>WNFD01000903.1_pt1 | contig 29602 bp, 28 predicted proteins | sample 5400491 | NCBI WGS metagenome assembly WNFD01 (sample SAMN13153343, study PRJNA577476) | soil metagenome | isolation source: 120 cm saprolite under Douglas fir tree site 2 hole 2 replicate 2 | place: USA:California | collected 2015-04-18
TCGGTGAACTCGGGTAGACGGAGAAGGAGCCGACGCCCGCGACGGCGTGGGCGATCTCGGGCGAGCTGATCGACGCTGGCCACCTGTCGCCTCGGCGCCCCTCACCATCGAGATCACGATCTACGGCTGGAGTACTAGGGGGGTCAGCTGGCGGCGCAGGGGCAGTCGTCGTCGGCGAGGATGTCGCCGAAGGTGGCCAGCAGGTCGGCCAGCGCAGCGGGGTGATAGGTGAATGCGGCGGGGTCGAGGTCAGCCAGGTCATTCCGGGTCATGATCAGCAGCCATGCCGACTCGGCGTTCAGCGCGCGGTAGAAGTCCTCGGTGATCACGCGCGCCTCGGCGCCGTCCCAGATGAGATGTGGGTTGCCAGGCCCGGCGACCAGGCCGTTCGCGTCATTTTCGGCGACAGTTACTTTCGCGCACATTTCTGACCGGCCTCCTTTATAAATTAGGCGGATTCCGTATTCCCTATTCCGTTTCCCTATTTCCTAGGTACACGACGACGCTATCTCGGCACCCCCGACCAGTCAACCAATATCCGGCCCCGCGCCGGAATTTCTCCGCCAATTTCCGGCCGCTAATTGCGCGGATTGCTATTACCCGGATACCGTCGGCGCTCGCCCATTTTCCCTGCGCCTTTTTGCCGCCGCGCCGCCGTGGCCGGCCCTTTTCGCCGTACCGCCCGCCTCGCGTACGCCGACCCGGTACCCGCCCGCCGCCCGCCTCGCGTACGCCGCCCCGCCGCCCCGCCGCGCGCCGCCTGCCTCGCCCGCTGCCTCGCCCGCCGCCCTGGGTACCGCCTCGCCCGCACCCTCGGCCACGGGCCAGAGGAGGCTGGCACCGGACCTGTACACATGTTTACAACAACACAAGTAACCACCAGTAGAAGACCATTTATACGTACTAGCAGACCCGGCCCCGCATTCTTCACTATTGTTTTACGGGCTTTACCACGTATCGGTCTGGGAGTCCGCTGGAAAGTTTATCCTGGCCACTGCCTGCGCCTTCTCCGGATACGGGGTTTCCGGTGTCGGCGGGTAGCCGTAACGGAACCCGGACTGGCTGGCCGGGCGGAATGCAGGACGGGACCGGGATCTTCCCTGCCTGACGTTCTCCTTGCTGCGGGAAATGGTGCTCGGGCGTGCGCTCTGGGTCCCGCTGACAGTCCCTGCCATGGCGGCGAATCCGGCACGGAGCAGCCTTGCCGGGCAGCGCAGAGCGAAATCTGCGGGAGCTTTCCTGCCCCGGCGCCGTCAACGGATCGTGCTGCGGCGGCGTGGTGATGGTAGCGGGGCTTTGCGCATGGCATCCAGTCCGCCGGGACCGGAGCAGGAAGGCCGGAGGTGCGCGGGGCCGGGCCGGCTTACCGGGCGCGGCCTCGGGGCGGCCCGCTGCGGCCTGCAGCCGCATGATCCGCACGTACAGGTACTCGTTTGTAGGGGTCGTGGCCGAGGGCCGTCTCCAGGGCGGACAGGGCCTGGTCGGGGCCGGCCGGCTGGAGGATCTCCGCGATGGTGGTCCAGGCGTCCAGCGCGCGGCGCCGCGCGGTCTCGGCGTACGGCTCGGCCCACTCGTAGCCGGTGCCCTCGGCCAGCTCGCCGCGGTACAGCGCGACGGCGCGGCGGCAGGCGGCCAGCCGGGCGTCGCCGCTGGCGTTGCGGGCTTCTTCCAGTGCCTCGCCGAATGCCTCCAGGTCGGTGCCGATCGGGGCGGGGTCGAGGCGGTAGCGGCCGGAGGACCCACAGCGGCGCCGCCAGGCCCGCCGCGGTGCGGAGCAGCTCCTGGGCCTTGCGCAGTGCGAGGTTGTGCTGCCCGGCGGCGCGGCCGGGGTCGGCTTCGGGACACAGGGCCTCGCTGATCGCCTCGCCGCTGGCGCCGTCGGGGTGGACGGCCAGGAACGCCAGCAGCTCGCGGGCCTTGCGCATGCCGCCGCGGACTTCCTGCCCGGCGGCGGTGATCCGCAGCGGGCCGAGCAAGGTCAGCTGGACCGGGCGGTCCCCTGGCGGCGGGGCGCTGGGTTGCGGCTCTGCGGCTGCGGCGGCGCTGGCAGGCGGGGCCGGCGCCGGGGCGGGTACGCGGGTGGGGCGCGGCGGGGCCTCGGGGGCGGTGAGGTAGCGGATGCCCGCGGCGCGGTCTCCGGCCCGGGGGCGCTGCCCGTCGCCGGGGTGCTGGCGGGCGGGCCAGGGCGGCGGGCCGGCGGGCTGCCGCCGGCCTCGTCGCGCTGGGTGTAGTCGCCGACCAGGTCACCGGTCGTGGTGTCACCGTCGCCGGCCACCGTGATGACCTCGTCGCCGAAGGCTGCCTCGACCAGAGAGGTCTTGCCGGTACCGGGCGGCCCGTACAGCAGGGCGGGGATGCCAATACCTCGCGCAGCCTGCGCAGGGCGTCGACGTCGGGCATGTCGGCCAGCGCGCGGGGGCGGTAGATGGCGCCGTTCGGGCGGGTCACGCCCGAGGGGGCCGGAGCGGCGGCCGGCGCGGCGGGGGCGGGCTTGGGCGGGGCGGCGGGCCTGGGCGCCGGCGCGGTGGACATGCCGCCGGCTGCCGCCCTGGTGGCGGGGGTGGCCTGGTACCGGGTCGGCTTGCCTGATTCGAGCTCGGCCTCGCCGCGATCGGCGAGGGTTCTCAGGGCGTTGCCGACGGCGCCGGCGCTGCGCTCCAGCGCCCTGGCGATCGTGCCGGGCGTGTGGGGTCCGGGGTTCTCGTCCAGGTAGGCGGCGACCTGGCGGCGCAGCTCGCCGTTGCCGAGCCGGCCCGTGGCCGTGGTGCGCGGGGGCGGTGGTGGTGGTCATGGTGATTCTCCGGTACGGGGGTCGAAGGGGTGCCGGGGCGGCTAGGGGGCGCAGGGGCAGTCGTCGGCTGCGAGGTCGTCACCGAAGGCGGACAGGACCGGGGCTCGCTGGCTCACCGGACGTGGTGTCGCTCTCGCGGGCCGGGTGAGGGGCGGGACTGCGGCGCGCGGACGGCGGCGGCGGGCGCGGGGGCCGCCGCGCCGAGCAGGGCGGCGGCGGCCTGCCGTGTCTCGGCGCCCGGGGTGATGCCGAGCTCGCCGAGCCGGTTTTCGAGAAGCATAAGGGTGCGGCGGACCGCGTCGGGGCGGCCCGCGGCGGCCTGCAGGCGCATGATCCGCTGGTAGAGGTACTCGTTGTAGGGGTCGTGGCCGAGGGCGGTTTCGACGGCGGCCAGGGCCTGCTCGGGGTCGCGGGGCTCCAGCAGCTCCGCGATGCGGGTCCACGCGTCCAGCACGCGGCGGCGGGCGGCCTCGGCATAAGGCTCGGCCCAGTCGTATCCGGCGCCGTCGGTGAAGGGGCCGCGGTAGAGGGCGGCGGCGTGCTGGCAGGCGGCCAGGCGGGCGGTGTCATCGTCGGCGAGGCGGGCATCGTCGAGGGCTTCCTGGAAGCGCCACAGGTCAACGCCGGCCAGGGCGCCATCGAGCCGGTAACGCTCGTCAGCGAGGATGACGAACATAGGGGCGGCCAGCCCGGTGGCGGTCCGCAGCAGGTCGCGGAGCTTGCGCAGCGCGAGGGCGCGCTGGCCGGCGGCGTAGCCGGGCGCGGACCCGGGCCACAGGGCCTCGCTGATCGCCTCACCGGTCACGCCGCCGGGGTGCACAGTCAGGAAGGCGAGCAGCTCACGGGCCTTGCGCAGGCCGCCGCGGATCTCCCGGCCAGCGGCGGTGATCCGCAGCGGCCCCAGCACGCTCACCTGAACGGGCTCGGCGCCGGCTGCGGGGGGCGCGGCGGGGGAGCCGGCGGCGCTGCCCGGGCGGGCGGGCAGCGCCGCGGCTGGTGCGCGGGCGCCGGGGCGCGCGTCACTCCCGGCGGCCGGGCTGGCCGGCAGGTGCCGCACGGCAGGAAAGGCCGGCGGGTCCGGTGCGGCCGGAGCCGGCTCCCGGCGGAACGCCGGAGGCGGCGCCGGGGCCGCGGGCTGATCATCGGCGCGGCGAGCGGGATCCGGGGCCACGGCGACGCCGGCTAGCCCGGTGCCGGGGCCGTCCCCGGGCGGGACGCCGCGGGCGGCGCGCAGCGCGGAGATTACTGCGGCGGTGTCCCCGGCGGCGAGGTGGAACAGCCGGACACCGTCCAGGACGCCGCCGGGGAGGGCGGCGGTGATCACGCCGTCGGCGGCGGCCTGGCAGGTCACGCCGGATGGCCAGTCGCCGAGGAGGATCCCGGCGACGCCCAGGCTGCGGCCTAGTTCCAGCACGTTGCGCAGCCGCTGGCTAGCTGCGCGGTGCGGGGTGGCGATCAGCGCTGCCGCGGGCAGGGGGACGGCCGGGGAGCTGGCTGGCGGGTCACCGGCGGCGTCGAGGGCGCCCGTCATGCGTGCCCGGTGCAGGATGACGGCCTCGAGCTGGCCGAGGGCCGCGTCGAGTGAGGCGGGAACGGAAAGGCCCGCGGGCTGGGCCGCGCCGCCCTCGTCCCGGGGACCGTAGCCGGGGAGCAGGGCTGCGGCGTCGGCGGCCGGGATGATGACCTCGGCGGGCATGCCCGCCTGGCCGGGAAGTCCCTGGGACAGCAGGCTGGCCAGGATCGCGCGGGCGGCGGCGGGCGCGCCGGGGCCGGTCAGGCCGAGCCCGCCGAGGGCAGCGATGTCGGCGTGGATCTCGTCGCCGCCGCGGACGCCGAGGCTGATCGTGGCGGACGGCAGGGTGGCAGCGGGGCCGGGAGGCGGGCCGCCGCCGGGGGATGCCAGCACGGCCGCCGGGATGCCCGGCCCGCCGCCGCCGGGGCCGGGGGCAGCGGCCTGGGGGTGCGGGCCAGGCAGGGCGTGCTCCGGACGAGTGTCTTCCGGACCCGGGTCAGGATCGGTGCCGCCGGGAGCGTGGCCCTGCGGATCCGGTCCGGGGCTGAGGGCAGGCACGTCGATGTCGTACAGATCGAGGTCCGGGCTGTCGGGGCCGGGCGGGCGGGCTGAGCGGCGGAGCGCGGTGATAACTGGCGGGAGCGGCGGCCCGGCGGGCTGCAGGGCGGAGGTGAGCGGCTGCGCGGGCCGGTAGCGGCGCCGCTGGTGCACGCGGGCGAGCACGAGGGCGGCGGCGACGGCAGCGGCCAGGGTGATCCCGGCCAGGCCGCCGGAGGGCAGGCTGATGCCCGGCCCGCCTGCCCGGTGCGCAGGCTGGTGCTGCGGCGAGGGCCGGGGCGCGGGGGCGGAGGGGTGCGCGGGCGGGCGGGCGGAGCGGGCCGGCGGCGCGGGCCGGGGCGCCGCGTGCTGCGGGCGGCGGGGCGGCCTGGCCGCGGGCGGATGGCCGCGCGGCGCCGGGGGCAGCCGCAGGATCCAGCCGGGCTGTATGAGGCTGGGGCTGGTCAGCCGCTGCCCGCCGGGCTGCAGGCGGCCGGCGTTGAGCTGGTAGATCTGCGGCCAGCGCGCGGCGTCGCCGAGTTCGTGCTCGGCGATCAGCCACAGGCAGTCGTGGATTCCGTCCGGGCCGGGGGGCCTGACCGTGTAGTACCGCCACGCCTGCGCGGTGGTGGCCGGGCGCTCATGGGCCACCTCGGCGGCCAGGACGGGGACGGCCGGGCCGGAACCGGCTGCCAGGCTGCCTGCCTGCCCCGGCCCGCCGGCCAGGCCGGGCGCGGCCAGCGCCACCGTGTGCGCGGCAGCGGGCGGGGCACCGCGGTTAGCGGCGGCCGGGGCGGCGGCAGCGGCCATGTGGCTGCCTGGGGGCGCAGCGGCGCCGCCGTGCCCGGCTGCGCGGGGCGGGCCGGGGATCGCGGGGGCGGTGGCCGCCGGGGACGCGGGGAGGCTGCCGGGGGCGGCGTTCTGGCGGGCGCGCGGGTGGGCGGCCCGCGCGGAGATCAGGGTGAGGATGACGGCGCCGATCAGGACGGCGGCCAGTGCCCGCAGCGGACGGCGGGCCGTGGCGGGTGCCGGGGAAAGGCCGCGGGATGGTCCGCGCAGCCGGGCCGCCTGCGCGGCGGTCTCGCTGGCCAGGGAGGTCATGAACAGCAGCCATAGCACCCACACCACGCAGGCGAGGGCCTTGATCAGCGTGTCCGGGCCGATGGGCTGGGCCAGCCCGTCCTCGAGGGTGGTCAGGGAGGGGACCGTGCGGGGCAGCGGCCAGCCGGTAAAGTGCCACAGCGCCCAGGGCAGGGCACCGGACAGCCCGGCCAGGACGGCCAGCGCCGGCAGGACGCGCGACGCGCGGCCCGCGTGCCAGGCCAGGGCCGCCGTCGCCGCAGGGATTCGTCGCACCGGGGCGTCAGCCGCCAGGTACCAGGACGCCATGCTCGGCGGTAGCGGTCGCGGTCCCGTGCGCGGTCAGCGCGGTGATCCCGGCGATCCGCAGGAGTTCGGCGGGCTGGCGGCGGGTGACGGTGACGGTGATCGCGTCGCCGCTGACGGACACGGTGCCGGTGTCCCCGGTGGCGGCCAGGTAGGCGCCGGCGCCGGCGATCGCCTGGGCCGGGATGAGCACGACCTGGCCGGTCTGCCGGTACACGGCGAGGTTGATGGCCTGCGCCCCGGCGCGGGCGGCTTCCTGGGCCTCGCTGACGGCCCGCAGCTGAGCGTCGACGCCCAGTCCCCCGTCGACGATCAGGGCCGCGGTCAGCAGCATCGCCGGGATCACCAGGACAGCGAACACGGTTACGGCCCCGGATTCGGGCCGCTGCGCGGCGCGGCGTCGCGGCGCCCGCAGGCGGCCTGGCCCGCCGGGCGGCCCCGCCACGGCGAGGCGGCTCGCGCCCCGGCGCGGGACGCCGGCGCGCGAGCCGGGGAGCCCGGGTGGCCTCATCACCGGTCCCCGCCGCCCGGGGCCGGTGGCGGGCCCTCGCCAGGATCCCCGGGCCCGGCAGTTTCGCTCCTCCGGAAGCCAGCCGGGAAGGCGGGAGCTGACGTGATTGCCGTGCTGGCCGGCCGCCTGGGCATCGTGAGACCGGCGGCGAGGTACACGGTGCGGGTCACGGTGACCTGTACCGCTCCCCCGGGCTGGAGCCCGCCCAGGCTCACGGACACCGCGGCACTCGCGCAGCCGGTGCGGGATGCGGTCAGCGCGGTGCTGGCGTGAGCGTTTACGGGTGGCAGGCGCCTGATCCCGGCCGGCGGGCGCTCCGCGCGCGGCCCCGCGGGCTGCCTCACCGGCCTGCATGCGCGCGGAGGCTAGCCGCCCGGCCGCCAGCGCGAATCTGGCTGTTGCGGTCAGCAGCGCCCGTGCTGCGGATGCGGGACTTCGCTCGCGGCCGTGCCTCGCCGGCCGGTGACGGGTGCGGCGTGCGTGCATGATGTCACCAGCCGGACGGGTCGTGAGGCGGCGCTGGCGGGAGCGACGGCGCCTCCCCAGGGGGGCGGCGCGGCCACGGCGGCGGCGCGGCGGGCGGGGAGGCCAGGTAGGGCGGAGACTGCTCGTATGGTGCCTGGCCAGGGTGCCCGATGCCCTGCTGGAATGGTCCGCCGACGTTGATGACCTGGACCGCTGAGGCCGTGGTGGAGCGCAGGGCCATGGCTAGTGCCACCGCCCAGCCCGCGAGGGTCCAGCCCAGCAGGATGTTGATCACCGCGATCGAGGCGGTGCCCGGCACGTGGCGCGCCCAGCCGATCAGCGTGGGCAGCAGGTACAGGCCGGCGGCCACGGCCGCCGCTGCGGTCACGAGGAAGACGACGATGAGCTCGGGCATGTGCGCTGTTTCCCTTCTCCGGGGGTGCTTGTCTATGGCGCTGATGGCGTGGTGCCGCACCGGCCGGGCCGCTCCCGCCGCCAGCCGGCCGGATCTGCCGCCGGTACGCGCACCTGCGATAACCCGCTGCTTTCCCCGCGGAACCGGTCTACGGGCGAGGTGAAGGTGCTGTGGATGGCCACCGACCCGGGGACGGCGAGCAGCGCCAGGCCGCTCATCGGGACCGTGCAGGTGACCTCGACGCTGACCTGCCCGCCCGGGGCGAAGGCGGCGGTATCGGGGCTGACCAGCACCCGGGAGCAGCTGAATCCGGGGCGGGCTAGCGCGGCGCGGGCGGTGCTGCCTGCCTGCGCAGCCGCGGCGGCCGGGTCACGGGCCAGGGACGCGGCGCGGGCGGCCAGGTGGGCGGCGTCATCGACCCTGATCCGCGCGTCGGCCAGGCGCCCGAGCGCGACGACAGCCAGCACGAGCAGCACGATCACCGGGGTGATCAGGGTGAGCTCGATGGCTTCCGAGCCCGCCTCCGGCCCGGTCCGGCGGCACCGGGCGCGCCGGAGCATGTGCGCCTTACGGATGGTCATGGCTGCTCCGGGCCGTCAGGCTGTGATGCGGGGCGGTCGTGCTGCGCGGCCGGATCCGGCGGCAGCGACCAGGGTGCCTCCGGCAGCCAGGCTGACCGCGGGATGACCGGGGCGCGCAGCACGATCAGCACGGCTGGCAGCACCGTCAGGCTGATGATGAGAACCGCGATGACGGGCACGGGCACCGGCGTTCCTCCCTCCAGGTTGCAGCCGGGCCGCTGAGGGCGGCTGCAGCAGTGGTGAAGTGCTCGTCCGGCCCGGTGACGGCGGCACGTACCGGGAAGGACAGGCCCGGGACGGGCAGCACGCTGACGGCATGGCCGGTGATGGTGATGGTCGCGGTCGCGGCGCCGCGGGTGACGTGCACCCGCGGGCCGAGCAGGACCCCGGTGCCGAGCTGGGACAGCACGGCGGCGGCGTCGGCGTACCCGGCGGCGGCGGTGCCGCCCTGGACGCGGGCGGCGTCCAGGGCGTGGGACGCGGCGGCGTCGGCGACCTGCCCGGCGTGCGCCCACAGCGCGAACTGCACCAGGGCCAGCAGCAGGAGCAGCAGCAGCGGGAAGGCGAGCACCAGCTCGACGGTGACCGAGCCCCGCTGCCGCGCCCGGTGCCGTGTCCCGCCGCGGCGGGCGGGCAGGCGCGGGCGCATCAGCCGGACAGGTCGGTGACGATGGTGCCGATCTTGGTGATGATCGCGGGCCCGAGCAGGGTGCCCAGGGTGATGGCGACACCCGCGAGGATCGCGGTCACCAGGACCGTCTCGGTGGTGTACCCGGCGTCGGGTGCGGCGCGCAGCGCGGCGGCGCGGGCCGCCAGCCAGGTCCGGGCGGCCCTGGCCGCGACGGCGGCGGATGCGGTGATCTGCTGGAGCATGGCTCCTCCCTGAAGGGTGTTGTGGTGACACTTACAAGCCCGCCATCACGTGCGCGACAGCCGGGTATCCGATGAAGATCAGGAAGCCGAGGAACAGGATCACCACGGGCATGCTCATCCGCTCGGTGGCGGCGGCGGCCTGCCCTTCGGCGTCGGTGAGCTGATGGGCGCGCAGCGACGCGGCCTTGGCAGCCAGGGACTCGCGGATCCGGGCGCCCTCGGTCCCGGCGAGGGAGACGCTCTGCGCCAGCTCGGCCAGCTCGCCGATGCCCAGCTCGGCGCCGAGACGGCCGAGGGTGACCCACGGCGCCACCCGGGTCAGCCGCGCCGATTGCAGGGCGGCCCGGATCTGCGCGAACGCCCAGCCGGTGCCGGTCGCGGCGGCATCGCCGAGGGCGGCGTCCACGCCCGCGCCGCCGGCCAGGCTGATCACGGTCAGGTCCAGGAACGCCGACAGGGCGTGGCGGAAGTCGCGGCGGCGGCGGCCCGCGTCCGCGCGGGCCGACAGGCTGGGCGCCGCGAACCCGGCGGCGGCCAGCAGCAGGGCGGCCCAGGCGGGCACGGCCAGCGGGATGCGGGCACCGCGGACGGCCAGCACCGCAGCCATGACCGGGCCTATCAGCAGCCCGGTCGCCGCAGCGGCGGCCTGCTCGGCGAGGTGCTGGCCGGCGGGCTTGCCCAGGACGGCCAGGTCGGCGCGGACACCGGGGCGCGGCAGGCCCAGGCCGGACAGCAGCCCGGCGGCGGGCCTGCCCAGCCGCGCCGCCCAGCCGCCGGCACCCGGGGTGATGACCGGCGCGGCGGGCGGCTCACGGTGCAGCGCGGCAAGGACCCCGGCCAGGCCGGGCCGGGGCGGGAACGCCCCGGCCAGCACGGCCCACAGCCCGGCGCCGAACACCGCGCCCAGCACCAGCGAGGTGATCACGGCACGGCCTCCTCCTCCGGCAGGCGCTCCCCCGCTGCGCCGGGCCGGGCCAGGACCGGCTGCGGCAGCCCGTCCCCGGCGCCGATCCGGGCCAGCCAGCCGAACGCGGCAGCGAACAGGCCGCCGGCCCCGGCCAGGACACCCTGCCCGGCCGCCGAGTGGTAGGGAGCCAGGTAGCCGCGGTCCAGGACGGCCAGCGCGGCGGCCATGGCCACGCTGATAGCGGTGATGAGCCGGGCCGAGGTGCGGATGCGGGCCCGGCCGGCGGCCACGCGCATCCGCATCGATGCCTGCTCGCGGGCGGCGGCGGCCAGGCTGGACAGCAGCGCGGCCAGGTGCCGGGCGTGATGCTCGGCGGCCTGGATGAGCGCGGCGGCGACCAGGTCCCCGGCCGGGTCATCCAGTGCCGCGGCCAGGCGGCGCAGCGCCGCGGCGGGCCGCTGCCCGGCCTGGATGGCCGCGGCCAGGTCGGCGATCTCCGCGGCGACGGCGGCCGGGGCGGTGGCGGCCGTGGCCGCGATCGCCTGCTCCAGGCCGGCAGCGGCGGACAGGGTGTCGCGCAGCTGCTCGGCCCAGGCGGCGACGCCCTCGATCCGGGCCAGCCGGGCGGCTGCGGCGCGGTCGCGGCCCAGCAGCCGGGGCAGCGCCCAGGCGCCCGCGGCGGCCAGCAGCGCCCCGGCCGGCCAGCCGGTGACCGCTGCGGTGACCAGGGCCGCCGCTGCGGCGGCGGCCAGCCGCAGCCAGGCCCGCTGCCGCTGCGCGGGGCCTGCGCGGCGGCTGCCGCGGCCGCGCAGCGGATCAGCGCCGCGCCACCCGGCCCAGATGATCATCAGGCCGAGCCCGGCTCCGGTGCCGCACAGCGCCGCCAGCGGGATCACGTGTCCCACCAGCCGCCGGGGCGGTCCAGCAGGCCGGGGTCGAACCCGGCGGCGGCCAGCTGCTCCAGGGTGCCCGCGCGCAGCGGCGCGGCGGGCACGGCGCGGCCGTCCGGGCCGGGGGCGAAGACCTCGTTGCTGATCACCTGGGCGCCCTCGGCGCCGGCGACCTCGCGGACCGAGGACACGACCCGGTTCCCGGCCGCGTCCAGGTCCAGGTGGACGACGAGATGGATGGCCTGGCCGATCAGCATCGCGGTGGCCTCCACCGGCAGGTGCTCAGGCGCCTGGAGGGCGTAGGCGGCGAGCTTGGCGAAAACCCCGGCGGAGCTGAAAGCGTGGATGGAGGTCATCGACCCGCCGACGCCCTGCGTCATCACGTTGATCATCGGGACGGTCTCCGGGCCGCGGTCCTCGCCGAGGATCACCCGGTCCGGGGACAGCCGCAAGGTGGCGCGGACCAGGTCGGCCTGGGTGATCTCGCCCTCGCCCTCGACATTGGCGCCGCGGGACTGCAGCGCGACCACGTCGGGGTGGCTGGCGGGGTCGCGGTCGAGGCCGAGCTCCCGGGTGTCCTCGATCGTGATCAGCCGCTGGCCGGGCGGGACCGCCGCGCACAGGGCGCGCAGCAAGGTGGTCTTGCCGATCCCGGTGTCGCCGGCCACGACGATGTTCTTCCTGGCGCGGACGGCGGCGGTGAGGAAGCCGCGCAGGGCGGCGTCCAGGGTCCGGGTCCCGGCGAGGCCGTCGAGGGTGATGGTGGTGAAGCGGTGGCGGCGGATGGACACCACGGGCCTGCGGCTGACGGCCATGACGGCCATGAGGCGGCTGCCGTCGGGCAGCTCCAGCGACACGATGGGCTCGGAGCGGTCGAAGCGGCGCTCGTCGGTGCCGGAACGGGCGGCGACGTCGCGGACCCAGTCGATCAGCTCGCTGTCGGAGGCCGCCACCGGCGCGGCTCGCTCCCGGCGCCCCCCGGCGTAGCGGACGAACACGCTGTCGCAGCCGTTGGCGTTGATGGTCTCGACCCTGGTGTCGCGCAGCAGGGGCTCGAACCCGGCCATGCCGAACAAGGCGGAGTACACCGCGGCGGCGGCCCGCTGCTCAGCGGCCGGGTCCAGGACCGGCCGCCCCTCCAGCAGCGCGGCGCGGGCGCGGGCGTCGAGGGCATCGAGGATCAGCCCCCAGGCATGCTCGCGCCGCTGCGCGGCGGACAACGGCGCGCCTTCACCGGCGGCGGCGCGGGCGTGCTCATCGAGCCCGCGGGCCACCTCCTCGCGCAGCTGCCGGGCCAGGCCCGCCTCGGCGGTCCCGTTGGCGGCAGCAGGCATCGCGCCGCGGGCGGGAGAGCCGCCGCCAGGGCCGGGGCCGGCGGTCATGGCGTGCTCCCGCCGGGCGCGGGCCCGCGGCCCGGGACGGGGCCGGCGGGAACGGGATGGCCGCGGGCGGGGCCGGGCGGGCGGGGCGCCCGCGCGGGCGGCAGAACCGCAGTTACCTGGCGGGCCAGGCCGGCCGCGGCGAGCAGCAGCGGCCGGTGAGCCAGCCGGCGGGCGGGCAGCGGGTACCCGGCCAGGGCACGGGCGGCGCGGGCGTCGGCAGGCAGCACCGCCACCACCGCAAGCCCGGCCGCGGCGGCGATCTCGGCGGGCGGGTAGGGCCCGGTACCCGCCAGGATCAGGGCTGCGGCGCGGCTGGCCTGCGCGATCGCGGCGGCACCGGAGGCCACCACGGCCAGCTCGTCGGCTGCGGGGCGGGCGAGCAGCAGGGTCAGGTCCGCCGCGGCGAGCAGGGGCCAGGCGGCCGAGCCGGGATCCAGGCGCCCGCAGTCGGCGACGACAGCCGCCCCGGCATCCGCGGCGCCGCGGAGCACGGCAGCGCCGTCGCGGGCCAGCAGCGCGAGGGCCGCGCGGGCCTGGCCGGCCCCGGGTGGCGCGGCCACCGTCTCCAGCCCGCCGGGCAGGCGACGGGCGTGCCGCCAGATCAGGCCCGGGTCGCGTTCCCGCCGGGACGCGGCGGCGAGGGTCACCATGCCGGGGCTGGCGGGCAGCCCGTACCGGGCCGCCAGGACCCCCCCGGCCGGGTCGCACTCGGCGACCACCGCGCGGGCATCGCCGGGCCAGGACGCCGCCAGCGCGAGCGCGGCGGTCGTCACCCCCGGGGACGCTTTCAGCGACGCCATCACGACCAGGACCATCACGGGCCGCCTCCCGGGCCGCCCGTGCCCGGGGCGAGCAGGACCAGGCTGGCCTGCCCCGGTGTCATCGCGGAGACCTGCAGCGCGCTGGCCTGGGCCAGCAGCAGCGACACCACGGCGGTGCCGTCGGCGGCTGGCGCGGAGACGCTGGTTACCGTCGCGGTGACCGGCGCGGCCGGGGAGGCGGGCTGCCCGGAGGATGCCCCCGGCGTGCTCCCGGCGGCGGGGACGGGGAGCACGGCGACCCGGTCCCCGGCGGCAAGAGCCGGGGGGAACTGGCCGGGCTTCACCGGGACCGCGGCGACGGCCCGGCCCGGCGGGGGGAACGCCGCCGGGCCGAGATCGGCCGCGGTGAGCAGGGTCCCCGCCGCCAGCGGCAGCGCGGCCGGGCGGCCGGTGACCTGGCGGCGCGCGGTGACCGGGACCAGCCCGGCATCAGCGCCGGCGGCCACCTCCACTGTGCGCAGGTCGCCGCTGGCCAGGACCTGCCCGGCGGGCACGGCGCGGGCCAGCACCAGCACCGGCTGCCGGCCGCCGAGCCGCGCGGATATCAGGGTGAACGCCAGGGCCGAGACCGCGACCAGCAGCACCCCGGTCAGCAGGTAAGGCACAGCACGTGGCCGGCGCGCCGGTGCCAGCCGCAGCGGGCCCGGACGTGGCCCGCCGCGCAGCGGGCCGGGCCGCGCCGGCTGCCAGGACTCCGGAGCGCTCATCAGGCCGCCCTCCGCGGGCCGGGCCGGCGGTGCGGGCGGCAGGCCGGGGCGGCACGACGGCCATCGGGCCGGCCACGCAAGGCGCGGCGGATGGCCCGGTCGCGGTGCTCGCGGGGCGCGGCCCGGTCGCAGGCGGACACGGGCGCGCAGCCAGGAACAGGAGGCGGGAATCGTCGCATCGTCATCCGCTTTCGGCTGATAGGAATGGCCTTACGGATGCATTCTGCGGCCCGGGACCGTCGGCACTTCAACGTGCTTTCCGCAGGCACTTTGAAGTGCGCGTGTACGTACTTTCGCGTGACAGGGCAATATCTGGCCAGTTTGCAGGGCATCTAGCCGGTCAGAGATACGGCCCGCGCGGACGTATACCGAGGTTAAAGGTATTTAAGCGGCTAGCATCATCTCATGGTGCGGAAGAGGCTGCCGATGACTGCGGCGAGCCGGCCCCCTGGGCATCTGGGCAGTGCCGGAGCGATCACCAGGTAGCGTCCCGGATGCCGCCGGGAACCTCGCGGTGGCGCTGAACAGGCTCGCCGCCTGCCTGCGGCAGCCACACGTGATGTGACTGGAGCACGCTGCCCGGCGAGCGGCCGGTCTCTGGCCGCTGAGTCCTCCGGCTATGCCGGGGATCCGCGGCCTGCGCGGGCCGGGCTGGACGCCCGTAGCCTCCGCCCATCGTGCAGAGGGTAAGAGCGGCCGCGGAGGTGCCGCGAACCGCTGCGGGAGCATCAGGGCGATAAGCCACAGCCGGCCCGGCAGGCTGGCGAGCACCCCGTCGAGCCGGACTACGCCGTGCTGCGGGTGGCGGATCCGGTGCTGATGCACCAGGGCGGGGGCCGCCAGGACATATCCCTGCCACAGGTCACGGGCTTCCTCATCGGCGGCCAGCAGCCTGGCCACGACCGCGTCGAACCGGGGATCCGCCAGATGGCGGGCGTACTGGTAGCGAAAGGCGGCCACGACCGCGCGGCGCTCGTCATGCAGGTTGACGACGCGCTGTTCAGCCTCGGGGCTGAACAGGTACAAGACCATGTTCGCCTTACCCGCGGCGGCGATGTCGCCGCAGTCACCGAACCATTCGCTGATGCCCTGGTTCCGGGTCAGCAGCGTCCAGGTCTCATCCATGATCGCGGCGGGGTTCGGGGCTAATGTGCGCACCAGCTCGTGCAGCGGGGGCGGTACCCGCGGGGTTCCTGCGGCTATCTGGATGGCTGGCGGCGGGTCATCACCGCGCGCAAGTACGTGAAGGGTTGAGCGCTGTGCCTCCTCCATTTGCAGGGCACGGGCAACAGCGTCCACGAACTGCGCGCTCGGACGGGCGACCTGACCACGTTCGAACTGGGCGTAATACCGCTCGCTCACTGAGGCAAGCTCAGCGACATCGCGCTGCCGCAAGCCATTTCCGGCGGCGCCGTGGCCAGCGCTGATCCCTGAACCGCCGGGCCTCAGCCCGGACCTGCGGGTGACGAGCAGGTTAGTCAGCTCCCGGTACCGCCGCCGTTGCGGCTGCCGCGGCATGCCCGTTGCCGGCACGATGTCCCCGTTCTGCCGTGGCGTTCCATGCGCGATCGGTAACCGGAACTCACAGTGCCGCCACGCAGTAGGCACTTCTGGTTTCCTTGCCCCATGATGGAGGACATTGGGCTGTTCGCGCGAGCAGCTTTCCCGTCGGCGTGACCGGGAGATGCTCGCAGGCTGCCAGGAGCTGGAACGGATTTCCGTCTCAGTGCCCCGCAGCGGGGCCACCACCCGCCGCCCCTGCGCCGGCCGCCGTCATGCGCAGGGAGCGTGCCGATGTGAGCTTTCCGCACTTTGACGAGTTTCGCGCGTCCATCAGGGGAGTATGGGACGCAGCGATACTCGCCAGTCTCGCCAGCGGGATTTCCCGGCCCGCGGACCTCATTACTGCGATAAACGCGCAGGCCGACCGCAAGCTGACGCATAAGGTGCTCATCGAGAGCCTGCGCCGTATGGAAGAATCCGGTCTCGTCCGGCGCCAGGAACTGTCACGGCGCCCGCGCAGGACGTGCTACTGGCCGACCGCGTTCGGTTACATGCTGCTCAGGGAGCTGGACAAGCTAGACTCGTGGTATGCGGCTACTGAACGCTATCGCGCGGACGCTAGCCGCCCGCATAGCGAAGTCAGCGACGTGACTCCGCACGTGGCGAGGATTTACGATCACTATCTCGGCGGGACGAATAACACCGCGGCAGACCGGCAGGCGGCTGAGCAGATCTACGCCGTGATCCCGGTAGCAGAAGCGGGCTATGCGGTGCGGGAGAACAGGGCCTTCGTGCAGCGAGCCGTCCGCCTGGCCGCGGAGGCAGGGGTCCGGCAGTTCATCGATATCGGGACGGGCTTGCCTGCGGCCGGGAACGTGCACGAGATCGTGCACCAGGTGGCGCCCGGGAGCTCTGTCGTCTGCGTGGATCATGATCCTCTTGTTGTCGCGCCCGGGCTGGCGCCGCCAGAGGGCACCAGGCAGGCCGCGATGATCGAGGCGGATCTGCGCCGCCCGGAAGAGATCCTGGACAACAGCCTGCTCTGCTCGCGCATCGACTTCGGACGCCCGGTAGCCGTGGTGCTCGCCGCCGTGCTGCACTTCATCATGGATGAGGAGGACCCTTACCAGATAGTCGGACGGCTACGCGACGCGATGGCCCCGGGCAGCTACCTCGTCATCTCCCACGGCTCCGACGAGGGCATGGAGCGCGACATCACGAGGCGGGCCGTGGAGGTGTACCGGCAGTCCGGCAGCCCGATCGTCTCCCGCGACCGCCCCGCGGTCAGGCGGTTCCTCGACGGCTTCGAGATCCTCGCCCCGGGCGTGGTCTTCGTGCCCGGGTGGCGTCCCGGAGCCGGCGGCGATACGCGTGACCCTGGCCAGTCCCACATGCTGGGTGCCGTCGGCCGGCTTCCGTGAGATCACCCGCGCCTGTACCCCGGCTCGCTGCGAGCAGCCGTGTTTCCCGGCATGCCCGCAAGCACCGCCAGGCAGGCCGTCAGGGTCATCCCACCGTCAGCTCGCCGGCACCGGCCGGCACCCGGAGTCCGGCACCGCCGCGGGAGTCCTCGCGGGCACCGTCAGCGCCGCAGCCAGCCTGACCGGCTATGGCTGGCGCCGCCGCGCCTCTGCGGAACTGGACGCTCAGTCACAGCCGGCCGCTGGACTGTCCTGACCGCTGGCGTGCCCCGGACACCACCTTGACCACCGGCCGGGAAAACGGCCAGGCATGCCCTCGCCTCCGGGTGGACCCGGGTCCGCATCACCAGCGGGAACACCAGCATGCCCTAGCCGCCCGGCCCAGCCGGATCCCGCCACGGCACGATCAGCCCGGCGGACGGAGCCTCATGTTCTATCTCAGCAGCGTCTGGCCTGACGTCACCGGCCGGGAACGACCGTGCCCGGCTCCGGCGCCATCTGGACGCCCATGTCGGCAAGCTGGCCGCAGGCATCGGCAGCGGGCTCTTCAAGACCATCGGATAACCCGGGAATCCGGCCTGCCCTTTCTCCGGGGATCAGGCACCACACCCATCACGCCAGGCAGTCGCGGAACTCCTGCAAGGCAGGTTCCGCCAGCTAGACATGTCATCCGCCAGCTACCGCCGTCACGCACACACGAGTTTCACCGGGCATCTGCCCAGGTCACGTATACGAACGTTGCGGTATGCACGGGGCAGTGAGGTATAACTCATTGTCACCTTACCGGCCAGATGGTAACGCAAAGCAACCGAGGGAGTGGGCAAGCGTGCTTAACGGGGGCGTGAAGCAGCGGTTCCTGGCAACGGCCCGGGGAATTAACAGCCCCGTGCCCTTTGACCTTGCGGGGTTCTGTTCCCGGCTGCAGAGCCAGCGAGATCGCATCATCAGGCGGGTCCATGGCCCGGTCATGCCGGTCGCTGTGCCTGGATTGCGGGTGAGCAAGGCAGAATCCGGCTACAGCTACCACGAGGAGCGGACTAGGCACCTTTACCGCACCCGCATCGTGCTCCGCGCGATCGCGCACATGCCGCTCCGCCACCGGGGCGGCGCCCGGACCCGGGAGGACACCGCCCGTCTGCCCGCATCTGGCCTGAGCCGCGGCCTCATGCGGCTGATGCCCCGGCGAAGCGCCTGCGGCTCCGTGCAGGAGCCCGGCGATGAGGTCCTGGCCTCTATGATCCGCCAGGATGCTGCCCGCGCTATGGAACCGCTGCCCGGGACAGAGCCTGAGATCGCCGGATGGGCCGGCGGCGCAGCAGCGCGAGCGGGGGCGGGGGCGTGAACTGGCAGCTTGTCCTGGATGTTCTCACGCCCGTCCGGCCGCGCTGGGACCTGGCAATCCTCGCCAACCTGGAGGCGGGGCCGGTGCGTCCGGCGGATCTGCTGCGGGAGGTCAACGCGCAGGCCGGGATCCGGCCCCCGCTTACCTCGAAGGTGCTGCATGACACCCTCAGGCGCCTGATCGACGAAGGATATGTGCGGCGCCGCGAGGTGGCCCGGTTTCCCCGCGAGGTGCTGTACGAGCTGACCGGCACTGCGCGGCGGCTGCTGGCTGAGCTGGACCTGCTGGCCGCACGATACGCGCCGGGCGTGCCCGGCGGCGGGCAGCAGGCTCAGGCCCCGGGCCGTGAGGGCCCGGGGCCAGGAGGCGAAGGCGATAGGCGTGCCCGGCGGCGCTGGCTCCGACGGCGCCAGGCAGGCTTACCGCTACCGCGGCCAGGCCGATGCGCCGCGCGCTCGCCTGGCGGGCGCCAGGCGGGCGACGTGCGACCCCCAGCTTTAGCTGGGGCCCCCGGAAACAGGGGTCGTGGCGGCCACCCTCCGCCATGTGCAGCTGGGTGTCACAGGAGTCTACTGTAGGCACGAAGACCGGCATGTGCCGGGAAGGATGGAAAGCACCTGAGTCCATTGAGCACGGAAGCTAGCGCGGGAGCCGTTGGCAATAGAAATACGGCACCACCGAAGGCAAAGCCCAGACCCGTCCGCTGCAGAATCCTCACTCAGGAATAACGACAGGGCATCTAAGCGGAGTCAATCGCCACGTGGATCGTGTCGGCCGCAGCCGACTGGCGGGGCACCGGTCGCTGTGCCGCGCGGACGGCCCTATCACGTGATGATATAGCACCGTGCGATAACCGCAACGGCCGACCATCTCACTGTGATATTGCCCCGGCCGCGCCGCCGCCGCGCGACCGCATCCGTACCGGTTGTTTCTTTCGGCCAGGACTACCGGGTTATTTCTTAAACGTGGTCCCCGTAGCCGACGTAGACGCACCATTCCGGCAGCCCTGCCAGCGCGGCCACGCCGGAGACCTGCGCCAGCAGCCGCGCCAGCAGGGCCGGGGGGTGCCCCGCACGTGGCAGGGTCGGGCCGCCTGCGCTGCCGGGGGATGCGGCGCCTGCCGGGGCGGAGCGCGCCGGGCGAGTGGCGCCCGGCTGGCCAGGCCGCGGAGCGGCCGGCGGCTCACCCGGGAACCGGGCCGGTGCCGCCGGTTACCCGGATGCCGCTTTGCACGTGGAAGGCGCGGTCCTGGCCGAGCATGCAGGGGCGGGCCGGGTCCACGGGCAGGAAGCCGCCGCCGGCGGTGAGGTGGTCGCCTCCGCGGGCGACCACCTCACCGCCCGGGCCGAGCAGTTCCAGGGGGTCAAGCCGGGCGCGGAAGCCCTGCGGCCAGACGACCGGGACCGGGTTCCCGCTCGCGGCGGTGACCCACACGCAGTACCCGCCGGGGGACTGCTGGCCTCCGGCCAGGATCCCGGAGAATCCCGCGTACAGGCTGGGCATGCCGGGCCGCCACGCGGAGGTCGGCACGCCGGTGACCGGCCGGGTCATGAATCCCTCCTTTGCCCCTGGGAGAATGCCCGCGGGGAAATCGCGCGGGCGGTAGCAGAAATCCTACGCTATCCCTCGGCGATGGTGCCGTGTACCTTCGCGAGGACCGGGCCGATCATTTCGTAAGCGCACAGGAAGGATCTGGCGGGGCCATATCCCGCGACGAAGATGCCCACGGCCTCGACATTGTTGAAGTTGGCGGCGGTGTGCTGGTAGACGGGGGCGCCGCTGTCACCCTGCTCGCATACGGTGGTGCCCTGTTTTTCCGCGATGGCGATATGGCAGGCGGTGTATTCCGTGCCGCCGTAATTGATTTCGAGGCACACGTTGGTGTGCAGGATGGTCACGCCCCTGACCTGGCCGGTGATCGCGCCGTCGAAGGATACCCTCTGCCCGGCCGACGGGGAGATGGCCCCGACGACGCCGTAGGAGGTGCTGGTGTTGGACCAGACCAGCCCGGCGGCGTCCGAGCGTACCGACTCGATATCGTAACCGGAGCGGAGGTAGTTCGTGGACGTGCGGCCGAACAGGTACGGGGTGGAGGTATTGGTGTACCAGGAGCGGCCCCCGCAGTGCCCGGCGGTCAGCGAATAGGTATTGCCGGACCGGTGAGCTACGAACGCCAGGCCGCTGGTGCAGTTGACCCCGGCATTATTCCAGATGTAATCCCCGCCGTAGAAGGGCGGGAAGTCGCTGAACCGGTCCGCGTAGGACGTGAAAAGGGCAGGCCGGGACGCGCGGCTGACCGAGACCATCCCGGTGCCGTAGCGGGCGGCCAGCGCCCGCGCCGCGGCCGGAGTGTAGTGCTGCAAGGTGATGGCGACCGTATTCGACGCCGGGTCCGGGCCCCACTGGGCCAGCCGCACGCCCTGCACCCGGAGCCGGGCCGCCTGGCTGGCGATCGTCTGGGTCAGCCCGTCGAGCTGCGCCCAGCTGTGCGCCACCGGCTTCACGGCGTAGCTGGCCCCGGGGCTGCGGGCGGCTGCCGAGCGCACGGCCGCCAGGAACGCGGCGGCGCTGGAGGCGACCGCGTAGATGATCAGGCGCCCGGACGGTGCCGCCTGCTGGCCCGCGTAGGCACCGGCGTAGGTCGTGGTGCCGATCGCGTCGACCTGGCTGGCGAACGGCGCGGGCACCCGGGGACGTGCTACGGGCAGCGGCTTCGGCTGCGCCGCCCGGGTCGCCGGGGCGGACGGGACCGGCGGGACGGCCGCGGGCGGGCCTGGCGTCGCGGCGCGGGCGGCCGGGACCGCTAGCGCCCCGGCGGCCAGCAGCCCCGCAGCTACGAGACCGGTGGCGTGTCGTCGGTGAGTCATGTTTCCTCCTCTGGTGAGTGGTGCACGCTGGTGGCTGGTGTGCCTCACCGGGTCAGCCCGGTGGCGGCAGCTGCCGCCCGGCGGCCGGGAATCGCGCCCGGCGCTGATGCGAGGCGGGCGGGAGCAGCCGCCGCAACTTTGCCGCCGGATGCTCCTGCGGCAGGCCTGCACGGCCGGGCAGGCAGGGTCCCGGAGGGTGCGCCCGTTAGCTGAGCCGTCCACCGCGCGGCGGCGGTGAACCATTGCGGCGCGCCGGGGTGCAGGTTGATGTCATGCCCGGCGCGCGGTACGACGAGTGCCTGCAGGCAGGCCGCCGGGCTGTAGCCGGCGCTCTCGCGTGCCAGGATGGCCGCCGGGCTGTCGCAGGACAGGCCCTGCGACGGCGTGCCGCAGTTGAGGGAGTCGTCCTGGCCCACGACCAGCAGCACCGGCACCCGGATCCGGCGGGTCAGCTGCGGTGAGCCGATCACGTCCCCGATGGTGGCCAGTTCCCCGGTCGTGACGGTGTCTTTGAGCGCCTCGTCCTCGGCGATGACCTGCGGGCGGGCGTAGGCGAGGTTGTAGAAGCTGGCGCCGCGGGTGCCCGGCCGGGTGGTGTCGTACCCGGCGGGCAGCCCGGCGCGGGCGAACTCCGGATCGGCGGCGGCCGGGTAGAAGGTGGCCCGCAGCCGGGCCCGCGCGGCCAGGTTCGTGCTGTGCAGCGCCGCGGTGAGGATCAGCGCGTCGGCGCCGCCCCAGTCCGCGGCCTCCTGCATGATCACGTAAGAGCCGAGGGAATGCCCGGCCAGGATGATCCTTCGGACCCGCCCGGCCGGGGTGGCGCCGCCGCGCAGGGCGGTGATCACCTGGCGCAGCGCCCATGCCTCCGATCCGAGGGTCACCTGCGCGGGCGGCGGGTGGCTGCTGGCCCCGGTGCCGGGCCGGTCGATCGCGAGAGTCGCGTACCCGGCGGCGGTGGCGTAACGCGTATAGGAGTACGTGGCCGGATCAGCGGGGAAGTCCCAGTACCAGGCGCCATAGGTCGCCCCCGCCAGGAGGACCTGGACGGTCCGGCCTGCCGGGTTCCCGCGGGCGCACAGCCAGCCGGTGACCTGCCAGGCGGCGGGACTGCCCGCCGCCAGGGACACCGGGAGGGTCACCGGCTGGCATCCGGGGTTCCCCGCAGCCGCAGCGGGCGGCCCGGCGGCTGCCGCGGTGAGTGCCGCCAGCGCGGCAACGGGCAGCGCAGCGCGGCGCAGGCGGGTAAGGGCGCGCATCATGCCTACCCGCGCGAGGCGATGCCGGAGGTGTCGGCGACGAGCCGCGGGCTGCCCTGGCCGCGCGGCGGGTCGTACACGCAGAACTGCTCGGCATAGCCGACGGACGCGCTGGTCTCAGTCTGGCTGGCCGAGTAGAATCCCGGGATCTGGACGCGGAAGGACTGCCCGCCGGGGGGAGCCAGGGTCAGGCGGGCCGTCAGGTCATACCACAGCAGGGCACCGCCGTCGGCGGTGCGCAGAGCGTAGACCGGGTCCGCGGTCACGGAATGCTGATCGTCGGTGGACCCCTGCGGCAGCCGGGACTGCCAGAACGCCTGGTCATGCAGGTCGGTCAGGTTGCTGGCCCCGGTGAGCCGCAGCCCTGCGGGGTGGCCGTCAAGATAGGCCGCGGTCAGGGACGGGAGCTGCCCCGGGGGCACGGCGAGCTGTGCCGCCTGCGCGCTGCCGGGCGCGGAGGCGTAGCCCGCGGCGTCGGCGGCGACCGGGGGCACCGGGCCGGCGCCGGGCACCGCGTACGGTTCGAGGACCTCCATCCACCGGCCCGGGGATGCCCGGCTGAACACCAGGTACTGCGGCGTGGGCGGCGAGGACGCGGACTTGCCGGCCGGCGTCCAGGTGGCCCGCGTCACCCACCAGGCCGCGGCGCCGGACCCGGCGCGCGGGATGTAGAAAGCCGGGCCGGTGAAGACCGCGGCTATGTACTGGGAGCCGGCCGGATCGGTGACCTTTGTCCAGCGGTAATTGCCCTTATCGAGCGCGTAGCTGCTGCCCGCTTCATAGGACGCGAGCATGCGGTCGCTGCGCGCCTGGTTGGCCTTGTTGTTCGCCGCGGTGAACTGGGCGAGGACCTGCCGCGCCCCGGCGGCGGTAATGACAGGCGGGACAGCAGCCGGGCTAGCGGTGCCCGCGGCCCTCCCGCTGGCGTGTACCGGAACGTTATGGGCCTTCGCGGCGCAGCCGCTGAGGACCGCCGCCGCGCACAGGGCGGAAAGAGCGCGTGCGGCGGATAGTGAATGGCTCATATCAGTTTCTCCCACCGGGATTCCGCGCGGAGATCGCGGTCAAAATGAATGACGTTGCGTGCCGGGTGCAGGCCCTGATTAGCTGCGAGGCGGCAAGGGCGTGTACCCGGAGCTTTATTCAGAACGGCTTCGCCGGTTACGGCCCTCCGGCCCGTGCCTGCGCCGGTGCGGCCGGCAGCGCTGGTTCTGAATAACGCTCCTGGACCGGGGGCGAGAGAATGCCCGGGGCCTCATCGTGTCCCTTTCGCGGTGCCGGGGCTGCCCGCTGGTGGCCTCGCGGCCGTGCCCGCGTCGCTGATGGCCGCCATCTAGTCGCATGGGCACGAGCACGCCGCACGCCTGCCCGGCGGTGCCGCCAGTGAGCCGGGCCGCCGGCGTGACGCGGGTGGCGGGCATACCGGTCCTGCCCGGCCCTGAGGTCCCGCATGCTGCGGCCTCCCCCGGCGGGCAGCAGGAGGGCAGCCGTCTTGATCACGCCTCGGAGCGTCCTGATGGTCAGCAGCTCCCGTGCGCGGGTACCTGCGGCGCGCAGCTGGATGAGCATGATTTCCTCCCGTGGCCAGGGGTTCCGGTCAGCTCCCGGTAACGATTGCCTGTGACTCGGCCACCTGCATGGCGGCGGTGGCCGTGGTGGCCAGGCCGGCGAGAATCCCGCTCTCGCCGCCGCCGGCCCAGGTCACCGTCCAGGAGACGGTGACGGTGACCAGGTACCTGCCGCCGGGCTGGGCGGCCGAGGACCGGGTGAAGGTGTGCCCGCAGTCCGGGGAAGCCGCAGCCGGGCTGCCGCCCGCCCGGTAGGGGATGCCAGGGCCGTAGCAGGCCCGGGGACGACTCCCGTCGCCGAACGTCCAGATGGCCAGGCGGGGAGTGGCGGTCGCCGTCACCGATTCCCCTGGGACGGTCACGGTCGCGCTCTGCGGCGCCCACGAGCCGCCCGCCAGCCACAGCCACGTCGGCAGGGTCACCAGCTGCTCCGCGGTAACGGCAGGGCTGGCGTCGATCCGCGGGGCGGGCAGCGCGAGCTCCGCTTCTGCCTGCCGGGCCAGCACCGCCGGATCCGGGGGGCCGACCGCAGCGCCTGCTACCCACACCAGGTAGGCCGCTGCGCAGACCGCGCCGCACCGGGGGAACATGGGGACCCGTCCGCAGACTGCCTGGTACCAGTGGCCTGTGCGGGCGGGGTGCTGGTCAGCGGTGTCAGATGCGGGCGCGCTGAAGGACACGGGCGTGAAGGTGCAGTCCACCGCGCCGCCGCCGGCCCCGGAGCCGGTGGCTGCCGGGCCGCCCGGTGATCCGGGGCTGCCGGCCTGGCCCGGGGTCCCGGCGCTCAGCCAGCACCGGCCCGCCGCCGGGTCGCAGCGGATGTGCCCGCCGCCCGGGGCCGCGAGGTTCCCGCCGCCGCCGGTCGCCCGTGCGGCCGGGGCCGCCAGCATCAGCGCGGCGGCAGCGGCAGCGGCCATGGCCAGCCTGCTCAGGCGCATGTGCCCTCCTGCCCGATCACGAGCTGGGTGACCTTCCACGTCCGCCCGGACTGGGTGACCAGGGCCTGCACGAAGCGGTGCCCGCCGGGCACGGTGTCGGCGAGGTGGCCGCTGGCGGTGTAGTCGAGCCAGCGGGTGTCATCGAGGCAGTCGCTGATCATGGCCTGGGCCGGGCGGGCGGGCGGGCGGAGGTACTGGGTGACGTGCGGCGCGAACGCGGGCGTGCCCCGGGTGACGATGCCGCGCTGCCGGGCCTCGTCCAGTCCCCGGACCAGGACCGACAAGGCGGCGCCGGAGGCGTGGCGGCCCAGCGCGGGCGACTGCCAGTCCGAGGTGGCGGCGGCGCTCACGTAGTCGCGCCACATGCCCTGGTAGGCGGCCAGGGCCGCCTGCTGCGGGGAGGGCAGGGACGCGGGCGGGCCTGGCGTGGCCGTCGCCGGGGCGGCCGTAACTGGTGCGGAGGTACGGGCTGCCGGGGTGCGCGGATCGGAAGCGCAGCCGGCCATCGCCAGGCCCACGGGGACAGCCACAGCCAGCACCGCGAGACGGGGCGGCCTTCCGTAGCCCACGGGATCACCTCGCTCGGGGAGCGGCTGCTGCTGTCCCGGCCACTGTGTCCCCGGGGGGCGTGCGTACTGCAACGTAGTCACTGGCATGACGGCGTGCGCACTTCAAGGTGGACACAGAACAATTCGTCATAAAACGGGCGCCCGGTTGTCGCGGCGCGGCGCGGCGCGGGCAGGGACCGCCAGCCGCCGGCGCGCGCTGCCTGCGGCACGGCGCCCGGCTCGTCCTCCGGGGGTGACCATCGGGCCACTGCTTGTTAGGTTATGGGTGGCCGCCTGGTGAAGGGCTGACAGCACCAGGTGACAGGCCTGGTGCCGGCGGACGGGGATGGACACGGTGGACGGCGCGGCCAGGCGGCAGTCCCCCCGCCGGGTGCCGCAGCCCCCCCGCCGGGCGACGTTCCGGGCCGTGTTCGCCGTGGCGGAGTTCCGCGTGCTGTGGGCGGCGCAGGTGCTGTCGGTGGCCGGGGACCAGCTGGCCCGGGTCGCCCTGACCGTGCTCGTCTATGACCGGACCCGGTCGGCGCTGCTGGCGGCGGTCACCTACGCGGCGACGATCATCCCGGCCTTCGCCGGCGGGATCCTGCTGTCCGGGCTGGCCGACTGGCTGCCCCGCCGGGCGGTGATGATCGCCTGCGACCTGGCGCGGGCGGCGCTGGTGACGGTGATGGCACTGCCCGGGATGCCGGTGGCCGCCCTGGTCACGATGCTGTGCGCGGTGACACTGGCCGGGGCGCCGTTCTCCGCCGCGCGCGCCGCGGTCTACCCCGACGTGCTCGCCGGGGACGCCTATGCACTGGGTACCGCGGTCACGATGACCACCTATCAGTTCGCCCAGGTAGCCGGGTTCGCCGCCGGCGGGGCGGTCGTCGCGTTCGCGGGCGTCCGCGCCTCGCTGGCCGCCGACGCCGCCACCTTCGCGGCATCCGCGCTGCTGGTGCGCTGGGGCGTGCGCAAGCGCCCGGCCGCCGCTGCTCCTGGTGCGAACACCGCATCCCCGCGGGTCGGCGCCCTGGCCGCGGCGCGACTGGTGTCCGGCAGCCGGGCGCTGCGGACCCCGGTGCTGCTCGCCTGGCTGTCGGCGTTCTATAACGTGCCCGAGGGCGTGGCGGCCCCGCTGGCCCGCACGCTGGGCGGCGGGGCGGTCGCCGTCGGCCTGATCCTCGCTGCCCCCGCCCTCGGGTCCTCCGCCGGCGCGCTCGTCTTCAGCCGCCTGCTGCCCGCATCCGCCAGGCAGCGGTGGACCGCCCCGCTGGCGGCAGGCGCCTGCGCGGTCCTGGCTGCGGCCGGGCTGCGGCCGGGCCTCCCGGCCATCCTGGTGATCCTGGCTGCCTCCGGCGCGTGCGACTGCTATCAGGTGGCGGCGAACGCGTCGTTCGTCGCCGCAGTGCCGCCGCGGCAGCGCGGCCAGGCATTCGGCCTGGCCCAGGCCGGGATGAACCTGGGCCAGGGCACGGCCATGATCCTGGCCGGCGCCGCCGCCGGGCACTTCGCCCCCGCTACGGTGATCGCCGTATCCGGCGCTATCGGCGCCGTGGCCGCCCTCGTGGTGGCGGCCAGCTAGCCCCCGCCGCCGGCATTAGCTCCAGCCGCTGTTGGCCATGACGGACCTCCCTTCCACCGCGTGCCGCGCGCATGAGCGAGGACTCAGCGCCGCAGGCGGGCAGCCTTCCGGTACCTCCGCACGATTGAAATGCTCCAGCTTCGGACGGTTAGTCACAACGCCGCAGGCAGTCTTGACAGCAGGGCGCCCAGTTCTGTGACAATGCGGGACTAAACACTTACAACCCGCTATAGGCGGCATCGCCGACGCACCGACCAGGGGGACCGCCCATGCACGCCATCGAGCGCCGCGCCCGCGGCCTGGCCTTAGCAGTCCGCGCCTGGCCGGTCTGGGAGCTGCCGCCCTGGCTGGCCGCCTTCGTCGCCGCCGTCATCGCCGCCGCTGCCGCGGCCGCCGGCGCCGCGACCGTGCTCACGCCGCTGCGCGCCGGGGACGCGGAGCTGTTCGGCATCCTGCTGGCCTGCGGCGCGGTCACGGTGGAGATGACCCGGCGGGCCGGCGAGCCCGGCGGGTTCGACAAGGACGTCTACGCCATCTGGGACCTGCCGGCCGCGGTCCTGCTCCCGCCGCTGTACGCGCTCATCGCCCCCGTGCCCCGGATGGCCCTGACCCAGTGGCGGATCCGGCGCACCCTCATCTACCGGCGGGTCTTCACCGCCGCCTCGGTCGGCCTGGCCTACGCCGCCGCGTCCGTCGCCTTCCACGCCGCCGCCCCGGCCATAACCGGGGCCGCAGCCGGGTCGGGCCTGCACGCCCTGATCTGGACGCTGCTGGTGGCCGGCTGCGGCCTGCTGCGGCTGGCGGTCAACCACGCCCTCGTGCTCACCGCCGTCAAGGGCGCCGAGCCCGCCACCCGGGCACGCGCCACGATCCTCGGCCGTGAGCCGCTGTACAACGACGTCGCCGAGCTGTGCATGGGCGTGCTCGTCACGTTCGGCGCCGCCCACGACGCCACCCTGGTGCTGTACGCCCTCCCCCTGGTCATCCTGGTCCAGCGCTCGCTGCGCCACGCCCAGCTCCTCGACGCCTCCCGCATCGACGGCAAGACCGGCCTGCTCAACGCCCCCACCTGGCAGCACGAGGCCGCCCTCGAAGTCACCCGCGCCGCGCGGACCCGCTCACCGCTCGCCGTCGCGATCGCCGACATCGACCACTTCAAGAACGTCAACGACACCTTCGGCCACCTCGCCGGCGACGCCGTCCTCGCCGGGCTCGCCGCCGCCCTGCGCGCCCTGCTCCGCGACTACGACATCGTCTGCCGCTTCGGCGGCGAGGAATTCGCCATCCTCCTCCCCCACACCGACGCACAGGAGGCCACCCGGATCGCCGAACGGCTCCGCGAGAAAATCTCCCAGATCGCAGTCCCCGTCAGCAGCGGGCCCCCGGCCAGCGAGCCGCTGCGGGTCACGATCTCCATCGGCGTCGCCACCCTCAGCCACACCCGCCGCGACCTCGACGAACTCATCGCCGCCGCCGACCACGCCCTCTACCAGGCCAAGAACGGCGGGCGCAATGCCGTCCGCGTAACGTCCGACAGCAGCAGCTGAAGGCATCGACTCGGAGAGGGTCGATGAGATCCGCGACACGCTTCGCCGCGACGCCGCCGGCATCCTCGCCCGGCCCGCCGAACTCTGCGAGCACGAAACCCCGAGCAGACCCTGACGCTCCTCGAACGCGCCATCAGTGGACGGCCTTACGCCCCGGCGCACCTACCAACTCCCAGCTCGTCCACGCGCAGAACGCACACCACTCATAGCCGCGCCGGAGGACTCTTCGAACGTGGTTCATCACCTGCTGGTCTTCGATGCCTTACCGTCGCGGGCAGACGAGGCCTTCTCCACATCGGGTTCGTCGTCATTCTGATGGCAAAGGAAGGGTTGATGCCGAAGCGTGCGTGCTGCCCGGTGGATGCGTACATGCTGCTGGAACGCGGCGGCAGGCTGCTCATGCTACGGCGGGCCGCAGACGCCGCGTACGCTCCGAACCTGCTGTGCCCCCCATCTGGCCACGTCGACGAAGGAGAGAATGTCGTAGCCGCAGCGATCCGGGAGACCGGCGAGGAAACTGGCATCATCTTGAGGCGGGACCAGGTGCGGTGCGCGACGGTGGTGCACCACCGGGGGCCGGGCAGCCAGGCACGGATCGGATGGTTCTTCACTGCGGAGCACGGCTGGACCGGTGAGCCGGTCAACCGGGAGCCGGCCAAGCATGCGGAGCTGGCATGGATCGATCCGGCTGACCCGCCGGACGACCTGGTCGCCTACACGTGGGCTGGCCTGCGTGCCTGGATGGCGGGGGCGCCGCATGCCGTTCACTGGCAGGACCCCGGCAGCCCTGTTCACTACGAGCCTGGCCGTGAGCACGAGCTGACGCTGCTCGCGCGAGTTCCCGGGTCATAGGGCCGACGTCAGGAGACGGGGATGACGATGCCGAGCTCGGATACGCGCCTGGTGACCCAGCGGACCCGGTTGGTGGTGCTCATCCGGGGCGGGATGTCGATGACCCGCTGGCCGACGGTGGCGCACGTGGACCGGACGATGCGGTCGGCTGCCGTCTGCATGTCAAGAACCCTGGCGCGGTAGGGGTCGCCGGTCTGCTGCTGGTCGAACTTGTCGCAGCAGTAGAAGACGGCGTCGTAGGTGTGTGCCCAGGCGCGGCACAGTACCTCCATTGCGTTCAGGGTGGCCTGCTCGCGGCTTCCGGGCGGGGTCTTGAGGAGGATCCACGCGTAGGCGAGCACGTTGGCGATGGTCTTGTCCGCGATGATCATCGTGTGCTGGCGGGCCGCGCGGAGCTGG
>WNFD01001678.1_pt1 | contig 29595 bp, 32 predicted proteins | sample 5400491 | NCBI WGS metagenome assembly WNFD01 (sample SAMN13153343, study PRJNA577476) | soil metagenome | isolation source: 120 cm saprolite under Douglas fir tree site 2 hole 2 replicate 2 | place: USA:California | collected 2015-04-18
TGATGGACACCGCGGACGGCGCCTTCATGTCGCAGGCTTACTCGTGGGCCTTCTCCAATCCGGTCCGAAAGGTCTTCTATAACCTGACCATCACCGCGCTGTCTGTCTTCGTCGCGCTCTTCGTCGGCCTGTTCGAGCTGAGCCAGCTGCTGGTTCAGCAGCTGGAGCTGCGTGGCGGCGCCTGGGATGCGATCCGGCGGATGGACCTCGGCGTCATGGGTTTTGTCATCGTGGGCGCCTTCATCGTCACCTGGGCGGGCGCCATTCTCGTCTACCAGCGACTGCACATCGAGCAACGGTGGTCGCGAGCACTGAAGACTTAGTCGGCTCGTGGCGGGTTAGGCTTTGATCGTGATCATTCAGGCAGTCCTGAACGCGCTCAGCACCGCCTTCGACATGCTGTGGGAGGTCTTCTGGCCGCTCGCCCTCGGGTTCATTCTTTCGGCGATCGTCCAGACGCTGGTCTCCCGCCGCGCGGTGGTACGGGCGCTGGGTTCGGATTCACCGCGCAGTCTTGCCCTGGCCACGCTGTTTGGCGCCGCTTCGTCGTCCTGCTCCTACGCCGCCGTCGCCATCGGTCGCTCGCTGTTTCGCAAAGGGGCGAGCTTTCCGGCGGCCATCGTGTTCGAGTTCGCCTCGACCAACCTCGTCTTCGAGCTGGGATTGATCCTGCTGATTCTGCTCGGCTGGTCGTTCGTCGGCGCCGAGTTCGCCGGCGGCCTGCTGATGATCGTGATCCTGGCGCTGCTGTTTCGCTGGACCCTCAAGCCAGCGATGGTCGACGAGGCACGGCGACAGGCGGAACAAGGCCGGCGGGGACGGATGCAAGGCCACGCGGACATGGACATGTCGATTACCGAGGGGCCGTTTCTGAAGCGACTGTTCTCGGGCCAGGGGCTGACCGCGATCAGCCACAACTTCTGGGGAGACGTGACCTCCGTATGGACCGACATCGGCCTGGGACTCCTGATTGCCGGCGCGCTGGCCGCCTGGGTGCCGAACTCGTTCTGGCAGAGCTTTTTCCTCACCAGCCATCCGGTGCTGTCCCAGGTCTGGGGGCCGTTGATCGGGCCGGTGATCTCGCTGCTGAGCTTTGTGTGTTCAGTCGGCAACGTGCCGCTGGCGGCCGTGCTGTGGAACGGCGGGATCAGTTTCGGCGGTGTGATCGCCTTCGTCTTCGCCGACCTCATCATCATTCCGATCATCGATATCTACCGGAAGTACTACGGCGGGCGGATGGCACTGTATCTGCTGGTTGTCTCGTACGCGGCGATGGCGCTGGTCGCCGCTCCGTCGCTCAACTACACGAGCGTGTTGAACGTGATCTTCCTCGTGATCCTGGTGTTGCTGGGCTGGCGATTCCTGCGTACCGGCGGGCTCGACATGCTACGGATGATGGAGACGCCGGCGGCTACGACGGATGATTCGGCGGCGCATCAGCACCAGCATCACTGAGGGCCAGCGCCCGGGCGAGGACACGGTCCATCGCCGAGTGGGCGGCGAGCACCGCGCCGGCGGCCTTGAGCCGCTGCCGCAGCGCGGTCTCCAGATGGCCGGTGACGGCGACGATCACGGGTGCGGGCTGGCGCCGCGCCAGCTGGTCAACCAGCTCGAGCTGCCGGTCGGGCCGCAGGGTTGCCTGTAAGACGACCACATCCGCCGGCACCCACGCCATCGATCGGGCAACGGCCGGGCTCAGGCCCTCCACGGGCACGCCCAGCCGCCTGGCGGCCGTCCGGACGCGCTCGGTGAAGAAGAGGTCGTCCTCGACCACGTAGAGCCTATTGCTCACGTTTGCAGGATATCCGCCGAAGCCCTTTTGGTTATCGCCAAACGTTGCTATAATCGCGCCCGGGGAATGGGTCGAAGGCTAAGCGGAGCACTCCGGCGAAGTCTCTAAGATCCAAAGACAAAAGAAAGGAGATCCGCCGTGAGTTTCAGCGACAAGACTTTGACGTGCCGTGATTGCGGGCTCAACTTTATTTTTACCGTTGGGGAGCAACAGTTCTACGCCGCCAAAGGATTCCAGCACGAGCCGTCTCGCTGTCCCGACTGCCGATCGATCAATCGCAACGTTCGGGGCACCGGTCGCGCCAAGGAACTGCACGAAGTGATCTGCGCCGAATGCGGCAAGCCCGCCCAGGTTCCTTTCACCCCGACGATGGGCCGCCCCGTGTATTGCAGCGACTGCTTCGACAAGGTGCGTGCAACGAGGCGGTAACAGGCGGGTCCGTTTGTAACGGCCGGCGTAAGGTCGTGGGCGCAGCATTTGTATTGAGCGAGTGAGCCGGCACCGTTCTGCCGGGTCCGAAGGAGCTGCGCTGTGGCAACCGGAACTAACCCTGCAATCCGCCTGCTTGACGATACGGATGAGCCCGCTGGCGCGCGGGTGCGTCGCGTTGGTGGCCTGACCTTCTGGGCGGAGACGCTCGCGTTTCGGACCATGGCCGCCCGTGAGTTCATCGACGTGACCGACCAGGTCGCCGGTGTTCTGCGTCGATCCCACGTCACGCAGGGCTGGGTCTCGGTGTTCTCGAAGCACACGACGGCGGCCGTCGTTCTCAACGAGAACGAACCGCTGTTGCTGGAGGACATGGGCGCCATGCTCGAACGGCTGTCGGCCGCCGCGGGCTTGTACCAGCACAACGACCTGAGCCGCCGCACCGGGGAGATTGCCGCCGACGAGTGCGCCAACGGCCACGCTCACTGCCAGCATTTGCTGATTGGTGGCAGCGAGAATATCCCGGTCGGCGATGGACGGCTGGATCTCGGCCGCTGGCAACGCATCTTCTTGCTCGAGCTCGACCGGCCACGTGACCGCCAGCTGGTCGTCCAGGTCTTCGGCGCCTGACGCGGTAACCTAAAGTTCCGGCAGGCCGTCCGCAGCTCCCTTAAGGAGGCATCCATGCTCGAAAAGTTCACCTGGTACAAGCAGTCAGCCTATAAGTGGAAGGGCGAGGGGATCACCGTGTATATCGACCCCTGGGGCCTGAGCGACAAGGAGGAACCGGCGGACGTGGTCTTCATCACCCACGCCCACGCCGATCACTTCGAGCCGGCAGACATCGCCAAGATCCGCAAGAGCACGACCCAGTTCGTGGCTCCTCGCGACGTGGCCGACAATCTCGAGGGCAAGGTCAAGGCGATCAAGCCTGGAGAATCGCTGGAGGTGGCGGGCATCAAGTTCGAGACGGTGCCCGCCTACAGCACCGTGGAGCATCGGCTGCAGACCCATCCGAAGAGCAACAACTGGGTGGGATACATCCTGACGCTCGACGGACAGCGCTACTGGTTCTCGGGTGACGGTGATCCAAATCCCGACATCGAGAAGATCAAGACCGACGTCGCCCTGATCTGCGTCGGCGGCGACCCCTACGTGATGGGCCCGTCCGAGGCGGCCGGGGTCGTGAAGAAGATCCGGCCCCAGCTGGCCGTCCCGAACCACTACGGATTCGTCGTGGGCGTGGCGTCGGACGGAGAGACGTTTGCAAAGGAAGCGGCTCCTGTCAAAGTCCAGATCATGAAGCCGGTCAACGCCTTCGAACGAACGGGAGCCGCCGCGCACTAACCCCTGGCCGTCCTCCGCGCGGCGGGGGAGGGGACTTGGAACTTTCCTGGGCCGTGGGCGTCTGAGTACTGACGTCTACGACGGAACAGGAGGTTTCCAATGGTCAATAAGCTCGTTCCCGCGGCGGCGGCGACCCTGGCGGTGTTTCTTACGCAGGCGCTCCCGGCGGCCGCCTGTGGCGGTCTGATCGCGCCCAACGGGGCGATCCGGCTCGAGCGTGCGACCACGCTGGTTGCGTGGCACGACGGCGTCGAACGCTACATGACCAGCTTCAGCTACAACGGCTCGGCGTCCAGCTTTGGCTGGATCGTGCCGCTGCCGGCTGTCCCCGACAAAGTTGAAGAGGGCGGAGGCTGGACGCTCCAGCGACTCGTCCGCGAAACCCACCCGCAGCCGCCGATCTTCGACCTGGCCTTTGCGGGCCGCGCCCAGGCTGCTACGGCCGAGGTGCTGCAGCAGGTCCAGGTCCGCGCCTTGGACATTACCGTCTTGCGTGGCAGCGGCCAGGGCGTGCTCGACTGGGCGGCCGGCAACGGCTTCGCCGTCGACGCCGAGACCCGCGCCCATGTGCTCCAGTACGCAAAGGGCAGCCCGATCTTCATGGCGGCCAAGTACAACGCCGGACGCGCGCAGCAGCAGCGGCTGCTCTTCGGCGACGGCGCGCCGGTCCTGATCACGATGAAAATCGCGCATCCCTGGATTCCCTTCGAAGTCCTCGCGGCCGGGCAGCAGGTGCAAGCCGATCTCTATCTCCTGTCTGACAAGCCGGTCAACACCAGTGAGTGGCGCGCGCTGATCGGCGCCTCTGGCGTCGGCACGAGCGTTCAAGGGGCCGATGGTTTCACGCTCAACTTCCAGGAAAAGATGACCGACAGCCTCTATCACGATCTGTCGACCGACAAGAACATGAGCTGGGTTCGCCGCGACAGCTGGCTGACCTACTTGAGCCTGAACGCTCCGGATAGCAAAGTGACCTATGACATGAGCGTCACGCCCATGGGTGTCGTCAAGGTCGCACCCTTTGGTACCAAGCCAATGGCGATCGTCGATGGCAATGCGACGGCGGCGCAGCCGCTTGATGCTCCGACGGCTCCGATGGGAACCGCACAGACGTTGCTGATTCTCGGGCTCGTCATCGGCGCGGCGATGTGGATTCTCAAGCCTCGTCAGGCATAGCCCGACATCTCCTGGGCCGGCGGATTTCCCCTCCGCCGGCCTTTAAATATTGCTGCGGGACATGCCGCCGTCGACGGACCAGGAGGCGCCTGTCACCAGGCTGGCGCGGTCTGAGGCAAGAAAGGTCACGACCGCGGCGACTTCCTTAGGGGTCCCGAAGCGGCCAAGCGGCATCTCGGACTTGACATAGGCGGCCATGCCTTCGGGATCGGCCCGCTTTCGCCGTTCCCAGCTGCCGCCGGGAAACATCAGGGAACCGGGAGCGACGCTGTTGACCAGGATGTTGTCTTTCGCCAGCTCGCGCGAGAGAGACTTCGCCAGGCTGATCTCGGCAGCCTTCGCCATGTTGTAGCCGGTTCGCCCACCGCTCTCGCGGCCCCAGACGGACGCGATGAAAATAATTCGGCCGCGATGCTGGCGTCGCATAAAAGGCACGGCTGCGCGCGCGGCGCGCAATCCGGCGAGAGCATTGACCTCGAGAGTCTGGGTGAACTCGGCGTCGGGTGACTCGAGGCCGGCGCCGCCACCACCGCCCGCGTTGTGGACCAGGATGTCGAGCGCGCCGAAGTGCGATGCGGCCGCCTCGATGAAGGCTTCCACCTCACCGGCTATGACAACGTCGGCCCGCTCGGCGAAGACGTCGTGACCCAGCGTGCTCGCAGCGGCATCCAGGAGAGCTTGATCCCTGGCGCAGATTGCCACCCGGCAGCCCTCGGCCACCAGGCTCTCCGCGATCGCATAACCGAGCCCACGGCTGCCGCCGGTGACGGCGGCCACCCGGTCCTGCAGACCGAGATTCAACGCTTAGCGGACTTGCTGAGCTTCGGCGATCGCGGGTACCGCGGCGGCCGGCGCCCCGCGGCTGACGAGGGCCTTCTCGGTCTTCGTATCGAAGAGGTGCAGGTGATTGGTATCGATCGCGACCTGGACGCTCTGCCCCGGCTGGATATCGTTACTGCGCGGATCCATCCGAGAGGTCAGCGTCTTGCCGCCGATAGTGAGGTAGACGAAGATCTCGCTGCCCATGCTCTCGACGACCTCGACTTTGCTGTTGATCTTCGGCAGGCCGTCACGGCCAGGGAAGCGAACGTCCTTGATGTCCTCGGGCCGTATGCCCATGATGACCTCCTGGCCTCGCGCTGCGCCGGCCTCGGAAAGGACGCGGTCCTCGATCGGAATCTGGAAGCCCTCGCCCGTGAGCAAGGCCTGGCCGTCGCCGCCGACATTGACGGTCAGGAAATTCATCGCCGGGCTGCCGATGAAGCCGGCGACGAAGAGGTTGATCGGGTGTTCGTAGAGCACCTGTGGGGTGTCGAACTGCTGGACAATGCCGTTGTTCAGTACCACGATCCGATCGCCCATCGTCATCGCCTCAATCTGGTCGTGGGTCACGTAGATAAAGGTTGTTCGAAGACGTTTGTGCAGCTTCAGAATCTCGACCCGGGTCTGAACGCGCAGTTTGGCGTCGAGGTTAGAGAGCGGCTCATCCATGAGGAAGACCTGGGGCTGGCGGACAATGGCGCGGCCCAGGGCCACACGTTGGCGCTGGCCGCCGGACAGCGCCTTCGGCTTGCGGTCGAGGTACTGCTCGAGGCCCAGGATCTGAGCCGCATCACGGACTCGCTTGTCGATTTCGCTTTTGGGGGTCTTGCGCAACTTGAGCCCAAACGACAGATTGTCGTAGACCGTCATATGAGGGTAGAGCGCGTAGGACTGGAAGACCATCGCAATGTCGCGGTCCTTGGGGGCGACGTCATTCACGACCCGGTCGCCGATCTTGACCGAGCCATCGCTGATCTCTTCCAGGCCGGCGAGCATGCGCAGGGCCGTGGACTTGCCGGAGCCCGAGGGACCGACCAAGACCACGAACTCCTTGTCCTTGATCTCCGCGTTCATGTCGCTGATGACGGTGTTCCCGGGGTACCGCTTGTAAACGTGTTCGTAAGTCACACTGGCCATATCAACTTCGAGTGTAAGCGCGAACCGAAGAGTGGTCAAGGTTGCGCTTTTGCGCCAGGCTCTCCAAACGTGTGTTCGGTAGCCCGATCCGATGGTCCCGATTTGAGAGAAAACCTGGACGCTGGCGTTATACGACTGGCATTATTTGATTGGGAAGGGTCGATTTTCGACAGCGCAGCTCCCCGGGAGCGCGTCCAAACTGCCCAGGGATGTTGAGCACAGATGGCGACGGATTCAGACTCTCTTCTTCGACCCCAGACGTTCAACCACAACCGCCACAGCCGCGGGCTGATCTTTGATTTCGATGGGACGCTGGTCGACAGCTATCCACTAATTGAGGCGGCCTTCGCCCAGGTGATGCGGACCCATCGGCTGGACGAAGCGGCCCGTGACCTGTTTCGCAAGAGCCGCGGGTTGCCATTGCCGGAGCAGATGCAATTGGTGGCCCCGCACAGGTGGGAGGACCTGGTCGCCACCTACCGGTCGGTCGACGCCACGTTGGGGCAAGCCCGTGTCTTCCGCGGGATTCCCACGCTGGTCCGCAAGCTGCGCCAGGCCGGGGTGCCGTTGGGTGTGGTCTCGTGCAAGCGCCGAGCGTTGGTCGAAGCCGAGCTGGTCGCTGCCGGGCTGCGCGGGTTCTTCGATGTAGTCATCGGGTTCGAAGATGTCACCCCGCCCAAGCCGGCGCCCGATCCGTTGCTGGCGGCCATTGGGCGCCTGGGGTTGTCACGCACGGGCGCGGTCTACGTCGGCGACAGTATGGTTGACCTGCAAACCGGCCGGGCCGCGCGGGTGCGGACGGTGCTCGCCGCCTGGGGACTCACACCCGAGCTGCGCGCGGCGTTCCGCCGGCACCGGCTCTGGGCAACGCGCCCTTCTGAGATGCTCGCGCTTGTCCTGACAACCCCGAACGGCAACGGGCATAAGCGCGCCGCGTAGAGCCCTCGAGCCCCCACCCTGCCGTCCCCCAGAGGGGGAGGGGAAATGAACATCCCCAAGGGGGGAGGGAGAAGGCGGCGGCTGCTGTTCGCCGCCGGCTTTCTCGTTCTCGGCCTGATCTTCGGCTTCGTCTCGCTTGCACTTGGCCCTCTCGGGTTGATCGAAGCATTGATCGTGCTGGGGCTGGTCCTGGTGCAGGTTCGGCGCTTGCCCGAACGGAGCGGCGCCTACCTGGTGGGGTTCAGCATCCTCCCGGTCATCGTTCTCGCGTCGATCGTCTTTCGGCTGCCCGCCTGCCACACGCCGATCACGAGCACGGCGCCGCAATGCTACGCGCCACTCGCCGTGCCGGCCCTGCTCGCATACGCCGCCGTCGGCGTCATCGGGGCCTTGCTGTTTGGGCGTGCGTTGCGGCGGTTCTAAGTCCGCGACCCTGCGACAACAGTTGTGATCTTCGAGTGATTGACAGACAGCTGTCGTAACCATGGCGCACGCTTACACCATGGCCGCGGTCCAGGTCGAGCGAACAGCAGTGACCGATCGTTTCGAAGCCGCCTTAGAGAAGATGCGGGACGGCGTCCAGGCGATGGCAGCCTACATTGTCGCGGCGGACGGCGAAGCTCTCGGTGAAGCCTTGATCCAGATCCGCGAAAGCGGTATCGACCCGCTGGAAGCCGGGTTCGCCAGTGGGGTTCGCCGCTTCGACAAATCCGGCGAGTACAAAGCCGATGGTGCGCTGTCTCTCATCGCCTGGCTCAAATGGAAGTGCAAGCTCTCGGGCGGCGCCGCCGCCGAGCGCGTGGAGATCGCACGTCAGCTCGAGAAGCTACCGAAGACCGAGGCGGCGTTCGCGAACGGCAATCTCGGTTACCAGCACGTCGCGATGATCGCCCGGACGGCCGAGCACGTTGGGGCCGCCGCGGTGCGAAAGGAAGAGGGCAGACTCTTGCAGGCGGCGCAAACGCATGACCCGGGACAATTCCTCGGTGTTACCAAAAACTTCGAGCACCGGGTCGATGCGGAGGGCGCTTTGACGGAAACCAACCAGGCGCACGCCCGGCGATACCTGCACCTGGGCGAACCGCAGAACGGCATGGTCCGGATCGACGGTCTGCTCGATGCCGAAGGTGGTGCCACGCTCCGGAGCGCGCTGGAGCCATTCATGAAGCCAATGAAGGATGACGACCGGACCTTCGGCCAACGCCAGCACGACGCGCTGATCGAACTCTGCCGGCAGCGTGCAGGTGGCAAGCATGACGGCGCCGGGCCGCGGCCGCAGTTGATCATCCGGGCCAGCCTCGACACCCTGGCCGGAGTGCCGGGTGCGCCGGCGGGCGAGCTGGACGGTGGCGGCACGGTGCCGGCGGCGACGGTGCAGCGCCATGCCTGCGATACGGCCATCGTCCGGGTCACCGGCCGCGGCGAGCTCGAGCACGAGTTGACCCATGCCACGCGCACCATCCCGCCGTCAACCCGGCGGGCGCTCGAAGCCCGAGACCAGCACTGTGTGTTCGAAGGCTGCGACCGACGCCTGAACTGGTGCGATGGGCACCACCTTGTCTGGTGGATCAAAGGCGGCCCGACGACGCTGTCTAACCTGGCGCTGTTATGCCGACGGCACCACCGGATGGTGCACGAAGAAGGCTGGACGCTCGAGCGTAAAGACGGACGATTCAAAGCCATCCCGCCGAACCATCGGGTGAGGCCCAGTTCGCGATCGGCCTGAGCGGCCCCAACCCCAGCCGGGAGGAAGAAGAGCGGCTGGTAGCATACGGCGGAATCTTCGATGGATGAGGCCGCCTATTTTCACGCGATCCCGAAGGCGGAGCTGCATCTGCATCTCGACGGCGCGCTGAGGCCGAAGACAGTTCTGGAACTGGCCAAGGCGGGGGGCGTCCCGCTTCCAACGAGCGACCTGGAGAAGCTCAAGGACTTTCTCGAAGCAACGGACCGGACGGCATCGCTCGTCGAGTACATCGAGTATTTTCAATTGCCCATTGCCGTGTTGCAGAGCGTGCCGGCGCTGGAGCGGGCGACCTACGAGCTCTGCGAAGACCTGAGCAAAGACAACGTGCGCTACGCGGAGATTCGCTACGGCCCCTGGCTGCACACCCAGCAAGGCCTCTCGTTGACCGACGTGATCCGCGCGGTGCTCAGCGGCTGGGCCGCTGGACGCAAGGCGTTCGGCGTCGAGGGCGGCATTATCGTGACGGCGCTGCGCGACATGCCGCCGGCGCAGAACCTTTCGCTGGCGCAGGTCGCCGGTCGCTTCATCAGCGAAGGCGTGGTCGGCTTCGACCTGGCAGGCGATGAGGCCGGCCACCCGCCGATCCTGCACGAAGACGCGTTTCGCATGGCGCGCTCGCTGGGGCTGAATCTCACCATTCATGCCGGCGAAGCTGCCGGACCCGAGAGCGTGCGCCAGGCGATCGCGATGGGCGCGCGACGTCTCGGACACGGCGTGCGCGCCCAGGAAGACGCCGAAGTCATGGCGACGATACGGGAGCTGGGCATCCAGCTCGACATGGCGCCCACGAGCAACGCGCAGACCAAAGCCGTGAGCCGCCTCGAGGACCATCCACTGAGGCGCTTCTACGAGTCGGGCATCAAGGTGACGATCAGCACGGACTCGCCAACCGTCTCGGCTGTGACGATGACCCACGAATTCGAGATCGCTGTGCGGGTGCTGGGCTGCTCGCGCGACCAGGTCTGGGCGATGAATCTGCAGGCGCTCGAAGGCGGTTTCGCCGACGAGGTCACACGGACCCGGCTGCGGCGCGAGTTCGTCGAGGCCCAAGCGCGCCGTTAGCTCAGCCGGGCGGGATCGTACCGGGCGGCGTGATGGCGCCGTTGCGAATCTTGATGCGAATGTCCAGCACCTGGTTGATCACGTCCTGGGGAACGATGCTGCTGGGCATGCTGAACCCGGTCGCGTCGTCCTGCAGCGAGAAGACCTGCTGACCGGCATGAAACTGGCCGGCTTGTAACCGCTGGATGATGAGGCCGACCACGTGGTCGACATGCTTCAACGCGCTGGTGATCACGGCCGGGCTGGCAAATGCTTCGTCGTTGTCCGAGCCAATTGCGTACGCCGACGCGTCGTAGGCCGCGTCGATGTAGCCCGAGGCGCAGCGCCCCGTCACTTCGAAGACGATATCCGCGCCGGCGGAGATCTGGGTGATGCCGAGCTGCTTGCAAAACGCGGGGTCCTGCGAGTCCGAGTACGTGATCTTGACAACGACGCCCGGGTCGACGGAGCGCGCGCCGCCGACGAAGCCCGCAATGTAACGATCGATCGCTGGGCCATGATTGGCGCCCAGGACGCCCAGCACGTTGTGGCTGGCGTTGCCGACTTTTTCTTTTTCCATGAGGCCGGCGAGCGCACCGACCAGGTAGCCGGGTTCTTGCTCGTTGAATAGCAGGTCGGCCACGTTGCCCAGGTCGACCGACTGGCCATTGTCGTCGACCGGGACCGCGTCAACCAGGGCATATTTTTGATTTGCGTGCAGCTGCGCCGCGCGCCACACGGCCGTCGCCATGTCGGGTGAGATCGCGATCACGAGATCCGGATGCGCGGCGGCACAGCGCTGCAGGCCGGAAAAATAATCGCTGGCGGCGCTGGAGGCGACCACCTGGACGCCGGCGCCCACGCTGCGGGCACCGTCGACGGCCAGTTGATTGAAGGTATGGGCCGTCAAGCCGTCGGCGTTGGTCGCGACGCAAACGTGCGTGTTCGCCGTATCCGGAGTCGCGCTGGGCTCGGCGCAGGCCGCCACGAGACCGGCCAGCAGGACCAACACGGCCCAAAGACCCCCCACCCCGACCCTCCCCCGCAAGGGGGGAGGGAGATTCATTCGAGGCCCCACCACGACCCTGGCTGGGGCCGGGCTAGCCAGCTTTGCGCCGATCGCCGGCTCCACCTCCGGTCATCAACAGCCCTAAACGTTCTTCAGGCGCGTCCGGAGGCTCGACGCTTACGATCCGGCCTTCGTACATCACAGCGATCCTGTCCGACAGCGACCGGATTTCGTCCAGTTCGGCCGACACCAGCAGGATCGCCGCGCCGCCGTCCCGCTCGGCGATCAGCCGTCGGTGAATAAATTCGATGGCCCCAATGTCGACGCCGCGGGTGGGCTGTGCCGCCAGCAAGACGCGTGGCTGGGTCGCCATCTCCCGAGCCACGATGATCTTTTGCTGGTTGCCGCCGGACAGCGTTCTCGCGGGGGTCGTCGAACTCGGCGTCCGGATGTCGAACTCTTTGATGAGTCGTTGAGCCCAGTTGAAGATCGCCTTCAGGCGCAGGATCAGCCCGTCCCAAGCAAAGAGGGGCGTCCGCTGCCGGCCGAGGATCAGGTTATCGGCAACGGAGTAATTCAAGACCAGACCGGCGCCTCGACGATCTTCCGGGATGTGACTGACGCCGGCAAGTCTTATCGTGTCCGCGCTCAGGTTGCTGACTTCGCGGTCGCCGAGAAACACGTGGCCAGCCGACGAACGTCTTGTGCCGGCGAGCGTCTCGACCAGCTCGCTCTGCCCGTTACCTTCGACCCCGGCGATGCCGAGGATCTCGCCCTGGTGCAATTCGAACGACACCCCGCGTAGTGCCGGCACGCCCTGGTCAGAATTTGCCGAAAGATTCTCGACCCGTAGCGCGATCGGCCCGGGCTTCGCCTCGGTCTTCTCGACCCGCAGCAGGACATCGCGACCGACCATCAGCCGGGCAATCTCCTGCTCGTCAGTTTGTTTCGTAATAAGGTGACCAACCACCTTACCGCGGCGCATCACGGTGATCCGGTCCGAGATCTCGAGGACTTCTTTGAGCTTGTGGCTAATAAAAATAATCGTCTTGCCGCCCTGCACCAGGCCACGGAGAACGCGAAATAATTCCAGCGACTCTTGCGGTGTCAGCACCCCGGTCGGCTCGTCGAGGATCAGGATCCTCGCGCCGCGATAAAGAACCTTGACGATCTCGACGCGCTGCTGGAGGCCCACGGGCAGGTCGCCAACCCGTGCGTCCGGATCGAGGGCCAGGCCGTATTGCCTGGTCAAGTCGGTAATGGCTGCTCGCGCCCTGGTGTAGTCATAGAAGCCACCCGGTCGCACCGGCTCGCTGCCGAGGACGACGTTTTCGCCGACGGAGAAGACCGGGATCAGCATGAAGTGCTGATGCACCATGCCGATGCCCAGCCGGATGGCATCGCGCGGGCCTTGCATGGACGTCGGCTTGCCTTCGATCAGGATCTCGCCGCCGTCAGCCCGGATCAAGCCATAGAGAATATTCATGAGCGTGCTCTTGCCGGCGCCGTTTTCGCCGACCAGGGCGAGGATCTCGCCCTCCCTGACTTGCAGATCGACATGATCGTTGGCCACGACACCCGGAAAGATCTTGACGATGCCGCGCATCTCGACGGCGAGGCGCTGGGCGTCCGGGCGTACGCTCGCCTCGATTGGCTTGTCTGTCACTCGGCCCCCGGGACGTAGGGAATGCCGTCGGCGGCCGGCGGGCTGCTCCGCCGGACAACAGCGGCTAACACAACGAGGGTCAACAAATACGGCGTCATGCTGAGCAGGTACTGCGAGACGTGAATACTCGAGTTCGCGTCGTAGATCGCCTGGCCAAAGCCAAAGATCAGCGTCGCGACAAAGGCGCCGATTGGCGTCCACTTGCCGAAGATCATGGCGGCCAGGGCGATGTAGCCACGGCCGTCCGTCATGCCTGGGACGAAGGTGTTGGCGATGCCGATCGACAGAAAGGCGCCCGCCAGGCCGGAGAGTAAGCCGCTGGTGATCACCGCGCCGTAGCGCAACATATAGACGTTGATGCCTGCAGTGTCTGCGGCCTGTGGGTGCTCGCCCACGGAACGCAAGCGCAGGCCGAGCCGCGTTCGGAAGAGCACGACCTGCGTCAAGACCAGAACCACGATGGCCACGTAGACCATGACGTTCTGCTGAAAGAAGACACGGCCGAGAAACGGGATCTGGCCGAGCAGCGGGACGTTCCAGTTGGGCAACGCGTTATTCGACGGCACCTGCCCGACGTCGGCGAGCCCATAGAAACGATTCAACAAGAAGACCGTGATGCCGGCCGCAAAGATATTGATGGCCACGCCGCTGACGATCTGGTCGGCGCGGTAGCGAATCGACACGACAGCGTGGATCGACGCCATCAGGCCGCCGGCGATCATGGCGGCCAGCACGGCAAGGAACACGTTATGCACGACGAGGTCGGCGGCGACGGCGAAGAAGGCGCCCGTCAGCATCATGCCTTCCATCGCGATATTCACGACGCCGCTGCGTTCTGAAATGACGCCGCCGAGGGCCGGCAGCAGCAGCAACGCGGCGTACTGCAGCGAGGCATGCCACAGGTCGGGCGTCCCCATCAGCCGAAAAATGTCGCCGATGAAGGTCATTGCTGGACCAGCCCGACTCTCATGCCGTGTCCTTGTCGTCGGCGGCGAGGTCGGTCTCGATTTCGCTGGCGACGGCGGCCGCCATGGCGTCGGCGGCCGGCGTGTCTGGCACGCGTCCGAGCGACGGAAGCCGGAGCTTCAGGCCGCGCAGGAAGTTCGCGGCGATCGAGAACAGGATCAGCGCTTGTAACACGTAGACGAGATTGCCGGACACCCCGGCATCGCTTTGCATCGTGCTGCCGCCGGCGTGCAAGGCGCCAAACAAGATCGCCGAGAGAACAATGCCGACGGCGCTGTTGAGACCGAGCAGCGCCACCGCAATCGCGTCGAAGCCGGTCGTGTCCGTGAAGTATTGGTCAGTCAAGTTATGATCGACGCCCGCGATCTGCACGGCGCCGGCGAGGCCGGCGAAGGCGCCGGCGATCAGCATGCTGGTGACGAGCGTCCTGCGCACGCTGATGCCGCCGTAGCGCGCCGCCCGCTGGCTTTGCCCCACCGCCCGAATCTCATAGCCGAGCGACGTGCGCCACAGTAAGAAAGCAAAGACGGCGGCTGCGGCCAGCGCCACGAAGAGTCCGTAATGCGCCCGGTACACGGCACCCGGCAGGCCCAAAAACAACCGGCTGTTATGAGGGACCAGGGTCGCGAGCTGGGCCGATGTTCCAATGGGCGATGACTTCGAGCTGCCACCCGGCAGCTGGAGCGGCCCGCCGATGATCAGGAATCGCAAGAACCACTGGGCGACGAAATTGAGCATGATGGTGGTCACGACTTCGTGGGCGCCGGTCACCGCCTTCAGGACACCGACAATGCCACCCCAGACGGCGCCGCCCAGCGCGCCGCAGATTAGGACCAGGGGCAGCAGCAGGAAGGCCGGCCAGTTCCCGAAGTGAATCCCGACCGTGGTCGCCGCGATCGCGCCCATGATGAGCTGGCCTTCGGCGCCGATGTTGAACATGCCCGCCCGAAACGGCAGGGCAACGGCAATGCCAGCCATGATCAGCGGGGTTACGACGACCAGGGTGTTCGCGAGTTGCAGCACCGACGGCTCGCCGCCGAAGCAGAAGAGGCCGAATCCGCCGCAGGCGAGCGCCTGGTATGCCTTGAAAGGGTCGCCGCCCGTGACCGCCACGATGACGGCGCCGACGGCGAAGGCCAGCAGCACCGACCCGATGGGAATGGCCAGCGCCCGGCCGGCCCCCCGCAGACTCTTGACGATCTGCGGGGGCTCCTGCCGGGCGCTGCGCTTAGCTGCTGCGGCCATCTGGCCGCTTCACTCTAACCGGAGTTTTGGCGAATTTCTAGGGAACCGTGTCCGGTACGGTAACGGCGCCGGATTTGATCTTCGACGTCATGTCGGTCAGCGCGGTCATCACGTCCGCGGGTAATGTCCCGTTGTCGGCCTGATACCCAACCCCGTCGTTGGCCAGCCCAAAGAGCGTCACGCCACTCTTAAATGCATTGTCCTTGACGCTTTTGATCGCCGTGTAGGTCGCCACGTCGACGCGCTTCAGCGCGCTGGCGATGACGGACTTGTCCACGCCGCCCTGGTCCGCGTCCACGCCGATGCTCCAGATACCGGCCTTTCCGGCCTCCGTCAGCACGCCATTACCGCAGCCGCCCGCCACCTGGAATAGGATGTCGGCGCCGCTCGCGATCTGGTTGTCGGCAACCCCCGCGCACTTGGTCGGGTCGGAGAAGTTATTGGAGTAGCCGTTGAGCGTCTTGACCGACGGGTCCACCTGCTTGGCCGCCCACTGGTAGCCGGCAATGTAGTGATCGACCGGCGGGATCTTGATGCCGCCGATCGAGCCGATCGTGTTCTTTTTCTTTGCCCCGGCATTGTCTTTCTCGAGGACGCCGGCGATGGTGCCGACCAGCGCGCCCGCTTCCTGCTCCTTGAACAGCAAGCCCACGACGTTGGCATGCTGGAGGTCGTTGCCCTTCGAGTCGGTGCCGACGCCGTCGATGATCGCGAAGTGGATGGCCGGGAAGTTACCAGACACGGTCCCGATGGACTCGGCCATGAGGAAGCCGACGCCGATGACGAGGTCGTAGCCGCGTGTGGCGTAGTTCTGCAGGTTGGGGACGTAGTCCGAGTTGGCGTGCGACTCGGTGACATCACCCTGCACCCCGAGCTGCCCTGCACAGGTCAGGCTCGAACAGATATTTCCTGTTGACGCGGCTTTGGCGAGACCGAGCGCGGCCAGGTGGTTGAAGCTCCTGTCGTTGAGACCGCCGGTATCGGTCACGAGTCCGACCTTGATGACCTTTGGCGTCGGCGTCGTGCCGCCGCCGGTGGTGCTGTTGCCGCACGCCGCCATGACAACGGCCAGCATCACGCCAATGCCGAGACTAAACAAACGAACGGGTGGCTTCCTCATGCGTCATCCCCTTCAGTGGTAGTAAGACCCCTCGAACCGGGCGATTGTAACAGTTAATTGTTGGAGATTTTTCTGCTTACGCGCCCGTCGTCAGCGCCCCGGCGGCCAGCTCGGCCGCAATCGCGTGTAACTCTTCCAGGTACTCGGCGAACGGCTGCTGCCGAACGGGAGCCAGCTCGACCGCGCCCTCGGAAAGACCGAGGCGGCGTACGTCGCCGGACCAGTGGCCGGCGGCCGCATCGGCCACGATCAAGGCGACGCCCCGGTCGACGTGCTTGATGGTGCTGGCCAGCAGGCAGTCATTGGCGGCCGGGTCCGAAGACGAGTCCAGATCGGCGCCGATGCACCAACTCCCGGCTTGCGCCGCGCCCCGCAAGGCCCCCTTGCCGGTCGTGCCGCCGGCTCCGAAGATCACATCGGCGCCTTGCTGGCTAAACTCGCGAGCCTGCGCCGCGCCCCATCCCGGGTTGGCGTAAGGCAGGCCGTCCGCCGCGGGCTGATACGCGCCGAGCACGCGAATGCCCGGCCTGACGTACGCGGCGCCGTGCTCGAAGCCCGCGCGATTGCGCCGGTCCGCGGCGCCAAATGGACCATAGACGCCGGCGATCACGCCGGTCTTGCTGTCCATGCCGGCCAGCGCGCCCGCGAGAAATGCCGCCTGGTCCTCACGAAAAACAAGCACAGCCAGGTTCGCCGGGCCCGCCGGCGCGACGATCGGGTCGACGAGCACGAAGTGCGTCCCGGGATTGGCCCGGGCGACGTCGGCCACCGCGTCTGTCAGTAAGAAGCTGCCGGCGATCACGAGGTCGGATCCGGCGTAGACCTGCAGCAACTGGCGATATTCGGCCGGGTGATTCGGGACGGCGACATCCGCGTGGGCGCAGGGCTGGCTTCGCAGGCCGTCGCGAACGCCGCGCCATCCGGCTGCGTCAGCGCGGGAATCGAGGCCGGCGACATCGGCCACGAAGCCAACGCGAAACGTCCGGGCACAGACGGGCCCCGCAGTCGGGAAGGGATTGGTCAGTTGACGGGTGCTACTGGCGCCAACCTGAACCAGCAGCAAAAGAGCGACGACGAGAAGCAGGACGCCGGCGGTCAGGTACCGAAGAGTCGATCGCCGTAGTCGCCCAGCCCGGGCAGGATGTACTTCTGGGCGTTCAGCTCTCGGTCCCGCGCCGCCGTGAAGATCTGAACGTCCGGGTGCGCTGCCTGCAGCGCCTGGATCCCCTCGGGAGCGGCCACGACGCACACTAGGCGAACGCTCGCCGGATCGTATTCCTTCATGATCTCGACGGCCTTGATCGCCGTGCCGCCGGTGGCCAGCATCGGGTCGAGGATCATGACGGCTTTGCCGCCGATGTCCGGGGGCAGCTTGACGTAGTAGCGCGAGGCAACGGCTGTTTTCTCGTCACGCTCCAGGCCGATGTAGCCGACGGTCACGTGCGGCAAGAGCTCGAGCACGGGCCCCACGAGGCCAAGGCCGGCCCGCAGGATAGGGACAGCGACGACCCGGTCGCCGATTGCATGGCCGTCGGTCTCTTCCAGGGGCGTTTGCATGCGATAGGTCCGGGTCCGCAGGTCGCGGGTCGCCTCGTACAGCAAGAGCGTGATGATCTTGTCCGAAGCCTCGCGGAACTCGTCTGGGGTCGTCTCACGGTCGCGCAGCCGGGTCAGGTAGTGCGCCACCAGTGGGTGCTCGACGACGTGGAGCGTCATTTTGCCCCTAGCTCCGGCGGCAGCACGGCGAGACCGGGCTCGGCCATGCGGCCATCGGCGAGCAGCTTCTTGACGCGGGTGATGTTCGAGGCCGACCAGTTGCTGTTTGGCTTGCGTGGTGTGAACCGGCCGGCGAAGGTCTTGTCGTCAATGGTCTTGTTCTGCCCGTCGATCCAGCCGTACCCGAGTGCCTCTTGGACAGAGTCCTCGTAGGTGACGCCTGACTTGCCGGACGTTTTCTTGTAATAGACGAGCCAGATTTCTTTCGTATCGGCGTGATGCTTGGCCAGCCAGCGGCGCCACTCGAGGCTGTTCTTTACCTTGAGCGTCTGGCCGATGTCCAACGACTCAGGCCCTTAGCGGCGCCAGCTGTTGGACGGCACTGAGCGCCACCCGGAACATCGGCGTCAGGTCGAGGGCCGCGACGCGTGCTGGGTCGATCTCCTCTTCGCCGGGCTCATTGACCACGGTCAGCAGCGACCCGCCACGAAGCTTTCGCAGCGCGCAGATGACGAAGATCGTCGACGTCTCCATGTCGTTGCAGAGCACCTGCGACCGGGTCCAGACCTGCAGCGCCTGCTCGAGCTCTTCGCGTCGAGGCATGCGCGCGGCATGCAAGTCCGCGTACAGCGCGTCGTGGCTGCGCACGATCCCGGCGTGGGCAACCTGATTCGCCGCCCGGGCAGCGGCGATCATGGCCGTGGCGAGCTCGAAGTCCGCCACGGCGGGATAGCTGAGGGGCACGTAACTGGGGGTCGTGCCCTCGTCACGGACGGCCCCTGTGGCGATCACGAGGTCAGAAAAATGCACGCCCTTTTGAATCGATCCGGTGGTGCCGACGCGGATGAACGTGGTGGCACCGATGGCGGCCAGCTCCTCGACGGCGATCGCCGTCGACGGTGAGCCGATGCCGGTCGAACAGACCGAGACCATGCGCCCGTGCAGCTCGCCGGTGTAGGTCGTGTACTCGCGATTTCGCGCGATCAGCCGAGGACGATCGAGCAGTTTGGCAATCGGCTCAGCGCGCCCGGGGTCGCCAGGGAGCAACACGACCTCGCCGACGTCGCCCGGTTTGGCGCGGATGTGGTACTGCAACTCCCCCATGGCCCACGTGAGTTTAGGCTACTGGCTCCAGGCGTCGCTGGTGGTCGTGAAGGTCTCGCCCATGAAGAGCCTTAGCAGCGGCGACGTGACGGCCTGCCGATACGTGATCGTGACGTGAATCGGCACGTTCTTGCTGCGATTGAGGAGCGTTGGCGAGACCGAGAGGCTGACGAGTGCTGGATTCAGGTCGCCGAGGTTCTCGAGCACGGTCCGGCAGACGGCGGCGTCGGCGTAGCCTTCGGGATGAGCGAGCCCGCCGGTGACGGACCAGCATGGCGTCGAATTGCCGCCGGCGGCTTCTGGGCTGCCGCCCGCGACGTAGGCGGCCTCCTGGGCGGCGTGGTTCACCTTGGCGGCACTCAGCGCCAGGCCAAAGAACTGGACGCTCATGATGCCCACGGCAAAGACAAAGGCCAGCACCATGGCGAATTCGGCGCCCACCTGTCCCCGCGAAGCCCGCTGCACCAGTTCAGCATCGGACGACGGCCTTGCCGGATGCGTTACGTATCGAGCCGTTCGATACCGGATTTCGTAACTCGTCGGAGCAGCAGCGCCCGGGGCTGGGCCCGGCTGGCGATCGTGAAGGCCGCCGCAACGCGCGCGGTAACGTTCTGGGCGGCTTCGGCCGTTCGCGCGTGGATCACGGCCAGGACCTCGCCGGCCTCGACCCGGTCGCCGATCTTCTTTTCGAGCACGACACCGACGGCCAGGTCGATCCTGGCATCTTTTCGATCGCGGCCGGCGCCGAGCGCCTTGCCGGCGAGGGCGATCTCGAGCGCGTCAGCTCGCGCGACATAACCAGCCTGTGTGGCCGGGACCGGTTGCTGCACGGGCGCCGCCGGCAGACGGCTGGTGTCTTCCGTGACGCGCGGGTCGCCGTCCTGCGCGGCGATGAGTTCCGCAAACTTGCGTAACGCAGAACCATCGGTGAGTAGCCGGCGCAGATCGACGGGGGGATGGCCGGCGAGCTGCAGCATCTCCGCGCCCAGCCGAAGCGAAAGCGACTCCAGTTCCGCCGGACCGCTGCCCGCCAGCGTCTCGATCGCTTCTTTGACTTCGAGCGCATTGCCGACGGCGCGCCCGAGCGGCTGTTCCATGTCGGTGACGTAGGCGACCGTCTCGCGGCCCGCGTTCGTGCCAATGCGGACCATCGCGCGGGCCAGCGCCTCAGCCTCGGGAATGGTCGCGATGAACGCGCCGCGCCCGGACTTGACGTCGAGCAGAATCGCGTCGGCGCCCGCGGCCAGCTTCTTGCTCATGACGCTGCTGGCGATCAGCGGTACGGAATCCACCGTGGCCGTGGCGCCACGCAGGGCGTAGAGTGCACGGTCGGCGGGGACCATATCGGACGTTTGCCCCGCAATGGCAATGCCGATGCGACGGACCTGATCAATAAAACGATCGATCGATAGATCGACCTGGAAGCCGGCAATGGACTCGAGCTTGTCCAGGGTTCCGCCGCTGTGGCCCAAGGCACGGCCGGACAACTTCGCGACCGGCACGCCCGCCGCCGCGACCAACGGGGTAACGACGAGTGTCGCTTTGTCGCCGACGCCGCCGGTCGAGTGCTTGTCGACCTTCCGGCCGGGAATCGAGGAGAGATCGAGCTGGCGTCCGCTCGCCGCCATCGCCAGCGTCAGGGCCGTCGTCTCAGCGTCGGTCATGCCGCGCAGGCGGACGGCCATGAGCCACGCTGCCAGCTGATAGTCGGGAATACTGCCGTCGGTCGCGCCCCTGACCAGGAACTGGATGCCGGCGTCGCTGTGCGCCTGGCCATCACGCTTTTCGCGAATCAGGTCGAGCGCGGTCACGTTCGAAGTGTAATTTGGCCCGGTGTGGCTGACGCTGATCGGCCTGATCGTGCCGCTCGGGCTGGACACGTTTGCCGTGGCTGCGGCGCTGGGCATGGCCGGTCTGAAGGCCGGTGACCGGACCCGGGTCAGCCTGATCTTCACCGCGTTCGAGGCGGGCATGCCGCTGGTCGGCTTCCTAGCCGGCAACCTGGCCGGTCGCGCCGTGGGCAATGCCGCCGACTACCTGGCGATCGCGATCCTGATCGGCCTCGGGCTCTTCATGCTGCGCCCACAAGACGACGAAGACGAGAAGCAATTGAGCCTGCTGGCCCGCACTCGGGGTCTCGCCGTGCTTGGCCTGGGCGTCAGCATCAGCATCGACGAGCTGGCGATTGGCTTCACGATCGGCTTGCTGCATTTTCCCGTGCTGGTGATCCTGGTGCTGATCGGCATCCAGACGTTCGTCTTGACCCAGCTTGGGATCCGGCTCGGGCAGCGAATCGGGGAACGTATCCGCGAAGGCGCGGAACGGTTGGCGGGCGTCGCTCTCGCTGCCCTCGGGCTGGTCCTGCTCGTCGAGAAGCTGAGATGAACCGGCGAGCTATTTGACCAGGTAGGAGTTCACGCCGGGGGCCGGGGCGAACTTGGAGTTGAACTGGATGAGCAGCGCCGGGTGCCCGGGGCTAAACCCCGGGCAGCCTGCGGTCCCCATGCTGTTGCCCAGGACGTTCCCGCCGTTCACCTGGAGAAAGGCGCCAATGAACTCACCATTGATTGCATACTGGCCGCTCGAGTTGCTATCGGTGGCTGAGGTGTTGTGCGGACCCGCCGCGACGCCGGTCAGGGTCATGGATCCCGAGGGATCGGCGTCAAAGACGGTCCCCCAGACCTGGAAGCGCGGAACGTTGGAGGAGCTGCCATTGAACGTCTCCGTCCACACCGAGCCGTTGTTGCCGTTCGTGCTGGTGATGTAGAAGGCGATATTGGTGCTGCCGGTCGGGACGAAGTGGGGGGCGACGAAGAAGACGCTGCCATCATTAGGCAGATCCGAGTTGTTCGCCGAGAAGGTCCCTCCCTGGTCGAAGATGAACTCGACCCCATTCGTGCCGTCCGATGCCGGGGGCAGGTCGGTCGCGCCAATGGAGGGCAAGCCAACGAAGTGGGGAAGACCATTCGAGGTGTTCGAGACGTAGCCACCGGTGATGGTCATATTCGCCCCCGATGTAAGAAAGTAGATGCCGTTGAGGAAGATGTAGACGCTGTTGTTGCCATTGTCCCCAGCGGCCGGGATGATGATCGATGACGTGTACCTGCCGGGTGTGAACACATACACCCACTTGGAGACGCTCGAGTTCGTAATGGTCACACCGTTGACCACGCCGGAAGAGCCGGGCGCGAGCTTCGCCTTGTTGCTGGGGTTGACCACGGTGGTGATCAAGGAGGTATCGGGTGCGAGGTAGTCGGGCTTGGCGTCCTGGCCGGTCCCGAAATTGACGGGGCTGTTCCAAAAGCTGAAAAGTGAATGGTTATCGCTGGCGGCGTTGACCGTCACGTCGCCGTTCACGTTGAGGGAGACTTGGGTCGGGTTCGGAACGTGAAACTTTGCATTGCTGACCGTGAGGCCTTGAATACTCGCCTGGCAAACGTCGGTGCCATCAAAGCCGTCGTCGACTTGCGCGTAGCCGTTCTGGTCGTTCTGGATGGTGTTGCCACTGCCGCCGTAGGTGTAAGCGAAAAGGGCATACGTCTTGGCATTGGTACCGGCCTCCGCAGTGGCCGTTGTGAGGATGGCGATCTGCTGGAAGCCGAGCACCTGGACGAAGGTGGCGGTTGCGTTAAAGCTAACCGTGACCTGGACCTGCTTGTTGTTGTAGCCGGTCGGCGCCACCGCCGTGACTGTGTAACCGCCCTGCGAGTCGGTCACAGTGTGATTGATCGGGGCCGTATAGAAGGACGAGTTGGGATCATTGTTGGCCGGGTTCTGATTGAACACCGCCAGCGTGTCGTCCAGCGCGTAATAGAGGGCATAGTTCGGTTGACCGTTTGGATTGGCCACGGTTCCCACCAGGCTCTGCGCCCCGGCGAGCGCACCCGAGTCGACCGCGTCCTGCATCAGCCGGCGCTGGAAGTAGAGCCGGCCGGCATCGATCGCGAGCGCGAGCATTCCGCAGATGGCGACCATGGCCAGCGCCATGATGACAATGGCCTGTCCCTCTCGAGTGCGCCGCCCCAGGCCCGCCAGCACGTCAGTACTCCGCCCGCATCGACGACCCGGCGGTCATGATGAAACCGGTGCCGGTCAGATCCGAGATCATCGCGGTCATCGGCGCAAAAAGGTAGGTCACACGCACCGTAACTTGCGGATTGCCCGGCGTTCGGTTCGGCGAGATCCAGATGTACCCGGTATTGGGGAGCACCATGCCGCCGCCGCCGATCTTTGCCAGGGTGGCGTTGATGATCACACTATCGGGCGGTGTGCTGGCGTAGTTACTGCGAAGCACGAGCTGCCGGGCGCCCTCGTGGGCAGCCTCAGCGATGTTGATGTAGACGGAGACCGCGCGCCCGAAGTCGAAGATACCCATCAGCAGCAGAAATAGCAGCGAGGCGAGCAGGGCGAATTCAACCATGGCCTGGCCACGCGACTTGCGCCCGCGCTGCATCCGATCCATCAGTAGTTCGTCCTCATTTGCACCGAGACATTCATGTGGATCGGGTTGCCGACGAGCTGCTGCATGAGCGGCGTGTAGAGGAGAAAGTCGTACTTGACGTTGACGGTGACGTAGTAGTTCTGGTCGGTCGCCGCGCCCGACACCCACTTGTCCACTCGGTTGCTGCTATCGGGGCAGCCGGCCGTGGAGGCGGTCGAGTCGTGGGGTGGACAGATGCTGATCGACGAGGGAACGATGGCGCTGTAGTTCAGCTCGTGGTAAACGGCGGTGATGATGTTGGCATCCGTCTGCACCGGGCAGGTGGCGTAGGCATTCGAGGTCGAGCAGCTTGGGTTTTGCGGACCCGTATAGATGTTGAGGATGGCGACGCGCGCGCCTTCCCGGGCGGCGTTGGTGATCGAGACCTGGAAGTAGTAACCGCGCCCAAAGTCCACCAGGCCGAAGGTGAGTAGGGCCAGGATGGGCAAAACCATCGCCATCTCGACCAGCGACTGTCCGATGCGTCCCCGCCCGCGAATGATCTTCATGGATTCGTTACCTGGCACCTGGCTCACCCGCGGCCCATGCGCCTACTGCAGATAACGCAAACGGTAAGGGTGTTTAGCTTCAAGTCGAGACACGGGTCCTTACAGGTCCCGTTACGACTTATGCGAGGGGCAGTCGCGGCAGCATGAAGGGGAAAACGAGCGGTTGTTTGTGAACAAACGTTCCGTATTGCGGCTTGTTTGGCCAGCGGCTAACGTTCCCCCTGCGACCTGTCAGAAAGCCAGCAAGAGAAGGAAACGACTCTTGTAGGTCGCCGACGAGGGAGCCGCAAGGCCCCCACTCTCGGATCGTGAGGTCCGGGGGCCCGGCCCGAAAGGGCTGGGGAGTCGGTTGCCGCAAGGCGACCGGTTCTGTCGGTGACGAAGGCTCGGCCCGCAAGGGCTGGGCTGGGCAGCGGGATGAAGGCTCGCTGGGTAACACCGGTGAGTTGTAAACCGTAACGGCAGGTCGCATTCTTTTTGCCCGGGTCGCCAGCACGGAAGGAATTACGAGAGAAAGTCGACCAGGAGCCGGTTCAGGCGATCCGGCTGGTCGAGCGGCACCCAGTGGGAGCCATCGACCCGCTCGTAGCGCCAGCGGCCCTGCACCCGTTGCTCGGATCGGGTCATCGCCTCCTCCGTTAGATACAGATCGCCGCTGCTCCAGATGCCGAGCGTGTCCGCCTTGATCATCGGCAACTGCGGACCTTCGGTGCGGCCGAGGAGCGCCTGAACCGGAAGGTTGGCGCGATACCAGTTGAGCGCCGGCGTGAGCGCGTCCGGCTCGGACAGGGTTTTCACATAGGCATCGGTGTCTTTCGCGCCGCCCAGGAACAAGCGAAATAAATACCAGTCGTCTCGTTGGATCAAATCCTCGGCGGTGCCCTCGAATAGGAACAACAGGCGATACCAGCCTTTCTGGAACTCTTCCAGGGTCGGCTTCGCCGCAGCGCCGGGAGCGCCGACCGAGATCGCGACCAGTCGATCGACTCGATCGGGCGCCAGCGCCGCGAGCAGCCACGCCACCGCGGCGCTCCAGTCATGCCCGACCACGTGCGCGCGCTGGATGCCGAGCCTGTCCATGATGCCGGTGACATCCCGGACGATCGAGGACCGTCCACGTCCGCGCATGTCGGGCACGATGGTGCGAAAGCCGCTCTTGTTCAGCGCCGGGACCTGGTTGCGCCAGAGATCGCCGGTGTCGGGAAAACCGTGCAGCAGGATGACGGGGGTGCCATTCCCCTGATCGCGGACGTAGAACTGAAGCCCATTGGCCTCGATCAACTCGGTCAAGCCAGCCCCATCTTAGAATCAACCCGAATGGAGTCCTCCAACTCGGCGGCGCTCGACGCCCTGCTCAAACGAGGCGAGTTGATCGAATCCGTCTCCGAGATGACGCCGGATTACCTGCGCGAGCTGAAACACACCCTGATCGTCTCCGGCGACACCGAACTGATCTCGGCGCCCGCGTACTACCTGGCGGCGCGCAAGGCGCCGAGCGTCAACGCCTTCATGACCGGCATCGCCATCATCCAGGACGAGCTGGCCCACGCGCACATCGCGTATCACATCCTGGAAGAGCTCGGCGAGAGCCAGGAGGCGCTGATCTTCAAGCGCGATCCCAAAGCGTTTCGCTACCCGTATGCCTTCGACGTGCCGCTGGAAAGCTGGACCGAGCTGGTGGTGGCCAACGCGATGTACGACCAGGCGGGCTTCTGCCTGCTCGGCGACATCCACGAGCAATGCTCCTACGGCCCTTGGAAACGAGGGCTCGTGAAAGTCATGGCCGAGGAGAACTTTCACCTGCGCAACGGTCGCAACTGGAGCAAGCGCATCAGCCAGGCCGGCGGCGCCGCCAAGGAGGAACTCCAGCAGGCCGTCGATTGGATGTTTCCGCTGACGGTCGAGTGGTTCGGGCTGCCGGACAACCTCAAGCAACATAGCGCCCAGCTGGACTATCGGCTCAAGGGCCTGACGAACGACCAGCTGCGGCAGCAATGGCTCGCCACGGTCGTCCCCTTTATGGGATCGATCGGGATCCGGGTGCCGGCACACCAGGAAAACAGCCACTACGTGCTGGATTACCCGTTCCCCAGCACCTTCGACGCGGAGGCAAAGCGCTGGGATTTCAACGACCCGTGCACCTGGGACGACGTGTTGAAGCGCTGGCGGGCGCGCGGCCCGCGCAACGCCGAGATGGTCGCGCTCTTCCAGGAGAGTTTCAGCAAGTTCCAGGTTCAGCGATGAGCCTCTTCGTCGCGCCGCTCGAGGCGCGGGTCTGGTCGGCGCTGGCCGAAATCAACGACCCTGAGATGCCGATCAACCTGGTCGACCTCGGCGTTGTCTACGGCATCGCGCTGCAGGATCGAACGGTTCGGGTGCGACTGACGTTCACGGCGATGGGGTGCCCCGCGAGCGACATGATCATCGGCGACATTCGCGAGCGGCTGTTGGCCGAGCCCGGCATCGATGAGGTCGCAATAGATGTTGTCTGGGATCCGCCGTGGTCATCGTCGCGGCTGACGGCCGAGGGACGTGAGGCCCTGCTGGCCTGGGGGCTCTCGGTCTGATGGGCTTCGTGCGCGTCCACGACGAGGTCCAGGAATACGAGGTCTTCGCGCGCAAGACCAGGCTCGAAGCGCTGCGGCAGGTGGGCGCCGTCGTGGCTCCCAACGACGAGCTGGCGATGGCGTACGCGCGCGCCACGTATGACGAGGAGCGGTGGGTGGAGATGATGATCGTGCCCAAGGCGGCCGTCATCCAGCTGTGGGCGCCGGGCGAGGCCGAAGCCTGAGCCTCTACTCGCTGCTCAAGAGCCTCGCCGACAACAAGCAGCTGCTCGGCATGCGATACGCGGAGTGGTGCATCGCCGCGCCGACGCTGGAGGCGGACATCGCGGCGGCTGCTATGGGACTCGACGACATCGGGCACAGCCGTGTGCTCTACGGCTCACTGCGCGAGCTTGGGACGCCGGACGTGCCGGACGAACCGGTCAGCTACGCGAACGTTCCTTACCTCGATCGACCCTGGACCGACTGGACCGCCTTCGTCGCCGCGAACGCCGTGCTGGACAGCGCCTTCACGCTCATGATCGAAGCGCTCGCCGGCGGCAACGTGGAGGTGCTGCGCAGCCGTCTCAAGAAGATGCTCCAGGAGGAGCGGTACCACGCCATGCATGGACGCAGCTGGTTGCGCGAATCGCGGGCCGCGGTCGCTGTCGACCAGGCGCGCCGCGACGCCATCGTCTGGATCGGGCCCGAAGCTGGCGACGTCGACGATCTGCATCAAAAGGGGATCCTGAGCTTGGGCGTCCGCGAGCTTCGCCGGCGGCTCGACGAGCAGGTGAGCGGTGCGCCAGCATCGACTCCCATCGACTGGAAGGCGTGGGACCCGGTCCGCAGGCGCGTCGTTCCGGGTGGGATCGACGAGCTGACGCTCAACATGTTGCAGGGCCTCGCCGAGAAGAGGTACATGCCAGCCGGTGCCTAAAAATACCCCCCACCCCGACCCTCCCCCGCAAGGGGGGAGGGAGATTCGTTCCAGCTGCCCGTTCTGTCGATCGAAGGACACCGAGGTCATCTCGTTGTTTGGCAGCCAGGTAATGACGATGCAGTGCAAGTGTCAAGCCTGCGGTAATTTCTTCGAAGCGAGCAAGTACTGATGCCGCCTCCGAGGTCGCGCCGCGCGCAGTCGATGGTCCGCATGACGATGGCCGATATGGCAGAGCTTGCCGACAAGCGACCGGGAAGCTTCCGCCTCGAGAACGCCGACACGGACCTGGCTCCTCCGGCGCACGCGATCCAGGCAACCCGAGATGCCGTTGGCGTGGACCGGTACAACAGCTATTTGCCGCTGCACGGCTTGCCCGAGTTGCGGCAGGCGATTAGCGACCGCTATCGCGCCGACCTCGGCCTTCAGTACGACCCGGACGGGGAGATCGTCGTGACCTCCGGGGTCGGCGAGGCGATGCTCGACGTGCTGCTGAGTTATGTCAACGAGGGGGACCGGGTGTTGATGACGAACCCGACCTACAACGGCATGGCGCAACGTGTGCGTCTGGCCGGCGGTGTCCAGGTGTTCACCAACCAGGTCGAGGCCAATGGTTGGCATCTCGATCCATCGGATCTTGGGCGAGCGGCGAAGGGCTGCAACGTGATCTTTTACGGGTCGCCCGCGATGCCAACCGGCGTCGTCTTTACTCGCGCCGAGACGGAAGCGTTAGCCGAGGCCGCCGTGCAGAACGACGCGCTGATCATTTTCAACGGCGCCGTCGACAAGCTCCTCTATGACGGGAAGACGGCGATCAACCCCGCAACGTTGCCAGGCCTTCGGGAGCGGACGATCACCGTCGGGTGCGTCACCAAGAACTACAACATGGTGGGCTGGCGGATCGGTTGGGCGGTTGGGCCGCGTGAACTGCTGAAGCCGGTGCACGACGTCCACATCTTTAATGGCATCATGGCGAGCGGGTACTCGGAGGCGGGCGCGGCCGCGGCTCTGAACGGTCCGCAAGAATACGTTTCGGCGTCGGCGCAGACCTACGAGCGCAGGCGCGACGCGCTCGTCCGGCGGCTGCGGACGATCGACGGCATGCGACTGGTCGTTCCCGATGGCGGCTATTTCTTCATCGCGAACATCGAAGCCTTCGGAGTCTCGGCCGGTGACTTTTGCCGGCGGCTCCTGGAAGAGGAAGACGTGGCGATCACGCCAATGAATGCGTGGGGCGCGGACGACTTCGGCGACCACCACGTTCGGTTTATCTTCACGAATGAGCCGGAGGATCGACTCGTCGAGGCGGCGAACCGGATTGCGGCCTTTGTCGACCGGCACTATCGGCGTGGCTGACGAGCCCGTCTTCAGCTGCTTCTCCGTCGGCAGCATCGCCGGGGTATACGAGGAGATTTACGTCCCGCGGATCTTCATCCCATGGGCCAGGCTGCTGCTCGAACGGGCGGCCCTTCGACCGGGCGAGGCCGTCCTCATGTCGCCACCGGGCCAGGAACCGTGGCGCGGATCGCGGCGGAACGGGTGGGCGCGCAAGGTCGCGTGGTGGGAGCCGATTTCAGCGAGGCGATGATTGCGATCGCGCGGGCAAAGCCGCGGACCACGGGCGCGGCGCCCATCGAGTACCTGGTCTCGCCAGCCGCGCCACTCGATGTCGATGACGAGGCCTTCGACGCCGTCACCTGCCAGCAGGGCCTGGCGCGAGATCGCGTTCCAGCCGAGCTTCGCGGCGCTGGATGCCGCGCTGCATGAATGCCTGCCGGCGGATCAGGCCGGGCCATTCGGCGCTCCATTTCGCTGGCCGTCGCCCGAAGGCCTCGAGGCCGCCTTCACAAACAACGGATTCGAT
>WNFD01010794.1_pt1 | contig 29546 bp, 26 predicted proteins | sample 5400491 | NCBI WGS metagenome assembly WNFD01 (sample SAMN13153343, study PRJNA577476) | soil metagenome | isolation source: 120 cm saprolite under Douglas fir tree site 2 hole 2 replicate 2 | place: USA:California | collected 2015-04-18
TGATCCTTGGGGCCGCGTGTGCGCCACCTATCATTGTAGATCGTCTTGAAGCAACTGAAAGGCGCTTTTTGACGAATTGAAAGCCGTTTAATCGAGCAACATCAGGCGCTTGGTTCGTCGCACTGTGCAAAAATTCGCTCGTTTTCCGCCGAAAACCACCGGACTTGCACCATGCTGCAATCCGCCGGCCGAAGGACGAATCGCGCCGCGTCCGAGAGCCATCCCGGATTGCGCTTCGCTCCATCCGGGCTACGCGACTGGACCCCGATCGGCGGCGCAAACTCGTCCTCCTGAGGCGCGAGCGCCGTCCTTCGAGGCTCACCCGACTTCGTCGGGTTCGCACCTCAGGATGACGGCGCTCGCCTCGAAGGACGCGTTGCGCCTGTCCGGGGAACAGCGCCTCGCTTCATAGCTCCCCTTCCGCGGCGCCGAGTTGACCGGCGCGGCCGCCGCCACCATGGTCGCGCGCCATGGATAGCCGCACGCATGCCGAGTTCCATCGCGCCGAGGAGGCGGATTCGCCCGCGGCGTGGCTGCGCCTTGCCGCCGCGGTGCTGATCGGCACCATCGGTGGCGTCGGCATGTGGTCGGTCGTGGTGGCGCTGCCGGCGGTGCAGGCCGAGTTCGGCGTCGCCCGCGCCGACGCCTCGCTGCCCTACACGTTCTCCATGCTCGGCTACGCGTTCGGCGGCGTCGCCATGGGAAAACTGTCCGACCGCTACGGCATCGTGCGCCCGATGGTTTTCGGCGTCCTGGTGCTCGGCCTCGGCTATGTGCTGGCCGGCGCCGCGGCCGCGAACCTTTGGCAATTCGCGCTCGCCTACGGGGTGCTGATCGGCGCGGGAAGCTCGGTGACGCTCGGCCCGCTGATGGCGGATCTCTCGAATTGGTTCGAGCGCCGGCGCGGCGTCGCGGTGGCGCTGGTCGCCTCCTCGAATTATTTCGCCGGCACGCTGTGGCCGCCTTTGGTGCAGCACTTCATCGCGGCGGCGGGCTGGCGCGCGACCCACGTCGGCATCGGCCTGTTCTGCGCGGCGACCATGCTGCCGCTGGTGTTTCTCTTGCGCCGGCGCCCGGAAATGCGGCGCGCCGTCGCGGCGGATACGTTGCTCGCGCACGCGCAGGGCAAGCTCGCGCTCTCGCCCCGCGCGCTGCAGGTGCTGCTGTGCGTCGCCGGGCTTGCCTGCTGCGTCGCGATGTCGATGCCGCAGGTCCACCTCGTCGCCTATTGCGGCGATCTCGGCTACGGGGTTGCGCGCGGCGCCGAGATGCTCTCGCTCATGCTGGCGTGCGGCATCGTCAGCCGCATCGGCTCCGGGTTTCTGGCCGACCGCATCGGCGGCCTGGCGACCTTGCTGATCGGCTCGCTACTGCAGGGCGCGGCGCTGCTGCTCTACCTGATGTTCAACGGGCTCGCCTCGCTCTACGTGATCTCGGCGCTGTTCGGCTTCTTCCAGGGCGGCCTCGTGCCGATGTACGCGGTGATCGTGCGCGACTATTTCCCGCCGCGGGAGATCGGCACCCGGCTCGGCCTGGTGCTGATGGCGACCCTGTTCGGCATGGCGCTCGGCGGCTGGATGTCCGGGTTCATTTTCGATCTCACCGGATCCTACCGGGCCGCGTTCGCCAACGGCCTGCTGTGGAATCTCGTCAACGTCTCGATCGTGGCGTCGCTGGTGCTGCGCTCGAGCCGGCGCTTGGCGCCGGCGTGACGGGTCGTTTTGGTGCAAACGGGAACCCCGGGCTGGGAAGCTCCGTTGCCAATTGCTCCGGCCCAAGGCAAACTGACGCATGAACAAGGTTCGCCGCATTTTGGAGCTCGATCCGTCGACCGATGCTCGACTCCGTGAGATGGCCGCTCAGCGGGGGCAAGAAGCGTCGGAGGTCGTGGCCGACGCCATTTCGCTGTTGCAGTCGGTCGTGAACGTGGAAGAGCCGGACATCGAGGAAGACCGGCGCCGCCTGCGGGAGTTCGAGCGGACCGGCGAGGCCGTGCCGTTGGAAGACGCGAAGGCATGGGTCGATTCCTGGGGGACCGAAAAGGAGCTTCCGCCGCCGAGACCGAAGAAAGTGCGATGATTCTGCTCTCGTCCGAGGCGATCTCGGACATCGAGCGGATACGGGATTTTCTCCACCCAAAGAATCCTCGCGCTGCCGTGAGTGCTTTGCGCGCGATTTGGGCTGCCCTCGCCCGATTGGAGAATTTCCCCGAGCTGGGGCGCCCGACCCAAGATCCTGGAATTCGTCAGATTACCGTTCGTTTCGGTTCGGCAGCTTATGTCGTCCGCTACACGATTCGTGCGGAAGCCGGCGCGGTGCTCGTAACGCGCATCTGGCACAGCCGCGAAGACCGAGGAAGGTAAGCTTCCTCAACTCAGCTCCCCGCCTTTTCCAGATATGCGATGATTTTCGCGCGCTCATCGGCCGAGGCGATACCGCCATAGGGCTTCATGTTGTTGCCGGACACGACCGCGTCGGGATTGGCGATGAAGCGATCGAGGTTCTGCTTGTCCCAGACGAGATCGGCCTTCTTCATCGATTCCGAATAATTGTAGTTCGGCAAGGACCCGGCCTTGCGGCCGATCACGCGGGAGAGGCTCGGGCCGAGGCGATTGTCGCCTTCGCGCACGGTGTGGCAGGTGCGGCAGGCGTTGTTGAAGGCGATCTGGCCGGCATCGTCCTGGGCGAGCGCCGGCGCGCACAGCAGGACCAGTCCGATGGCCATCGGCGGGATTGCGATCGCCGGATATCTCATTGAACCCTCCTGCAACCCTCCTGGGTCCCAGAATCCTCGAACGCCGTAATGAAGGCTTGCGTTCCCGTTTCGCGTTGAGCAATGGACCCCGGATCTGCGCTGAACCGCGTTCGGGGGACGTCCAGGTGCGATCAAACCACGACGGTGAGCCGTTTCGCCGCGCGGGTGATGCCGGTGTAGAGCCAGCGCTCGCGGCTGTCGGGGAAGGCGAAGGATTCGTCGAACAGCACCACGTCGTCCCATTGCGAGCCTTGCGCCTTGTGCACGGTGAGCACATAGCCGAAATCGAACTCGTCGTAGCGCTTGCGCTCGCGCCAGTCGAACGCCTCGATGCCGCCCAGAAAACATTCCGGGCGCACCGAGGCCTTCACGGTGCGCGCCCCGATGGTCTCGTCGGGTTTCAGCCGCAGGCGCAAGGTGCGCGCCCGCGAGGTCTTGCGCTCCTCGACCAGCCACAGCGAGCCGTTGAACAATCCCTTGCGGCGATTGTTGCGCAGGCACACCAATTTATCGCCCGCAACCGGCAGCACGTCGGCAAGCCCGCGGCGCTCGCGCATGCGCGCGTTATAGGCGCGGCGCGTCGCATTGCGGCCGACCAGGATCTGGTCGGTCTCGAGCGCCCGCTGCGGATCGAAGTCTTCGCGCAAAACCACTTCGGTGAGCCCGTAGCGGCCCGGCGCGAGCCGATTGCCGGCGCGCACCTCCATCGACAGGCGCACGATCGGGTCGTTGCGCGCCTGGCGGTGCACTTCGGTCAGCATGGCGTCGGGCTCCGCGGCGGTGAAAAAACCGCCGCCCTGGATCGGCGGCAGCTGCGCCGGATCGCCGAGCACCAGCAAGGGCACGCCGAACGACAGCAGATCGCCGCCGAGCTCGGCGTCGACCATGGAGCATTCGTCGATGACGATGAGCTTCGCCTTGGCGGCCGGCCCCTCGTGCCACAGGTCGAAGCTCGGTGTCTCTTCGCCGCTGTCGTGCGCCTGGTAGATCATGCCGTGGATGGTGGTGGCGGCCTCGCAGCCCTTGCTGCGCATGACGGAAGCCGCCTTGCCGGTGAAGGCGCCGAACAGCACCTTGCCGTCGACATGCTGGGCGATGTGTTTCGCCAACGTGGTCTTGCCGGTCCCGGCATAGCCGAACAGCCGGAAAATCTGCGCCGCGCCGCCGCCCGGTTTCGCCTTGAGCCAGCCGGCGACGGCCTCGAGCGCGGCATCCTGATGCGGGGTGAAGGTGGTCATGGATGGTCGCCGGGGACCTTACCGGGTTTGGTGGCGGGCGCCCAGTATCAGCGCTGTCATTCCGGGGCGCGGGCACGGCCCGCGAACCATGCCCCCGCGAGGAGGCGGGGGCCGGACCCATCCACGCCGACTCGTGTAATGTGGCACCCACGGAGTTCACGGGTCCCGGTTCCCTCGCGCTGCTCGGCCCCGGGACGACGATGAAGGGGAGCCGCATGCAGCCGAGCGAGGTCAAGACTGCGGCCGATGCCAAGAACATCGTGGGCGAGCGCAAGCTCACTCACGTCAAGCTCGGCGTGTTCGATGCCGACGGCGTGCTGCGCGGCAAATATCTCGCCCGCGAAAAATTCGAAGCCGCGCTCGACCGCTGCTTCGGCTTCTGCGACGTGGTGCTCGGCTGGGATTCCTCCGACCAGCTCTACGACAACGTCGGCTTCACCGGCTGGCATACCGCCTATCCGGATGCCCAATGCGCGATCGTGCCGGAAACCTGCCGGGCGCTGCCGCTCGAAGGCGCGTGCTCGCGCGCGCGAAAAACCTGGGCTATGCGGCGCAGGCCTCCGCCGAATACGAGTTCTTCCTGTTCGAGGAGACGCCGCATTCGGTGCGCGAGAAGCATTTTCGCGACCTGCGGACCATCACGCCGGGCTATTTCGGCTATTCGCTGCTGCGGGCCTCGGTGTACGCCGAGTTTTACGAGGATCTTCTCAAGCTATGCGAGGCCATGTGCTTTCCGCTCGAGGGCCTGCATACCGAGACCGGCCCCGGCGTCGTCGAGGCGGCGATCAGCCATGCGGACGCGCTCGAAGCCGCGGATCGCGCCGCGCTGTTAAAGACCTACACGAAAATCCTGGCCGAGCGCCGCGGCTGGATGGCGACCTTCATGGCGAAATGGTCGCGCGACTGGCCGGGGCAATCGGGCCATCTGCACATTTCACTGCAGGACAAGCGCGGCCGCCCGGCGTTCCACGACGAAAAGCAGCCGCATCACATCTCCGACACGATGCGCTGGTTCATCGGCGGCCAGCAGGCGCTGCTGCCGGAGTTTCTGGCGATGGTGGCCCCGACGGTCAACAGCTACACGCGGCTGATCCCCGGCTTCTGGGCCCCGACCGACGCCAGCTGGGGCATCGACAACCGGACCTGCGCGCTCCGCGCGATTCCGGGCTCGGCGAAATCCCAGCGCGTCGAATATCGGATCGCGGCGGCCGACATCAATTCGTACATCGCGCTCGCCGCCGCGATCGGCTCGGGAATTTGGGGCATCGAGCATCAGATCGAGCCGGACGCGCCGATTGTCGGCAATGCCTATGCGCAGACCTATCCGCAGGCGCGCCGGCTGCCGCGCACGCTGTGGGACGCGGCGCAACGGCTCAAGCAATCGCAGCCGGCGCGCGCGCTGTTCGGCGATGCCTTCGTCGAGCATTACGCCGCGACCCGCGAGTGGGAGGAGCGTGAGTTCCGCAAGGCCATCACCGATTGGGAGCTTGCCCGCTATTTCGAGATCGTGTGATGCCATTGCGCGGCGATTGGAGCTATCCGACCTCGGTGCGGTTCGGCGCCGGGCGCATCGCCGAGCTGGCGGACGCGACCCGCGCTGCCGGCATGGCGAGGCCGCTGTTCGTCACGGACCCGAAGCTCGCCGCCACCGCGATGGTGAAGAACGCGCTCGGCCTGCTGGATGCGGCGGGCATTCCCGCAAGCTCGTTCGCAGACGTGCGGCCCAACCCGGTCGAGGCCAACGTCCGGGCCGGTGTCGCGGCGTTCCGGACAGGGGGCCACGACGGCATCGTGGCGCTGGGCGGCGGCTCGGCGCTCGATGCCGGCAAGCTCATCGCCTTCCTGGCCGGACAGCACCGGCCGATCTGGGACTTCGAGGACGTCGGCGATTATTGGAAGCGGGCGGACGCCGAGGCGATTGCACCGGTCGTGGCGGTGCCGACCACGGCGGGCACCGGCTCCGAGGTCGGGCGCGCCGCCGTCGTGACCGACGAAGCCATCCAGACCAAGAAAATCATTTATCATCCGCGCATGCTGCCCAAGATCGCGATCTGCGATCCCGAGCTGACGCTGGGCATGCCGCCGATGCTCACCGCCGGAACCGGCATGGACGCCTTCTCGCATTGTCTGGAGGCCTATTGCGTGCCGTCCTATCATCCGCTCGCCGACGGCATCGCCATCGAAGGCATGCGGCTCGTCAAGGAGAACCTCGCGCGCGCCGTCAAGAATGGCGGCAACATCGAGGCACGCGCGAACATGATGGCGGCTGCCGTCGCCGGCGCGACCGCATTCCAAAAAGGGCTCGGCGCGATCCACGCGCTCTCCCATCCGGTCGGCGCGCTCCACGACACCCACCACGGCCTCACCAATGCGGTGTTCGCGCCTTATGTGCTCGCGTTCAACCGTAAGGCCATCGAGGCAAAGATCCGCCGCCTGGCTGCTTATCTCGGGCTCGAGCCGAGCTTTCGCGCCTTTCTCGATTGGGTGCTGGCGCTGCGCGCCGAGATCGGCATTCCTCACACGCTTGCCGGTCTCGACGTGGACGATCGCAATATCGATCGCATCGTCGCCATGGCGCCGAACGATCCGACCGCCGGCGGCAATCCGGTCCTGTTCGACAAGCGCGCGGCGCGAACCATCTTCAAACGCGCGCTGGAGGGCCGGCTATGACCGCATATCTGAACATGTCCGCGCGCCGGGTCGCCCCGCCGTCACGGACCGGCAGCGGCCTCGTTCCCCGACGGGATCCAGCACCGGGACTGGCGCGGGGAAGCGTCCGGTTGCGATCGGAGGTGCGGCATAGCATATAGCGGCACCGACATCGCCCGCGAATCGGGCCCGTAGCTCAATGGTCAGAGCCGACCGCTCATAACGGTCTGGTTGGAGGTTCGAGTCCTCCCGGGCCCACCACCCAGTCCGACGCAACGGCGCTTTTCACGAGACCGCCGAGAAAGTGCGCCATTTCGGCGGTTTAGCGATTATTATAGCTCCGTAATTAATCTCCCTGAGCGGGCTCGGAGCGCTGCGGCGAGAATTTGGCCCTCGAGTCTCTTCGGGCAAGAGTGGTGTTTCCCGGAGCGCTTCCAAGTTGACGCAGGAGACGGGTTAGCAGACAGCTGAGACTCAGTTAGGTCCGGTCCTTCCATGGGGGGACGCTTTCGGGTACCGACGATGCACTGACGCTCGGTCCGTCGTTGTGGATGCCTGACAACCAAATGCGGGAGTCACTTTTTCTGCGACAGGGCAAGATCGAATGGGTATAGTCCCTCCGCGTCGCATTGGCCTGCCCGCCGCATTACCTTGCAGCGGTGCCGCCATCACCGGCCTACACGACCGAGTTCTTCAGACGGAATTGCGTTGACAAAGATGTTCACGCGGATCGCGGCCCGGGGTACGGCGCCGCATCGTTGACCTTGCGGCGTTGCGCATTTCAGCTGCCACGAAGCGATTACCACCATCCGGCGAAGCAACGAACCTTTCCCTGACTGCCTCGCGCCGCTCAGATTGACAGTTACGAGGTCAAAGTATTTCGAAGCGATAGCAGCAAAGCGCTGGCTCCCGGGGTCTTAGCAGACCTGGAGAGGAAAGGGGCCGACATCGCAGTTTGACCCCACAACTGACATTTGGAGGCATGCATTGGGACGTCCAATTTCAGGGGTGAATTCCGCCGCAATTGCGGAGCCCTCACCGCCTACCCCTGGATCACCCGTCAGGAGTTACCGAAGCTGTACGCACTTTTTGCCCGAATTCCGTTAATTTCCCGAAAAACCGGCAATTTTGAGCAAGCCTCCGTGGAACGAACTGATTATATTGAACGCGGCTTTCGCGGAGACGGCCAAGAAAGTTAGTCAGTTCGGAAGGCTGTGCCAGCGATGGGCCGATCTGGCCTACTATCCAGCAACAATCCAAATGCTGATGCGATCGGGTACAATCTGCTTATTGGAGCTGGTTTCAGCCGCAACTGGGGCGGCCCGCTCGCGCATCCACCTTACGCATACGAATCGTAGGGGTCGCCGGCATAGAGACTGGCGCCACTGTCGCCCAGCAGCCCTTCCATCTTCTCGACCGTTTTGCCGATCACGCTGGGCGGCTGGCCGGCTTGAACCTGGCTCTTCAGCTCAATGAGTGCCTGATTGGCGCCGTCAAGACGTCGTGCCAGAACCACCGCAACGTAAAGAAGCGCGATCGGGTCTTGCGCCAGCAGGTCGGCCGCATCGGCGACGTGAAACTGCGAGGTTTCCAGGGCACGCACGTCCGCTGTGTGCGGTTGATCCAGTAACGCGGAAAGTTCACCGAATACGGCGCCAGGTTCCGCCACCTTGGCGATCTCGATGGCCTCCTTGACGATTGCGACCGCGCCCTTCCTGAGGATCAGCAGCCGGCCGGTCCTCGAACCGGCGGCGAACACGGTCTCGCCGGCTTGATAGGTTGCGAGCGGAAGAGTCGCGAGTCTCTTCTGGAAGACGACTGTGTCGGGAATCAGGGACATGGCGATCCTCCGCGGCCTGGCACCGTTAACGGTCTGCATTTCACGAAACGAGGGCACCCAATCCGTCTAGTCGTCGTTCGACCATATCACACCGTGCTCCCTAGGTGTTCCTCGCCCGCTCGGATGGCACCGGACCGTGATCGCGTGCGACATGCCGAATATGGCCGGCATCCGCAGCACGGACCGCCATGCTTGGTTATCCGTCAATCATCGCATTCCAGACGGATTTCCGAAATGGGCACGTTCCCGAGCAGCTGATCGGCGTCGGAAAGGTCCACTCCCGGGGGTCGAGCAGACAAGATCACCGCGTGCCGCGGGCCAGCTCGAAACAACAGCAGCCGCTGCCTGATCCGACCTTACGAGGCCGTCGCGGGGTTTCGCGGATGGCCGCCGCGCCGCACCGCGATGATCTCGGCAAGGATCGAGACCGCGATCTCGTCCGGCGTAATCGCTCCGAGGTCGAGGCCGGCGGGAGCCTTGAGTTTCGCCAGCCTTTCGCCATCGATCCCACTTCTTGCCAATGACGCCTTGAGCGCCTCCGCCTTCTTTCTGCTGCCAACGAAGGCCACGTACTGCGCTTCGATCGCAAGCGCCGCCTGAAGCGCGGCTTCATCGCCGCGCCCCTGCGTCGCGATCACGACGAAGCGCGCACCGGACTCTTTCACGGGCAACGCATAGCCTTCGATACGCCGGTCGGCATCGGCGAAGGCGGCCTGTTCCGCGGCCGGCGCGCAGACGGTCAGCGCGAACCCGAGCCGGCGGGCGAGCTGCGCGACCGCGACCGCCACCGGGCTCGTGCCGCAGATGACGATCTGCGGCCGCGGCAGCACCGGCTCGACGAACACGTCCATGGTCCCGCGGCTAGGGCACATATTCTTGGCGAAGCGTACGCCGGCGCGCTCCTCCCCGGCTGCGATCCCCTGCTCTTCGAGCAGTTCCGGCGGCTGCACCGATACGAGCCGCGGCTTGCCGTCGGCAAGCGCCTCTCTCGCGGCTTTGAGAACAGCCGCGCGCGCACAGCCGCCGCCGATCCATCCTTCCGATATGGTTCCGTCCGGCAGGATGACCGCCTTGGCGCCGGCCTTGGCGGCGGTGGCCGCGACGGTGCGGATGACGGTCGCAAGCGCGAACGGTTCGCCCCTGGCTTTGATTTCGGCGAGGTGCTCGAGGATATCGGTCGCGTGGTCCATCGCTCAAATCCTCGCCAAATACGGCTCGAGCGCCGCCAGACTGTCGAGACTATGGGCGGGAGCAAACAGGTCGACATAGGGCAGCGCGGCCTGCATGGCGCGCGCTTCCGGCGCGTAGCCTTCCCAGCCGATCAGCGGGTTGAGCCAGATGATGCGCCGGCAGCGTCGGGAAAGCCGGCGCATCTCGGCAGCGAGTCGCTCGGGCTCGCCGGTGTCGTAGCCGTCGGACACGATCATGATGGCGGTACGCGAGTGGATGACCCGCGCGGCATGCCAACGATTGAACGTGGCGAGGCTTTCGCCGATGCGCGTGCCCCCGCCGATGCCCTCGGCCATGAGTGCGAGGCGGTCGACCGCTCGCGCCGCGTCGCGATCCCGCAGCGATTGCGACACGTGCGCGAGACGGGTATGGAAAATGAAGGCCTCGGCCTCGCGGAAGGCATCGACGACGCCGTGAAGGAAGCGCACGAAGAACGCCGTGTAGAGACTCATGGAGCCGGAGGCGTCGAGCAGGATCACGAGCCGCAGCGGCTTGGACTTGCGCCGGCGCCAGACGAGCTCGACGGGCGTCCCGCCGTGGGACACGCTGCGATGGATGGTGCGGCGCAGGTCCAGCCGCCGCCCTCGGCGTCTCGCTTGCCGCCGCCGCACCAGCCTCGCCCGCATTTTTCGTGCCAGGCGTTCGGCCAATTGATGTGCCGCGGCGATATCGTCCGGATCGACGATGTGCCGCAGATCGATGCTTTCCAGCATTTCGGCACGCGACGCGCCTTCGCGACGGCCGCGACCGTCGGCGAGTTCCTCGCCATCGGCGCCGGCCCGGCGTTCGACGTGATCCGGAGCGCCCGTCGGTCCCTGCGCCGCGCCGTCCCTGAACAGGCGCTCGAGCGATGCCCGGCTCCGGCTTGGCGCAGCGCTCGTGCGCTCAACGCTGCGCAGGAAGCGGCGGAGCCAATAGGCTTCGAAAATCCCGTCGAAGCGCTGCCAGTCCGACCGCGTCGCGCAGAACAGGGATCGCAACGCGGATTGCAACGATCGCGGCTGCAGTGCCGCCGGCGAGGCGAGCACCCGCAGGCCATCGCGGCTCTCGGCCAGCCCGACATGGAAACCATTGTCGCGCAACATGCGTACAAATCCGACGAGCCGGCGCCGCAGGCTGAAGCCGATCGTCGCTTCGCCTTCGCCACTTGCGGCGGCTGACATCGCGGTCATCGAGTCAGGCCACTTTGCCGAGGAGGCGATCGGTTACCTCCCGGGTGAGCCGAGAGCGATCCTCATGGGTCTTGAGCAGACAGATCAGGGTTTCGTGGACGACCTCGCACTCCTGGCGCAGGTCGTGCACTTCGAGGCCGGCAAGCGTTGCCGCCCAATCCAACGTCTCGGCGACGCCGGGGACCTTGCGCAGATCCTCCTTGCGGATCGCCGCGGCCATCCGGGCGACCTGCAGGGCAAGCGCGGTGTCGATGCCGGAGAGGCGGGTGGTGATGATGCGGGCCTCGCGGTCGACCTCGGGAAAATCCAGGTAATGGTAAAGGCAGCGCCGGCGCAAAGCGTCGGAGAGCTCCCTTGTGGCGTTGGAGGTGAGCACCACGCGCGGGATCGACCGCGCCACGATGGTGCCAAGCTCGGGGATCGTGACCTGGAAATCCGACAGGACCTCCAGCAGAAAGGCTTCGAACTCCTCATCGGCCCGATCGACTTCGTCGACGAGCAGCACCGGCGGTCGCTCGCGCCGGATCGCGGCGAGCAACGGGCGTTCCAGCAGATATTTTTCCGAAAAAATGTGCTCCTCGATCCGCTCGGCGTCGTCTCCCTCGCGCGCCTTGATCGCCAGCAGCTGGCGCTGGTAGTTCCATTCGTAGAGCGCGGCGTTCTGGTCGAGCCCCTCGTAGCACTGCAGCCGGATGAGCTCGGCGTCATGCACCACCGCGAGGGCTTTTGCGACTTCGGTCTTGCCGACTCCGGCCTCGCCTTCGAGCAAGAGCGGCCGCTTGAGGTAGTCCATCAGCCATAGCGCGGTCGCAAGATCGCGGTCGGCGACGTAGCCGGCCCCGGCGAGACGATCGGCGATCTCATCGCGGCGGAGACTCGTCGACCGAACGGACGTCATTGCGCTACCGGGACCTGACCGCCACCCTGCGCAGGAAGCGTCCGAAGCCAGCTGACAGCCATCTACCATTGCTCCAGGGCGCGCGCGGATTCCCGCAACCGGGGCTCATCCGTGCAGCCCCAGCTTGTCCGCCGCCATCCATGTTCGCCAATTGTCATGCGGCATGGAGATATGCGTCGAGCCCAGGAATTTGAAGGCATCGTTGACTGCATTGGCGAAGCACGGCACGCCGCCCACGTTCGGGCTCTCGCCGACGCCCTTGGCGCCGATCGGGTGATGCGGAGAGGGCGTCGTCGTCCAGTCCGTCTCCCATTTCGGCGTTTCGACTGCTGTCGGCATGAAATAGTCCATGAACGACGGCCCGGTCACGTTCCCGGTCTCGTCGTAACGGATCTCCTGACCCATGGCGATGCCGAACGCCTCGGTCAGCCCGCCGTGGATCTGCCCCTCGATGATCATCGGATTGATCCGCGTCCCGCAATCGTCGAGCGCGTAGAAACGGCGCACCTTGGTGACGCCGGTATCGACGTCCACATCCACCACGCAGATATAGGCGCCGAACGGAAACGTCATGTTCGGCGGGTCGTAGTAATTGACCGCTTCGAGGCCCGGCTCCATGCCGGGCGGGACCCGATTGTAGGCGGCCCAGGCAAGGTCCTTCATGGTCTTGAAGCGTTCGGCATTGCCCTTCACGCGGAAGCGGTCGACGTCCCATTCCAGGTCGTCATCGTGGACCTCGAGCAGGTGCGCGGCGATCATCTGCGCCTTGGCCTTGATCTTGCGCGCGGCCATCGCGGTCGCTGCGCCGGAGACCGGCGTCGAGCGCGAGCCGTAGGTGCCGAGCCCGTAGGGCGCGGTATCGGTGTTGCCTTCCTCGACGGTGATGTCGTCGGCGGCGACGGGCCGGCACCGACGATCTCGGTGAAGAACGCGACGCCGATGCCCATCAGCTCCCGCGTCTCGCCGCGCTTGAAGGCCGCCTGCTTCGCCTTCTGCTCCTCGCGCAGCCGGCGGTAGCCGACCGCATCCATCGCCTTGCGCAGGGCGGTGTGATAGTCGCCGGAATCGTACTCCCACCCCAGCGCGGAGGTGTAGGGGAACTGCTCGCGGCGGATCAGGTTCTTCAGCCGCAGCTCGGCGGGATCCATGCCGAGCTTCTGCGCCAAGATGTCCATGCCGCGCTCGATGCAGTAGGCCGCCTCGGTGACGCGGAACGAGCAGCGATAGGCGACGCCGCCCGGCGCCTTGTTGGAGTAGACGCCGTCGACCGTCACGTGCGCGACCGGGAAGTCGTAGGATCCGGTCACGATGCTGAAGAAGCCGGCCGGCCATTTGCTCGGATCGGCGCAGGCGTCGAAGGCGCCGTGATCGGCGATCGTGTCGACGCGTAGGCCCGTGACCTTGCCGTCCTTGGTCGCGGCGATCTCCGTCGTCATGTGGTAGTCGCGCGCGAATGCCGTGGTCGAGAGGTTCTCGATGCGGTCCTCGACCCATTTCACCGGCCGTCCGGTCACGATCGAGGCGACGATCGCGCAGATGTAGCCTGAATAGGCACCGACCTTGTTGCCGAAGCCGCCGCCGATGTCCGGCGAGATGACGTGAATCTTGTGCTCCGGAATCTTGGAGATGAGCGACGCCACGGTACGGATCACGTGCGGCGCCTGGAACGTACCCCACAAGGTGAGCTCGCCCTTGATCTTGTCGAACGAAGCCACGCACTGGCAGGTCTCGAGCGGACAGGGATGCACGCGCTGATACGAGATCAGCTCCTTGATGGTGACCTCGGCCTTCCGAAAGGCGGCGTCGGTCGCGTCCTTGTCGCCGATTTGCCAAGTGAAGATGTGATTGGGATGCTTGCGCTTGCCGTGCGCGCCCTCGGTCTTGTCCTTGATGTCCTCGCGCAGCACCGGCGCATCGGGCGCCATCGCCTTGAAGGGATCGACCAGGATCGGCAGCGCTTCGTACTCGACCTCGACGAGCTCGGCGCCGTCGGCGGCGGCGTAGCGGTCGTCCGCGACGACGAAGGCCACCTCCTGGTTCTGGAACAGCACCTTCTCTTCGGCGAGCACCGCCTGAACGTCGCCGGCGAGGGTAGGCATGTAATGCAGGCCGAGCGGCTTGAGGTCGGCCGCGGTGAGCACGGCGAGCACGCCGGGCACCGCCTTGGCCTTCGAGGTGTCGAGCTTCGTGATGCGGGCGTGGCCATGGGGCGAGCGCGTAAAGTCGCCGTACAGCATGCCCGGCAGCTTCAAATCGTCGACATAGTTGCCTTTGCCTTGAACGAAGCGGACATCTTCGACGCGTTTGCGCTTGCAGCCCATTCCCTGGAGCCGCTCGGCGCGCTGTTCGCTGGTCATGTCGTTCATTCTGCGGCCTCCTGGAACGGCACGCCGTTGATCTTGGCGGCGGCGTATTGAATGGCCTTGACGATGTTCTGATAGCCGGTGCACCGACATAGATTGCCGGAGATGCCGAAGCGGATTTCCTCCTCGGACGGGTTGTTGTTCTCCTGCAGCAGCCGATAGGCGCGCACGATCATGCCGGGGGTGCAGAAACCGCATTGCAGGCCATGCAACTCGCGAAACCCCTCCTGCAGCGGATGCAGCGTCCCGTCGGGAGCGGCGACGCCCTCGATTGTGAGGATGTCGGCGCCGTCCGCCTGAACCGCGAACAACGTGCACGACTTGACCGACTTGCCGTCGACATCGACGGTGCAGGCACCGCAATGGCTGGTGTCGCAGCCGACGTGCGGGCCGGTGAGGTTCAGCTGTTCGCGCAGGAAGTGGATGAGCAGCATGCGCGGCTCGACCGGCGCATCGACCGTCTTGCCGTTCACCTTCATCGATACCTGAACTTTCGACATAAGCGTCTCCCACGATCAGGCTGCGCGGGCGCGTTCTCTGGCGCGGGCGAGCGCCCGGGTCAGCATCACGCCGGCCATCTTGGTTCGGTAGTGCGCCGGGCCACGGTTGTCCGATGCCGGCGACGTGATCGCCTCGGCAGCGGCGGCGGCTTTCTTCACCGTAGCGTGATCGAGCGCCGAGCCGATCAGGATTTTACCGGCCTCCTCGGCCCACAACGGGGTCTCCCCGACGTTGGTAAGCCCGATCGAGCAGGACGCCACCTTGCCCTTTTCCAGCGTCAGCACCACGGCGCTGGCGGCCGTTGCATAGTCGCCGATCTTGCGCTTGAGCTTCTCGTAGGCATAGCCGTGGCCCTGGTCCGGCACCGGGATGCGCACCGCGGCAAGAATCTCGCCGGGCTCCAACGCGGTGAAATAGGCGCCGTGATAGAAATCGCGCGCAGCGACATGGCGGTGACCGTCCCTGCCGACAACCTCGTAGGTCGCGGCGAGGCACATCATCACCGCGGGCATGTCGTTGCCGGGATCGCCGTTCGCGACGTTGCCGCCGAGCGTCCCGACGTATCGCACCTGCGGGTCGGCGATGAGCAACGCGGTCTCGCCGATGATCGGCAACTTGGCGGCGAGCAAATCGGAGCCGATCAGCTCATGCTGTGTCGTCATCGCCCCGATCACGATCTCGCCGCTCTCGCTGCGCACGCCTTTGAGTTCGGCGAGGTCGGCGAGGTCGACGAGGTGCTCCGGCGCGGCAAGCCGCAGCTTCATCATCGGGATCAGGCTGTGTCCGCCGGCCAGCGCGCGCGCATCCTCGCCGAGATCGGCGAGCAAGGCGACGGCCTCAGTGACGGATTTCGGGCGGTGATAGGCAAAGGAACCGGGGATCACGGCAGTCCTCCCTTGTCGGGCGTGGGCCGATTGAGGAAAGGCCCTCGGCTTCGCCCGACTGTCAGGCGTTTCCGGTCAATGTGCCGGTCTGCCGCGGCTGCACAACCGCTGATTCACGAACCGGGCCGACGCTGCACGAACGGCCGCCCCGCCCCGCACGAATTGCGTCAGCGATGCTGCCGGACCCAAGAAGTCGGAGCTATTTCCTGAGCAGCGGGGATCCGTGCCCGGCTCACAACCGATCTTCGCCGGTCTTCCGGTCGAGCCGGGACCTGAGCCAGCGCAAGCGGCTACGGCTCACCGGAACTGTATAACGGCCGGTCCCGGCGAGTTCGACGACGCCGTTGTCGCCAGCGCGTTTGAGCACCGCGACGCGATCGATGTTGACGATGTGGCTGCGATGGACGCGGATGAAGCGCTCGGCGTCGAGCCGCGCTTCGATCTGGCCGATCGCCAAGGGGCAGAACAGCTTCGATCTGCCGGTCAAGATATAGGTATAGTGCGCATTGGCCTGGACGGCGACGATATCGTCGACGGCGACGAACTGCGTCGCACCGTCGCGCTCGACCGGAAGATGGCGCGCCGGCCGCCGCGGTGGACCGCCGGCCCCTCCAAGCGGCGCATAAGTGCCTTGCCCCAGTCCGTCGCCAATCAGATGTGTATCGACCGTACCCGCAATCCCGACCGGCGCCGCCCAATCCGGTTCGGACTCCGGCGCCCGCGGTTGTCCCAAAGACTGCGTCGCCCCCGTCTGGATCGCCGCGGAACGATCCGGGACGAGGGTCAGCAGAAAGATGCCCGATACCAGGAACGCCACGAACGCCACCACGATGGCCAGGAGATCGGTCGACAAGGCGGGGGCTCCCGATGGGGGACCGGGATGAGGCACGAGCGTCAATCCCGCCATCGCCGTGTAATGCATGCCCGCGATCGCCATGCCCAGCGCGATCGCCGAGAGCAGCAGCGGCGGCCGCCCGCCGCGGCCGGCGGCGAGCCACAGCGCCAGCCCCGACGCCGCGATCGCAACGACGACGCTGGCAATGACGAACAGGGTCGCGTGCGCCAGATGCGCGCTCGCATGTAGTGCGCTCATGCCGATGTAGTGCATGGAAACGATGCCGCCGCCCATGAACACGGCGGACGCGGCGAGCCGGGTCGCGGTCAACGGGCCGGCGCTTGCGAAGAACACCGCCGCCCCGACGACGAGGACGCAGACGAGAAACGACAGAAGCGTCGGCAAGACCAGGTAGTCAACGGGGAACGGCAGCCGCGCGGCCAGCATGCCGACGAAATGCATCGCCCAGATCGCCACGGCGAGCGAGATGGCTGCGCCGGCCAGCAGCAGGCGCCGCCTGAATCCGCCCGCGGCAGCGACTTGCACGGCAAGGCTCAGGCCCACATAGGCGCCTTGGATCGCCACGATGATCGACAGCGCGACCAACCAGGGCCCGTGCGTCACCGGCATCGCTTCCCCCTTTTTCGGAAGCGCCACGCGTGATGCGGGAGGTATCTCCGGATCGCCATGGTCAGTGCGTTCGCGAGAACCGCTCTGATGTGGGTCTCCGCTGCCGCGCCAAGCGGCCCGCGCGACCATCGTGCCGCCGCGAAGGGTGATGGCCGCCTGAGCCCCGTATTATTTTCGATACTCAAACGATAGCACGGCGGGGCCCAGTGTTCGACCCCGCAGTCCTAGCCACCGCCCAAATGACCGTGTTGGCACGTTCCGACAGAGCCGATCAGGGCCGAAAAAGTCCGCTTATTCGGGTCGGGCGGATGTGCCCATTGCGTAGTGTGGAGCAGGGCAAGTTCTATTCCCGTATTCCAAGCTCGGCGCTCTTGTAAATAAGGGCTGACTACGCGGCGGCGGCAAGCTCGAGCGGTCGGGGGCTTTCACGACACCGTCGATCCGGGAACAGAATTTTTCAAAGACCCGGCAACAGGCTGCGAATGCCCGCATAGATCGATGCGCTTGCGGTCGCGACAATTCCGACCGCGGGGCCCACGGTCTGGCACATCTCCTGAATCCGCTGGGCGCGTCGACGGATTGCCTGGCGACCGACATGGCTGCCGAGCGCCACAGCGGCCCGCATCGCCAGTGGATTGGGCCTTTCGACGGATGCCATCGTGCGCGGAACGAGTCGGCGCAGAAACGTTGCGAGCACGTCTCCGGTCACCATCGCCAGCGCGATGCTGATCGCGTATTCCACCGCCTCGCGCCATTCCCGGGCATTGCCCGGCGCGATCGGCACCTTATCGGTATAGCCGACCACCGCGAGCATGCCGCCGACCGCGATCACGCCGACGATCAGCCCGACGGCAAAGGCCCAGCGGAACCCGTGATGGGCCACCCACAGTAAAACAAATCCGAACGGCAGCGGAATTACCAGGGATGCCAGCCGCAGATATATTGGGTTCAGGTCGAGGCGGATAATCATCACATAATGTGCAAGAAGCAGCGCAAGGATTGGAGGCACGACGTAGATACCGTGGTATTTCAACCAATAGGAGACCGGCGCCGAATGCCGGGCGACGTGAGCGCGCGCAGCATTGAGTTGCTGCTGCAGCTCCTCGATGATCCCGATCAACTCCTGATTTTCGGCGATCACGGGCTTGGCGAGCCTCAGATCGCGGGAGCATTGTTTGCAGACAATGGCCTCGTCCCAGATCGTCTCGGCGCAGAAAGGACATTCCATCGCTAATCCTGCCTCCACGCAGGCCGCTCGCCGGTCCAGGTGAGCGTGATCTCGACCCTGTTGTTCCGATTTGTCCCGGCCAAGCCCCGCTCGCACTGCGGCCAGGAAACCGGTTTACCGTCGCGTTTCAAGGCGTTCTTCGCGACCGGCCGAAAGGCCAGGCAAACGGCCGGGACTTGAGGCGCTGCAACTCATGCTCCGCTTCGGCGATGGTTGCCTGCAGCTCCTTGACCTTGTTCTTAAGTTCCCGATTTTCCTCCATCAGCGATTCGGGGACCCTGAGGTCTCTGGCGCAATGCTCGCAGACGAGCGCATCCTCCTTCGCCTCTCCGCGACAAAACGGGCATTCCATCGGAAGCTCCGCGCTACTGCGACACCCTCAGGGTGAAGCTCGCCGAGCCGGAGCGACCTTCGCTGTCCTTCACCTCGACGCGAATGGGATGATTGCCCGGTGGCATATCGGCGGCGAGAATGTCGATGCCGCCCGCTCCCATGAATGGCTTTATGCGTTCGGTCAGGTCTACTGCGGGATTCTTGAGGTAGGTGATCTTCACAGAGTCCGGATCGATCTTTGCGCCACCATGGGCCTCGAACCGAAACTCGACATGCACCGGAGAATGCGCGCTGTCGCCGTTTGCCGTCGGCAAAACCAAAACGACCTTGGGACCACGCGTGATCCCGGCTCGAAAGGTCATGTCGGGAACCGAGGCGGCGGGGAGCGCTGCTTCTTTATCGCTGATGAGCACAATTCTGCCGCCGCTCGATTGGGCAAAAACCGGCGCGGCGGCGATCGCCAGCAATCCGATTGCAATTCTCGTGTTGCGCACCGATCAGCCCCCTGCGGCTTTGTCCTATGGCCGTCGCGGGTCTTGCGCATCCCCCGGAACGGGCGTCGAGAATAGCCGAGACGGGCAGCGCTGCAAAGAGACTGACGAACAGGATCTCAGATCAACCTCGAGGGCAAATAGCCCGCCGGCATTCGCTCACTGCGCGCCGCCGTCGCCGATGATGCTGTACGGCGCCCAAAACAACGGATGGGCATAGGAGAACAAAATCCGGCCAGTCTCGTCCTTGAAGCCATCGCTGTCGATCAGGGCAAGCATCGCCTGGCGCAACGCTTCGCCGCGGGTGATCTTCGGGTCCTTCGCCTGCCGGCGGAACAGGTCGCTGACGAGCTCGCGCGCAGAGGCCGAATGCACCGACCAGTTGGTCACGAGCAAAGCGCGGGTACCGGCATAGAAGAACGCGCGCCCGAGCCCGGAGGCCGCTTCCGCGCCGGCCCCCGCCCCGGTTCCGGTGTTGCAGGCCGAGAGCACGACCCAATCCGCGTCGAGTTTCAGCGCGAGAATTTCCTCCATGGTGAGCAGGCCATCGCCCTCGGAGTCCGAAACGCCCGGCGCGGACAGCGCGAGCGCGGGCTGGGTCAAGCCGTTCAATTCGCCCGGCACCAGCCCGTGAGTGGCGAAGGCGACGATCTTGAAGCCCGACAGATCGAGCGATTTGACCTTCTGCTCATTGGCATCCTTGCCCAGGTAGAGCGCCTTTGCCGGATCGGCCTCCAGCGCGATGGCAATCGATCTGAGCTCATCGGCGGTGTCCGGCAGGCGCGGCAGCATCGCCAGCTCGGCGCTGTCGACGCCCTCGAGTTGCGGGCTCGACCGCCGTCGGAGCGGCAGACCGCGCACCGTGGTGGCGAGCTCGGCGACCTGGATCGGCTTCGCCGCATCCTCCGCCTGCTGCTTGCTGAACAGCGGGTCGCCGAACGCGATCAGCTTATCCCGGGTGGGCTTGCCGGGCGGCAGTGCACGCAACGTGCGCAGCGCCGCGGCCGACGGCACGATCGTCACCGCGTGCGAGCGCGCCAGCCAAGGCACATGCTTGTACGCGGCGAACATCGGCTCGGCGTCCTTGTTGACCTGCGCGGGCCCGGTCGGGAGCAGGGACAAGGGCAATAGGCCGAGGGCGCCGTTCGTCACGAGGATCAAGCTCTTGGCGGATTTCCAACCCTCCTCCACCGGCTTGAGCAGCAACGAATAGAGGTCGTAGCCGAGCGCAAGATCGAAAGCCGGGATGTCGGAAAGCATCGTCGCCTGCGGGTCGAGCGCCTCGCGCAGCTTGCGCACCTTGGCTTCGAGCTCGAGCGACGTCACCGCCACCGAGGCGAAGGCCATCGCGCCGTCCTTCGGAACCGCCCAGACGAAACTGCCGCCCTGCCCGAAATAGAACGAAAGCAGTGCCTCGCCTGGCCGCAGCGTCGCCTTGATCTGCTCGACCGAGGGCGGCTTGGGGTCGACGAGATCCGCGTAGGACGGGAAGCGCCGGTTGAGCTCCTGGCGGGCCCTGTCGCGGTCGGCACGCAGCTTCTCGATCGCGGCGTTGATCGCACGCACGCCCTTTTCGTCGCGTTCGCTCGAAGGCAGCGCCAGCACGTTGTTCAGCGTGCCCAGCTCGGCATTGATCTGCTTGCCGAGGTCCTGCTCCTTGCGAACGAGCTCGGCGAGCGCCGGATCCTTGGCGACCATGCGTGCGCTCGAGGCCGCCAGCGCCTGCTGCACCGAGTGGCCGCGAACCGCGTCGGCCAGGGCGAAGGTCTCGACTGCCGCCTCGCTCGACTTGGTCGGGCTGCGCGCCAACAAGCCGATGTAAGCTTCGACGATGCTCTGCAGCCGCTGACTCCGCGCCGCCACGATGGTGGCGTCGTCGTCGGCATTCTCGCGCGATCCCGCCATCATGACCGGGATCGCGGCCTTGAACTCGCGAACGGCCTCGCCGTCGCGTCCGGCGCGGGCATAGCCAATCGCCAACGTGCCATGGGCCGAGGCGGCGTCGAAATGGTTCTCTCCGACCCGCGCGCTCTGGCGCTTTACCAACTCCTGCGCGGCGGCGATACCGGCCTCGACCTGACCGGACGCGTAGAGCGCGGCAATGCGCGAGCCATTGAGCAGGAATACGTCTCGCCTTTGCGGCGCCCATTGTGCGATCGCTTTATCTAGCTGCGCATAGACGAGCGCAGCTTCCTTGGCCTTGCGTTGCAGGATGAGAACACCGCCGAGTTGCGAGAGAATGTTGGCCGTCGCAGGGGAATCGTCGCCGACGCCGAGCGTGCGCTGAACCTCGAGTGCCGAGCGCGTGAGCTTCTCGGCTTCTTGATAGCGGCCCTGCTCGACCAGGATGCCGGCGAGCCCTACGATGAATTTCGGTGACTGCGGATTGTACTTGCCCTGGTTTTTGAGGACCTCGAGCATCCGGCGGCGGCGGGTAGTCGTATTTGTCGAGATCCTTCAGCGACGCGCGCCGAAATGCCTCGGCGCGCCGGTAGGCCGCCTCGGCTTCGCGATACTGACCGCGTGCCTCGAAGATCAGGCCGCGCGCCGCGTCGGCATCGCCCTCCCAGGAATTGCCGCTGACGGCGTAACTTTTCCGCCACTTCGGGTGCGGGCTGCCGCGCGCCTCCTGAACCAGCGCGCCGACGCGCCGCGCATAGGCGTCGGCCTGGCTGACATCGCCCATGGAGACAAGGGTCTGCGCCAGAATGCGCGATGCATTGATCACGCCCCCCTTGGCGCCGGGTTGGTCGCTGTCGCGGACGATCGATTGGAAGACCAGGACCGCCTGTTTCGGATCGCCGGTGGCGATGTACTGCAGCCCGACGAATTGGCGGATCCGCGAGACTTGCTTCAACTCGATCGCGCCTTTGCCGACCTCGAGCGCCTTCAGTCCGTCGGCGAGGGCCTCCTTGTTGCGGGCGAGCAGCGCGCGGGCGTTGCCGCGGTCATAGTAGAATTGCGCGAGGTCGGCGGCCGATGCGGCTTTCGGCGGTGCGGCGTCGGCATCGGCCTTGAGTTCGGCGAGTTTCGCGGGGTCAGGCCGTTCCTTGTCGAGAATCGCCGTGATGTCGGCAATGGTGCGCGGTGGCGCGACGAAACCGGCTTGGATCGGACTGGTGTTTTTCGGCATTTCGGCCGTTTCGCCTTTCGGCGCCCCGGGCGGCGGTTTCCCGGCCGCGGCCCGCTGCGTCTCCCGCGCCACGCAGCCGTGCACGATCGCCGTGACGGAACCGCGGCAGGCCGCCAGATTCGTTTCGCGGTCGCCGCTGCCCCGCTTGCCTTGCATGCAAGACTGGACTTGTGGCCGAACCGATTGTCGGCACGCTTCCACAATCTGCTCGAAGCTGGCGGCAAAGGCCGGCTGGAGCAGGATGAGCGAGGCAAGCGCGGTGCCATACAGCGCCGCCGTGAAGGCGCCAAGGCTGTAGCGACAGGTCATGCAAAATCCCCCACGGGCAGGGCGGGTTCGCCGCGCTGGGATCCCTGCGGAACCTTATCGCAGATCGTTTGCACCAGCAATGAACTCGGGCGCTGTGCCGCGATAACCCGTGGGGTCACAACCGTATCTCTGAAGAGAGCTTTAGGTGTTAGCAACGGTTCGACTTAAATTTCGGCTTCTGGCACGACCCGGAAGAACCGATCAGCGTCGGAAAGGTCCGGTCATCAAGGTCGAGCGGCCGGATGGATGTTGCCGCAAAGGTAACGGCAACGAGCTGCTCGCCAATACGATTTGGAGGTATGCTAACCGTCCGGCGCTCTTAGCGGCCGAAGACGCAAAGCCATGGACTTGCGCCGTCTTTGCTTGTGTGATTGTCTCAGCAACGAACAGGAGTGAGTGCCTACGGAAGTGGACCCATGGTGCGTTCTGCGCAATCGACGCATAGCCTGCGGTCCATTCCGGGGGAGTCAATGCAACTGCGGCAGGTCGCTGTTGATTTGATCGTCCATTGCAGCGAAAAAATGCGGGACGCAGACAGCGTGCATCGACTGCTGCCGCTCGGCACCAGCCGGCGGCAGAGCGAGATTCCCGTCCGGTGCCTCAAGTCGTCCCGCGCCGGTGCCGGGGAACCACGTCATGACCGCGCGCACGCCCTCGCCAAGCCGTGATCGTGATACCGGCGACCCGATCGTCCTGGTCGTTGACGATGACTCGGGAGTTCGCGAGGCGCTCGCCAGACTGTTTCGCTCGATCGGCTTGAGCGCGGAGATGTTCGGCTCGGCGTCGGAATTCCTGGGCAGCAGGCTGCCGGATGTCACCAGCTGTCTCGTGTTGGACGTCAGATTACCCGGCTTGAGCGGACTCGATTTTCAGGCCGAGCTGGCCAAACAGAATATCAAAATCCCCATCATTTTCATTACCGGCCATGGCGATATTCCGATGACGGTCAGGGCGATGAAAGGCGGAGCGGTCGAATTCCTGACAAAGCCGCTGCGCGAGCAAGACCTCCTGGATGCCGTTCGCGTAGCGCTGGAACGCGATCGACAGCGGCGCGAAGCCGAAAAAGCGATTTCGACTCTGCGGGCGCGTTACGAGTCCTTGAGCCCTCGTGAGCGGGAAGTAATGGGCTTGGTTACGACCGGGCTGATGAACAAGCAGGTCGCGGCCGAGATTGGACTGGCCGAAATCACGGTGAAGATTCATCGCGTTCATGTCATGAAAAAGATGCGCGCCACGTCACTCGCCGAATTGGTGAGAATGGCCGATATACTCAAGGATTACCGCAGCGACCGTTGACGCAATCGAAACCTATGTATGTCTTTCGCCGGGGCGTCAGGCATCACATATTCGCCGTGGTCCGCGAGGCCATGCCCATCGGCCCGTTTCGGGCAACCACACGGAGAAAATCGCTTGTCGGATAGTCCGGTCATTTCCATCATTGATGATGATGAATCCGTGCTTGTTGCCGTGAGGAGGTTTGTGAGGTCCCTCGGGTTCATCGGCCACACGTTCGGTTCTGCCGGCGAGTTCTTGCACTCACCGCATCTGGCGGAAACGTCATGCGTTATCACGGATATCGAAATGCCGGGGATGAGCGGCGTCGAACTGCAACGCGTTTTGATCGCCAGAGGCAACAACGTGCCGATCATTTTCATCACGGCCTTTCCCGACGAAGAAATCCGGACGCGCGTGCTGGAGGCTGGAGCAATCGGCTTTCTGAGCAAGCCGTTCGACGCCGCGACCCTGGACCATTGCCTCGGGATGGCGCTGGGCAGGAGCCGGCTCGAGCGCTGAGCCGCGGTACGATGTCGTCGAACGTCTTTGGAGTCGATCAGGCGCAGGCGGCGGCTGGATCGTTACGGTCCGCCGCGCTCAGCCTTTCTCGTTCACGCCGGCTGCGCAGGTAGGGTGAAGCGAAAGACGGCGCCCTGCGGTACGTTCGCTGTCGCCGAAATCCGCCCCCCGTGAGCTTCGACGATCGAGCGGCAGATCGCCAATCCCATGCCCATACCACCGGGCTTGGTCGTGTAGAATGCGTCGAACAGACGCTCGAGGCCGTCCGGTTTCGGTCCCGGACCGGTATCTCGCACCTCGACCATCACGTCGTTCGCCGCATCCGTGCCCGTCCTGATCAGCAACTCCCGCTCGTCGACCTTGCCCATCACTTCGACCGCGTTGATGATCAAGTTGAGCATCACCTGTTGGAGTTGGATCCGATCTCCTTGAACGAGCGGCAGGCTTCTGGCGAGTTGGGTCTGCAGTGAGATGCGGTTCTGCAGCATTTCGCTACGCATCAGCGCAATCACTTCGAGGACGATGTCGTTGACGTCCAGGGGATCCTGCTGCGGAGGCGTCTTCTTGACGAGTGCGCTGATCCGGCCGACGACTTGGCCGGCTCGATTGCCTTCCTTGACGATGGAATCGATGGCCTCGCGCGCTTCGTCCAGAACCGGCGGTCGGGCGTCGAGCCAGCGCAGAGCGGCATTTGCATTGGCGACCACCGCGCCGATCGGCTGATTCACTTCATGGGCGATCGAAGCCGTGAGCTGCCCCATGGTCGTGATACGATTGACACGCGCCAGCTCCAGTTGGGCTTCGGCGCGTTGGCGCTCGTGCGCCACGATGCGGCGGCGTGCTCGGTGCAGAGACTCGCTCAGGCCACTGACGAACGTCCCGACCAGCACGAAAAGGATAGCGGCGGTCAAGTCGTTTACGCTGAAATGGAATGAGCGAAGCTGCTGGGTGAGGAAGTAGTTTGCGGCGACGGCGCTAAGGATCGTGGCCAGAAGACCGGGCCAGAAGCCGCCGAAGTACGCGCCCACCACGACCGCCGGGAAGAACGTCATGTGCGGAACGGCATCACCCAGCACCGGCCAGAGCGGCCAACGAACAAATAGCGAAGCCGCCGTCGCCAGCACCGCCACGCCGTAGGCAAGGGCGCGCGGCGGTTCGCGCATGCCGAACCCATACGGCAAAATTTTCCCCTATCCAATCCACCGGATTTCGACCACGTCGCCCGGCGTCTCCAAGGTTCCGTCTGCGCGGCGTTCCTGTCAATTGCCTTCGGCCGGGCGTGTCGGACCCCGCACGGCGCTATGCCGAGTTCCCGCGGGTGCGCCGCGTTGCGCGCAGATTCCGCGCCGCCCGCAGCTCGACGGCGCGTCCTGGCCGTTGACAGAGCGGGTTCTCGGCGGCCTGCATTTCGGTCAGACAGCGTCGTCCAAGACGGGATCCATCTGACGCGGCGGAAGGCGTCGCGAGAACCCGATGGATAAGTGCCTAAGCGCGGACGCCGGCCGAAACCGATGCCCGGATTTCAGGGAAAGTCGAATCGGCTGGGCTGTGAGTCTTCTTCCGCAGACGAAAAGAGTTTCCCTGGGCTCTCCCGTCCGCATGTCTCGAAGCATCCCCCCATGATCAGCGGGCGGCATATCCGACTAACCGGCGTTGGCGGCACGCTCGGGGCGGGCGCGCACCCTGCTGCCCTCCGTCAGGTCGACCGGCGGGTTGAGGATCACCTGGTCGCCGTGCTTGATGCCGTCGCGCACTTCCACGTCCGTTCCGAAGTCGCGCGCGACGGATACCTGCCGGATGCGGACCGTGCCGTTTTCGACAACCGCGACCTGCAGCCCGTCGCGGTCGAAAATGATGGCGTCGGCGGGAACGATCAGCGAGGGCGTCTTGCGCGGAACGTGCAGCTCGACCGTACAATAGATCCCGGGCAATACGGCGCCGTCAGGATTGGGCACGTCGATTTCGGTCAGCAGCGTCCGCGTGCCCGGCTGCAGCGCGTCGGCGATCCGCGTGACCTTGCCGGGAAACGTCCTGCCGGGGATTTCGGGGATGCGCACGACGGCGGCAACTCCCGGGCTCACTCCGAACGCCGCATCCTGGGGCACAAACACCTGGATGCGGATCACGGTGCTCTGCATGATGTTGAACATGAAGGTGCCGCTGGCCGCATCGGCCTGCACGAGGCTGCCGATGTCGATGTTGCGCTGGGTGATGACGCCGTCGAATGGGGCGACGACGCGCTGATAAGCCTTTTGTTGATTGAGCACCATGAGCTGGGCCTGCTGAGCTGCGATATTGGCTTGCGCAACCCCGACCGCGCCCTGTTGCGCCTGTAGGTTCAGGCGGTCGGTGTCGCCCTGCTGGAGAGTCACCCAGCCCTGCTTGACCAGCCTGCTGTCGCGCTCGTTGGTCACCCGCGCCAGGTCCCTGTTGGCTTGCGCCTGTTGCTGCGCGGCCTGAAGCTGGCCGAGCGTCGCCTGGGCCTGGGCGATCTGGTGATCGAGCTCGGGGGCAGTGATCTCGGCGAGCAGCTGCCCTGCCTTCACGCCATCGCCGATATCTGCGTATCGCTTCTCCACATAGCCGCTCGCGCGGGCAAAGATGTTCGCCGCCGCGAACGCCGCGGTCGTGGCGGGCAGTGTGACCAGCATATCGGCGTCGCTGGCATGCACGGTCGCCACGCGAACGCTCGGCACGAAGTCGCGACGCTGCTCGGAGGTCGCGATGACCTCACGATGCTCGGCGCGGTACCGCCACGCGCCGAAGCCGAGCGCCCCGACGAGCGCGAGCAACGCGCCGAGCCCGAGCAGCCAACTTCCCAATCGGCGGCGGGTCCGCGAGCGCTGCCGCGGCTTTCCGGTCACGCGGTCGACACCCGGATCGGGCGGACGCTCCGGGGAATGCGCCACCGGCAGATGCACGATCTCGTTCATCGGATGTCCTCTTCGAATACGCCATGGGCGGATTTGCCGTCGTTGCCCTTCCGCAGCAGCGCGAACAGGTACGGCACGACCACCAGGGTCGTCGGGGTTGCGAACAACAGGCCGCCGATGACGGCGCGCGCGAGCGCGGCATTCTGTTCCTCGCCGGCGCCGCCGATCGCCATCGGGATCATGCCGACGATCATCGCAGCCGCGGTCATCAGAACCGGCCGGATCCGGGTGTGTCCGGCTTCGATCGCGGCCTGAAAGGCAGTCTTGCCGGCAAGCTGCTGCTCGCGCGCGAACGTGACGAGCAGGATCGAGTTCGCCGAGGCGACCCCGACCGCCATGATCGCCCCCATCAGGGAAGGCACGTTGAGGGTCGTCCCGGTCACGAACAGCATCGTGACGATGCCGCAGAAGGTTGCAGGCAGGGCCAGGATCACCACGAACGGATCGCCGAAAGTTTGGTAATTCACGACCATGAGCAGATAAACGAACACGGCAGCGAACAGCAGGCCGATGGTGAGGTCGCGGAAGGAATCGGTCATGCTCTGGATCTGGCCGACAACCTGGATCGAGTTGCCCGGCGACAGCTGCTGTTGCAGCTCGGCGACGATCTTGCCGATCTCGCCGGCGACGCCGCCGAGATCGCGACCCTGAACGCTGGCATAGGTCTCGTAGACCGGCTGGATGTTGGTCTGGTTGGCATTCGTCGGCACGCTGCCGCGTTTGAGTGTCGCCACGTTGCTCAACAATCCCGGCACCGGGTCGCCCGCCGTGGACAGCGCAGTCGACACCGGGGTGTTTGCGAGGTCGCTCAGCGAGCCGATTTTGGGTTCCGGGGTCTGGACCGCCAAGTAGTAGGGAATTCCCGACTTCGGATCGGTCCAGAAATTGGGAGTGACCTGCTCGGAGGAGCTGAGACTCACGTTGATGTTGTTGGCGATGTCGCTGGCGTTGAGCCCCAGCTGCGCGGCGCGCGTCCTGTCGATCATGGCGTAGAAAGCCGGAGCATCGACCTCCTGCTGGAGATGTGCATCGGCGATGCCGGGAATGGCGGCGATGCGCCGGCGCAGCTCCTTGGCCACGCGCAGGTTGTTTGCGCGGTCATAGCCGACGGTGCGCACGTCGATCTGCGCCGGCAGCCCGAAATTGAGGATCTGGGTGACGATGTCGGCGGCCTGGAAATAGAACACCACATCCGGGAACGCGGCCGGCAGGGCTTCGCGCAGCTTGCGCACGTAGCCAGCGGTCGGCGCGTGGCCGTCCTTGAGCGACACCAGGATCACGCCGTCATTGACGCCGATGGTCGAGCCGTCGGTGAATGCCAAGTTGTAGGCGCGCGCCGGCAAGCCGATATTGTCGACGATGAGCTCGCGCTGGCTCTCGGGAATGATTTCGCGGATCTTGTTCTCGACCGCCTGGAAGATCCGCTCGGTCGTCTCGATGCGGGTTCCGGCCGGGGCGCGCACGTGGAGCTGGATCTGGCCGCCGTCGATGACCGGAAAGAAGTCGCGCCCGACGAGCGTCAGCATCGCGGCGCCGAGCGCAAGCACCAGCACGGCGAAGATCGGCACGATGAATCTTCGTTTGAGCAGCGTGGCGAGCAGCCCGGCATAGCCGTGGCGCACGCGCTCGAAACTCCGCTCGAAGGTGCCATGAAAGGCCGCGAACCAGCCGCTCGACCCGCCCTCAGCCGGACCGTGACGCTCGCCCTTGAGCAGCAGGCCGATGATGATCGGCGTCAACGTGCGCGACAGTCCGTAGGACGCCAGCATGGCGAACACGACGGCGAACCCGAGGGGCGTGAACAGGTACTTCGCCGGCCCTTCGAGGAAGACCACCGAAGTGAACACACAGCTGATGGCGAGCGTCGAGACCAGCGTCGGCACGGCAATTCCCGCGGCCCCATGCAGGGTCGCGGCGGGAAGCGGCATTCGCTCCTCGCTGAGCAGGCGGTGGGTGTTCTCGATCGTCACCGTCGAATCGTCGACCAGGATGCCGACCGCAAGGGCCAGGCCGCCGAGCGTCATCGTGTTGATCGTTTCGCCGAGGAAGTACAGCACGACGAGCGACGCCAGGATCGATAGCGGAATCGATGTCATGACGACGAGCGTCGAGCGCCATGATCCGAGGAACAGCAGGATCATCAGCGCCGTGAGTCCGGCCGCGATCGCACCCTCGCGAAGCAGGCTCGCGACCGCTGCCCTGACGAACACCGACTGGTCGAACAGCTCGTTGATCTTGAGGCCCGGAGGAGCCGCCGCGCGAGCGGTCTGCAGCGCCGCCCGAACGCCGTTGACCACCTCGAGCGTCGAAGCATTGCCGTTCTTGATGAT
>WNFD01000908.1_pt1 | contig 29542 bp, 28 predicted proteins | sample 5400491 | NCBI WGS metagenome assembly WNFD01 (sample SAMN13153343, study PRJNA577476) | soil metagenome | isolation source: 120 cm saprolite under Douglas fir tree site 2 hole 2 replicate 2 | place: USA:California | collected 2015-04-18
AGTAGGTTGTAGGTTCGATTCCTACCGCGCTCACCACCTTAACCCCTTGTAAGCCCCGTATTTCGCGGTGTTGGAGGACTTTTTCATTCTCGCACCGATCATACCGCCAGTAGCGAAAAGTGACGCCCAGTAACCCTGAGTCCCCGAAAATCCCCCGAGTTTTCTCACCGGGGTCCCCGAGTTTTTGACCTCAGTGAACTGCACCAGGTGTAGGCGGATGATCCCCATTTGAGGGAATGGCACCCATCCTGGCCACTCCAAGAACGCGCCAAGAAAAGTTTCGGAAATAGAGCCAATCAGGTGAAACAACGGATTTTGAGCTTCGGTAAGCGTCTCGGGCCGCCTTGGACGCAGGATGAGAAAAACGCCGCGTTAGCCGCCGCCTTGATCCTGGCATCCTAGCAAGTGGTTTCCAAGAGAATGTGCGGTCACCGCCTGTCGTAGTTGTCCCTTCGGAGCGAAGGCCGTGAGGAAGTCGATGGAACTATGCAGGAGGTCGCCGCTTTGGAGGGAAAGATTGCCTATGAGAGCAAAAAAGAACGAAGCAGGAAGGGTTGCAGGCACGAAACCACGTCAAGCTCCGCAACTTCGTCCGATCGGTGTGATTCGGTCGAGACTCAAAGAGCGGAGCAAAGCTCCCAAGCAGGGCTCAGAAGGTGCTCCTGACGTCTGGCTTGACGTGCGCCCATCTGCTGCGCAAGGGCTTGACGGGCTGGCGGTCGGCGACGAGATCATCGTCCTGACCTGGCTGCACCGAGCGCACCGCGAGATTCTGCAGGTTCATCCACGCTCAGACCCGAGTCGGCCGCTCACTGGTGTGTTTGCAACCCGGTCTCCCGACCGGCCCAATCCAATCGGCCTTCATCGCGTGACGGTGCACAAGGTTGCCAAGAACCGTTTGCGGGTCGGTCCAATGGAGGCCATCGACGGCACACCAGTGATCGACATCAAACCAGTGCTTTGTGAAGTCCAAGAGAGCTAGTTGCACCCCAGCTTGGCGCAGCTTTCGCGCACTAACAACAGCCGCAAGACTTGCCGCGCATGGCTTCGCGAGCCTCCCGGGCGATGAGCGGCAGAATCACTAGGGCCGCGATTGGATCCGCCCACCGAAAATGCCAGATGCTGTTGATTGCGACTCCCAGCAAGGCAATCACTGAAAGGTAGGCACAGATGGCTGATTCCGCGGCATCTGCTCTGAGCGCGGCACTGCCCGTAGACGCTGAGAGTCTGCGTTTCTCCCTTGCGAGCCACGGCATAACGACTGCAGCCAACAGCAGAATGGCGATACCCGTTATGCTTGGCTTGGGTTCGCTGTACCCAAGCAAACTCATGGTTGATGCCACGACCACATAGGCGGCAAGCGCGAACAGCAAAGCTCCTGCGATTCGTGTGGCCCGTCGTTCCGCATTCTCGTCAATGGCGGTGGTACGGAACCTCCAGAGCACAACAACAGCAGAGAGGAGTTCGACCGCACTGTCTCCACCAAAGGCGAGGAGCGCAGGGCTACGAGCTCGCCATGCCGAGAACAGGGACACAGCGGCCTCAGCAACCATCCACGCGATCGTGATGGTTTGTATCTTGCGAACTCGCTGGATCGTGTCTGGGGCAGCGACCTGCACTACTGAAGCCATTTAGGTGAGGATTATTGCACGGTAAACTATTCCTTGGCTTCCTCTGTTCTGCTGGACAGAAGTAGCTAATTTGTGTGTCTTTTCAGATATTGCCTGCGCTATGGCTGAAATGCTAGGCTGTATGTAGCGAATAAAAAGCGAATACAATCCTGGAAGCCAAAATTCGGACACGTCGATGGTCCACGGGATTCCGCCCAGAACGGTGAATCGAATGGAGGAAGGAAGAAAGCGTGTGTTAGGGATCATCGCCGGCATCCTTGTCGCGCGTCATTTGAGGACCACAGAAGACTTGCACGACAGCCGTCCTAGCCCACGTACGGAGTCGCTGGTTGCGTCCGCAGTGCAATGGGCCGACCGGATCATGAGAAGGATCGACGGAGTGTTCGCGGACGCCACCGATAATAGACGACGGCCAGGAGCTTAGAAGACCTGACAACTTTGATCCGTCGACGAGGAGATTGGACAGGAAGTCAGTAGAATCAAAGGAAGATTTGCAGAGGTTCTGTGATGAAGGGTTCGGGTGTCGAGGATTCTCCGAAGCGGTCTCGGGTTCTAAATGCCGTCCCACTGCAAAATGCGGTCTTGTGTGCCGAATGCGACGTTTTCAGTGACAGCCCGCACGACACTTGCCTGGTCTGCGGCAGCCATTCGCTTTTGAACATCGCTCGAATGTTCGGTTGCAATCTTCCGAAAGGGCGGGCGAGCTTGATTACTCAGGAAGCAGTCGAATTTCCGTCGCGGCATTTCGTGTTGGATTTCCCAAAGCCTCACCGACTGCGGAAGAGGGCCACAATGGGGTCGCGACAACTCCCTGTGATCGCGCCCGAGGATAATCAAACTGATGAAGTTGAGCGTGGAATGTTACTCGGGCCGAAAGGCCGATGAACGACCTGTTCGGTTCTCGCCGGAAGGACGGGAGTATCAGGTCGAAGCCTCGCTCGATCAGTGGTACGACCCAGAGACCATTTCCTTCAAGGTTCGGTCGCTGACGGGAATGTCTACATTCTTCGACAACGAACTCGACGCCTGAGGCACCGTGGAATTTGGCTTCGTTTCGCCGGACAAACAACAAACGCTGACACGCTGATGTTTCAGCAGGTGAAGTCAGGACCGAGGGGATGTAGGGGCTATCTCAGGCGAGAGCTCCAGATTTGTCGGCCGTAGACCACAAAGTTCAGAGCGCAGACGATAACACCGGCAATTGTCAGAACAGTTGGAGAGAGGTCCGGATAGACCAACTTATCCACGTAATGGAGCAGGAAGCCACCATGGTACGGCTCAACTCCCGCCTTCCCTTCAAGCCAATTCTCCAGCAGCGTCAAAGGACATGGCCAAGGAAGCAGTTCGGTGAGGATTCCCCAAACCAGAGATGCGATATGCAGCCAGCGAAGAATCGGGCGCGAGCGCGTCAGCAAAGCGCCAAAGATGACCCACAAAATGAACAGTGCATGCACGACGAGGACGGCACTCGCGAGTGCAGAATAAAAGCTCGAGGCTGCATGCATTCTTAGAATCTACAGCCGCGCCGGTTCACGAACGGCCCGAGTCAACGCGTTCTGAGGCACGGGATAATATTGGTTCCGGTAAACTGTGCGAAAAGTCGTCCACATCGACATGGACGCGTTTTACGCCTCCGTGGAGCAGCGCGACGATCCAGAACTGCGCGGCAAGCCAGTGATCGTCGCGTGGAAAGGCAATCGCTCGGTCGTCTGCGCGGCCTCGTACGAGGCTAGGGCTTTCGGCGTGCGTTCAGCAATGCCCGCAGTAAAAGCGCAACGATTGTGTCCTGCCGCGATCTTCGTTGCGCCAGATTTCAGCCGCTATCGGGTCGTATCGCAGAGCGTGCGAGAAATCTTGAAGCGCCATACCGACCTGATCGAACCGCTGTCGCTCGACGAAGCGTATCTGGATGTGACCGAGAACAAGACCGGATTGCCTACGGCTACGATGGTGGCGCGCACGATCCGCGAACAAATTCGCCGGGAAGTGAATTTGACGGCCTCTGCCGGTGTGGCGCCCAACAAATTCCTAGCAAAGCTTGCTTCTGACTGGCGAAAGCCGGATGGACTTTTCGTGATCCAGCCTGAGGAGATAGACGCATTTCTGCGTCCTTTACCGATTGGGCGTTTGCCCGGGGTCGGAAAAATCACCGAAGAAAAGCTGGCGAAACTCGCCATAAAGACTGTCAGCGATCTGCGAAGCTTGGACTTACCGGCGCTGGAACACGAATTTGGGCGCTACGGTGTGCGCCTGTACGAACTCGCGCGTGGTGTTGACGACAATCCGGTTATTCCAGACCGGCCTACCCAATCGATCTCTGTCGAGGACACGTTCGAGCATGACGTGCCACTCTCCGAAACCGAGCCCATGATCCGGCGCCTTGCAGAAAAGCTCTGGTCTGCCTCGCGCAAGGAATCGCGAACAGCACGGACGGTCGTTCTCAAGCTGAAGACGAGCGAGTTCAAAATCCTGACGCGCAGCCACACTTCAGATCGTCCGCCATCTTCCTGCGCAGAGCTGACGGACGTCGCCCTCAAGCTGCGAGAACGAATCGATCTTGGTCCACAGCAACGCTATCGGCTCGTCGGTGTTGGTCTCGGCAACTTTCGGCAAGCGGAAGAGATTGCATCACAACCGGCTCTTTTCGACTGAAGATAGATCAGTCGGCGGCCGCCGCGCCCGTCGGTTGTTGGCGCATCATCTCCTCCATTCCCTTTTTCATTTCTTTTGTCGTCGGTTCCGCCTTGTGTGTACCGACCATCCAGGTATAGCCGTCCGGATCGACAATGCTGCCGCACCGGTCACCCCAAAACATGTCTATCACCGGACCTTGACTGGCAGCGCCGAGTTTGGTCGCTTTCTCGACGACCTTGTCCACATTTTCGACATAGATGTAAAGCCCCGCCGGCGAAGCGCCAACGCTTTTGGCAGTGCGTTTTCCCATCGCCGCATTCTCCGGGCCGAGCATGAGTGTTGCGCCGCGGAGCGTGAGTTCTGCATGAATGGGTTTGCCATCCGGGCCATTCATGATGCCGCGTTTAGAGAAACCCAAGGCCTTCTGGTAAAAGCTGACCGCAGCTGGGATGTCAGAGACCGTGAGCATCGCGGACACGGCACCGTACTGTTTCTTGTTCAGAGGATCGATCTTTTTCTTTGCCATAGTGCTCCTTTTCCTGCGGAGGTTATTTTAGCGAAAAGAAAGGAGGGGCGCATCGGCTCAGGCAACAGACGATCACGGCTACGCTGCTGAAGCTGCTATTATAAGCCTTAGAATAAGTTTGCGGATCAGTTCAGGGTCGTGCTCGCCAGCGGCACCTGACAGACTGTACGACCGTTCAAATCCATTTGGTCCGCCAACTCGCAAGTCCCGGTTCGATGCGGGGTCAGCAGTCGTGGCCAGGTAGGTTCGCTGGTCCTCATGAAAAATTGAAACTGGACTGCGACTCTCCTTCACTGCCATTGTGGCCAGCCGCTCCAGATTCTCCGAAAACATTGTGTTTCGCGGCAAGTTTTTCACTTCCAGGAGATGATACTTGCAGCTCAATTGCTGAAGATTGGAGATCGGGAACAGATTCAGAACTTGGTTCGACATTTGACAGCCTCACACAGAGACGTTGGAATTTGCAGAATTCGCAGGACATTGGACTATTAGCGTAGCTGTACTCAGCGATGGTCGCACCGCTCAGGGCCTGTATTTCAGAGATGCTTGCAAATGCGAAGTCTTCAATCTTAAGAAGTTCGTTTTGATCGAACGTGTATTTGGTCAACTTGCGCTGAAGCAAGTTGGCCTCGACAAGACGAATATTGTCGGGTCTAAATCATCGCCAGCGATTCAATGCTGCCAGTGCGTATATGCGTAGTTGATGTGAATAATCTGTCCCTCGCCATTATTCAAAACGCACCGAGAACGGTGCGGATTCAGAGAGGACATTGCTCACGGGCGTGGCCGAGCGTCATGTGTAAACGCTTAAGTTGCGATTGCATTTCGGGTATTGGCTTGAATGAGTCACACTTCTCCCCAACCCGTCGATACGGCCGTTGTCGAAAACAGCGATTTTAGGCAGCTCGGTCGTAGCGATGGTGCAACCCACCTAAGCGTCGTCGGGAGATCACCCGCCCGCGCTCGACAGATCGGGCCCGACTCCCCGGTGTTCCTTTACCCAGCCCGAGGTGGGTGCGGTCGTCATGGTAGTAAGAGACCTACTGAGAGAGGAACCGCTTCAAGTGTCGCTCGTTCAGCGGAATGACCTGATCGAGCAGTTCGCGCCGGCAGCTTCCCACCCAGAGCTCCGCGACACCGTTTTGCCAGGGACTTTGAACGGAGGCTTGCACGCAGGCGATCTTCATGGATCGAATCGCAGCCGGAACGTCCAACCCGTACTTTGCGTCGTGGTCAAAGATGAGGAACTTGGGCGCGGACTGAAAAGGGAAGGCTTCGCGCAGCTGCTGTATGATCCAAGGGCTTGTCGGATGCCGAGTTACATTGAAGTGCAAGATGCGGCGACGGTCGTGGCTGATGATAAAGAAGCAGTAGAGCACGTTGAACGTGAGAGTCGGGACCGTGAAGAAATCCATCGCCGCGATGGCTTCGCGGTGATTACGTAGAAAGGCCAGCCAACGTTCGGCGGGCTCTGGATGCCTTGGTGCTCGCCTCATCCAGCGGGATACGGTTGTCTCCGATACCTCGAAGCCAAGCATTTAAGGAGTTCACCGTGGATGCGAGGCGCACCCCAGGTTGGATTCTCGCTCACCATTTGGAAAATCAAACCACGGAGCTCTCTGGAAATTCTCCGTCCACCGCCGACACGTTTTCACACTCGGCAGAGCATCGTCTAATACAGCTTGAACCCGGATCGATGCCAGCGCACAACAGTGTCCGGTAAGACGATAACGAGTGCGTCTTTCCATTGAGGCCAGAAGCGGCGGGCTCCGAGCCAAAACAGTTTGTCGAGCGAGCCCAGCCTTGGCCTCGGGTGCTTGCGTTTCAAGACGACCAGTGGTTGGCGAAGGGCGAGGTCTTCCAGCACCAAGCTGCGTTGCGTACGAAAAATGCGAAGAATGGCTCCGAACCAGAGCCGAGACAGGGCAAACATGGCAGCAAATTTATAGCAGACCGGCTTGCCGGCTGCCGCCGCGAAGTTGTTGATTTCAAGGCCGGACAGAATTGCGACAAGGGACAGTCCTGTTTTCTCTATTAGGTTCCTGGAGAAACCTTTTTACTCCCTCTGTTCATGTTCGGCCTCCTAATTAAACAGTACAGCGGGCCCGTCCCGCAGGTCACCGATCATCCGTGGGTGAGTTCCGCGAAGAGCACGACCAGCGAGTGGCGACCGCTGCGATAGGTGCGACTCGGAATGAGTGGTGCGGCCTGCCATTCCTCGATCTCGTGCGGCGAGTCCAGAGCTGTGTCGATCCACCGGCGCCAGGCAATCTCGCTCTGGTGGTCCGCAGGCGGCAGCTCGAACTCAAGCGGCTCCCAGTAGGCATTCAGGATCATGTGAAACAAGAGGTTCTCGTTTCTGGCCTCCGCGGTGAATGCCAGGCTGTGGGAGGAGTGGCCCCAGTCCGGTTGCCCGAGCTTTACACCATGCCAGGCTCTATTCGCCTTCAGGAGGAGCTGGTTCAGACTGAGGCGTTCGAAATCCGGCTCGTCAGCCAGCCACAGCCGTCGTGCATTGAGCAGTGATACAAACCGACGTACATCTGCGTGCTTCGTGACCAGCGTCCAATCAAACCAACTGGTCTCGTCGTCCTGGCAATAGGCGTTGTTATTACCACGTTGTGTGCGCCGGACCTCGTCACCCATCAAAATCATCGGCAGACCCAGCGAGAGCATCGTCACGGTCAGAAAGTTCTTCACCTGCCGGTTTCGTATCTTTTCAATCTCGGGGTCATCCGTTGGGCCTTCGACACCCCAGTTCCGGCTTCGGTTGTCGTTGACGCCATCCTGGTTGGCTTCACCGTTCGGCTCGTTGTGCTTTTGGTCGTAAGAGACAAGATCGTTGAGCGTGAAGCCGTCGTGACATGTCACGAAGTTCACGCTTTGATCGGCCTCACGTTCTTTGTGACCGTAGATCTGTGGACTGCCGAGCAATCGGTCGGCAAGATTGGCTACCGATCCGTCGTCCCCACGAAAAAAGCTGCGGACATCATCGCGGAACCGCCCGTTCCACTCCCTCCAGCTGTCGCCGACGAAGCTGCCCACCTGGTACAGCCCGGCCGCATCCCAGGCTTCAGCAATGAGTTTCGTGCCCGCGAGCGCCGGGTCCGACTCGATATCCCACAGTACCGGAGGCCTCGACATTAAATTGCCCGACTCGTCACGCTCCAGGATTGACGCCAGATCGAACCGGAAACCATCCACGTGCATCTCCTGCACCCAGTAGCGGAGACTATCCACGATCATCCGGCGGACGATCGGGTGATTGGCATTGAGGGTATTTCCCGTACCGCTGTAGTTGGTGTATTGCGAGGGGTCCTGGCCGAGGATGTAATACGTGCTGTTGTCCAACCCGCGCAGGCTCAGCGTCGGCCCTCGGTGGTCTCCTTCCGCGGTGTGATTGAAAACGACATCGAGGATGACCTCAATACCCGCCCTGTGCACGGCTTTGACCATGTCGCGAAATTCGTCCACAGGCCCAAGCGGATCTTGACGCGAGCTGTAAGCCTGATGCGGAGCAAAAAAAGAGACCGGTGCATACCCCCAATAGTTGACTCGCCCCGGCGGAGCATCCTGAGCGTCGAATTGAAAGACCGGTAGAAGTTCGATTGCAGTAATTCCGAGTTGCTGAAGGTACGGGATCTTTTCGATTAGACCAGCGTACGTACCTCGGAGCTTGTCTGCTATGCCGGAGCCAGGATGGCGCGTGAAACCTCTAACGTGCATCTCGTAAATGATCGTCCTAGAGGGCGGGCGATGCAGCGGTGTGTCGCCTTCCCAATCGTAAGCGTGAGTATCGACCACGACGCTCTTCATCGCGGTCGCTGCGTTGTCGCCTTCGAAGCGAGCAGCATTGCGGCTGTAACTCCTCGGAACGACTACGCCGAGCCCGTACGGGTCAAGGAGAGCCTTGGCAGGGTCAAAGCGCATCCCGCTCGCGGGGTCGAAGGGACCGTGGACCCGATAACCATAAAGCTGCCCGGGCCGCAGGCCAGGCACGAACATATGCCAGTAGTGGTAGGTACGGTTGGCTAAGGGGTCGAACGGAATGACGCGCACGGGTCGGGGATCATCTTCCCGGTCAAAGAGTAACAATTCCACGGCGGCCGCCCCACGGGAAAACACGCTGAAATTGGCACCACCAGGAAAGATCGTTGCCCCTAAGGGACAACTGTCACCCGTAGCGCTGGCGGCTTGTGCGGAGACGACGCTCATGATATCCCAGCCTTACTGTAGGAGGTGTCTATGACCGCCCCCGATTTCAAACCTGAAAATAGCGGGCGTCACAGGCCCCCTCTGCAGAAGACGCAAATCGGTTCACGATACGGCCTTGAGCACCGTTGCGGACTGCGGACTTGACCGGTTCGAATTTCTTGTTAAATCTCGAAGCCATTCGAAGGCTCGATCGGAAAGCATCTCGTTCGTGGTGCGCCAACGCCAATTGCCTTCAGCCCGGCCGGGAACGTTCATCCGAGCCTCCTTTCCTAGATTCAGCAAATCCTGCAACGGGGCCATAGCAAGTGCAGCCACAGAGGACCATGCCAGGCCCATCAATGTCGGTGCAGCTTCACCACTCCCGCTATGGAACTGCTTTACGTACTTCCACACATTCTGTCGTTGGTCATCCGGCAATTCTTCAAACCAGCCGAGACTTGTAGGATTATCGTGTGTACCGGTGTAAACCACCGTGTTGGTGATGTAGTTGTCAGGGAGATAGGGGTTATCCGCACGACCGTCGAAGGCGAACTGCAGGACCCGAGTCCCCGGAAGGTGAAACTGGTCGCGGAGTGCAGATACGTCAGGTGTGATCAGTCCCAGGTCCTCGACAATAAACGGCAGACCGCCCAACTCACGATGGACTGCCTGAAAGAAATCGGCTCCTGGACCGGGAACCCACTTTCCCGACTGTGCAGTCGGTACGCCAGCGGGGACGTGCCAGGCCGAGGCAAAGGCACGGAAGTGATCCAGGCGAATCACATCGACGTGGGCCAGCAGCGAGCGCAACCGAGAGATACACCACCGATAGCCGGACTCGCGAAGAACGTCCCAGTTATATATGGGGTTGCCCCAAAGTTGTCCATACGCGCTGAAGTAGTCCGGAGGAACACCGGCAACGAAGCGCGGCCGACGCTGCTCGTCCAGCAGAAAGAACTCCGGGTGTGCCCAGACGTCGCTCGAGTCGGGAGAGACGAAGAAGGGCAGATCGCCGATTAACCCCAAACCTTTACTCCGAGCATGCGCCTTGAGCCGCTCACCCTGGCGGAATAACAGAAACTGTGCGAAGGACACACGGCCTATCTCATCCGCCAGTTCGTGTCGGACCCGATTGATCGCCGCCGGATCGCGCTGGACCAACTCTGCGGGCCACTCGAGGTAATACGCGTCGTTGAACCTGGTTTTGAGCGCACGGAAGAGCGCGTAGTCTTCCAACCAGTCCGCCTGATCATTGCGGAACTGCTCATAAGCCGGCCACAGATCGGCGCGAGCGCCGGCGATGAAGTTGGCCCAGGCTTTCTCGAGCAGTCCGTGTTTGAAAGGAATGACGGCGTTGTAATCGATTTGGGTTTGGGAGAACGAGCCCGGCTGACAATCGTCCGGTTCTAACAGTTCATCCTCGATGAGCCAGTCCGGACTAATGACCAGTCCGTTCCCGGCGAAAGACGACAGGGATTGATACGGCGAGTTACCGTAACCTGTGGGCCCGAGCGGTAGCGCCTGCCACCAGCTTTGGCCGGCTTCGTGGAGGCGATCGATCCACGATAATGCCTCGGGTCCTACATCCCCAATACCGTAAGGTGACGGTAGCGACGTGACGTGCAGCAGCAAACCGGAAGCGCGGTATTCCGAAGGAAACGGTGGTAGATTGCCGTTATCGGACCTCATGCTCGCCCTTTCGGCACGTTCAGAGCGTTATTCACAATCTCTTGAGCCTCGCTCAAGATCGCGTCCAGATGCCACTGGTCCTTGAAACTTTCCGCGTAGATCTTGTAAACGTTCTCCGTGCCGGAAGGTCGCGCGGCAAACCAGCCGCCACCGGTGACAACCTTCAAGCCACCGATCGGAGAGTTGTTGCCGGGAGCGCGCGTCAGCTTGCCGATGATGGACTCGCCGGCCAGGCTCGACTCCTTGACGGCGTCAGGCGATAACTCCTTGAGCCTGGCCTTCTGCTCGGGCGTCGCAGGCGCGTCGATGCGTGTGTAGTATGCCGTACCGAACTCGGCAGTGAGTTCACGGTAATGCTCGCCGGGATCCTTGCCTGTGCGAGCGGTGATTTCAGCTGCGAGCAGATCCATGATGAGGCCGTCTTTGTCGGTAGCCCACACGGTGCCGTCGCGCCGCAGGAAACTGGCCCCGGCACTTTCTTCGCCTCCAAAACAGTACGAACCGTCCAACAAGCCCGGCACAAACCACTTGAATCCCACAGGTACCTCAGACAACCTGCGGCCCAGCCGTTGGACCACTTTGTCAATCATGCTGCTGCTCACCAATGTCTTGCCGACTGCAGCCTGCCCTGGCCACAGAGGACGGTTCATGAGCAGGTAACGGATGGCCACCGCGAGGTAGTGATTCGGGTTCATCAATCCGACAGACGGCGTAACAATTCCGTGCCGGTCGGAGTCCGTGTCGTTGCCGAATGCAATACGATATTCATCTTTGAGGCCGACGAGTCGTGCCATGGCATAGGGGCTGGAGCAGTCCATACGGATCTTGCCATCGTGATCGACGGTCATGAACGAGAACGTCGGGTCGATTGTCGGGTTGACGACCGTGATTTTCAGTTGGTATTCAGCGTTGATGGGATCCCAGTACGGCAGGGCAGCTCCGCCGAGCGGATCGGCGCCGAGCTTGAGACCGGCCGCACGAATCGCATCCATGTCGACCACGTTCCTCAAGTCGCGGACATAAGGCAGGACGAAGTCTTCCTGGTGAGTCGTGGCTGCCTTGATCGCGGACTTGAAAGGTATGCGCTTCACTCCGGCATTGTTTCCTCGCAAGAGCTCGTTGGCTCGGTCCTCAATCCACCGCGTTACGTCGGTGTCGGCCGGGCCGCCGTTGGGCGGGTTGTATTTGAAGCCACCATCTTCCGGCGGATTGTGCGACGGCGTAACCACGATGCCGTCCGCGAGGTGCTGCTTGCGATCGCGGTTGTAGACGAGGATGGCATGAGAGATGACCGGCGTGGGCGTCACGCCGTTGTCTCGTTGGATTACGGTCTCGGCGTTGTTGGCCGCGAGGACTTCCAGCGCGGTACGCTGCGCCGGCTCCGATACTGCGTGCGTGTCCTTGCCCAGGTACAGGGGACCGTCAGTTCCCTGGCTACGCCGGTAATCACAGATAGCCTGCGTGATGGCCAGGATGTGGGCTTCGGTGAAGGCGCCGCGGAGAGGCGAGCCGCGGTGCCCACTCGTTCCGAAACTGACCATCTGGTTGGGGTCGCTAAGGTCCGGCTGGCGCTCGTAATATTCGCGTTCAAGCCGGGCCACATCGACCAATATTTCTTTCGGGGCGGGGCGCCCGGCTAGGGGCGAAATGATTGCGGCCGGATGGTTTTTTTCTACTACGCTACCGGGCATGGCTTCACCTCCCAAATCTCGGTTGCGTATTCAGCGATCGTCCGGTCGCTGGAAAGCTTCCCAGAGCCCGCCACATTCAAAATAGCCTTGCGTCCCCACGTCTCCGGGTCGCCGTACGTTTCACACAGGCGCTGATCCGCCTCGAGGTAAGATCTCAGGTCCGCTAGATGCATATAGTGATCACCGTTTGTCAACAATGTGCCGCGTAACGGCTCGAAGATGCCGGGTTCGTGGCGGCTGAAATAATCGGAAAAGATCAAGTCTAAAGCGGCTCGGATTTCCGGATCGTGTTCATAGTGCCAATGCGGGTTGTACCATCCGCGGCTGCCGGCCACTTGACTCGCCGTCAGGCCGAACAGAAAGAAATTCTCCTCGCCCGCCTCTTGCGCCATCTCGATGGTCGCGCCGTCGCGAGTACCAATCGTCAAGGCGCCGTTCATCATGAACTTCATGTTGCTGGTGCCGCTGGCTTCGTAGCCGGCGGTTGAGATCTGGTTCGAGACATCGCTCGCCGGAATCAGCCGCTCCGCGAGTGAAACGTCGTACTCGGGCAGGAACAGGACCTTCAGTCGACCTCGCATGGCCGGGTCGGCGTCGATTGTGCCGGCCAGGTTCTCGATGAACTTGATGATGAGCTTGGCAAGCTGGTAAGCCGGCGCCGCCTTGCCGGCGAAGAAAAATGTCCGTGGCGCCATCTCGAGTTTCGGATTCTCGCGCAGCCGGTTGTACAGCACGACGATGCGCAGCGCATTGAGCAGTTGCCGTTTGTACTCGTGAATGCGCTTGATCTGGCAATCAAAGATAGTTTCCGGGTCCACCGTCTGACCGGATGAGGACTTGAGCCAACTTGCAAACTGCGATTTCGCCTCGCGCTTGGCCCTCCTGAAGCTGTCGCGAAGCCCGTGATCGTCGGAAAGGGGCTTGAGCTTGCTCAGTTGGCTGAGATCAGACACCCACCCGTCGCCAATGACATCCGTGATTACGCGGGCCAGCGCGGGATTCGACATCAGCAACCAGCGTCGCGGGGTGACTCCATTAGTTTTATTGTTGAAGCGATCAGGAAACATCTCTGCCAGATCCTTGACGGTGCTCGTGCGCAGCAGCTCCGAGTGAATCGCGGCCACACCGTTGGTGCTGTGTGAGCCAACGATGGCGAGGTTGGCCATACGGACATGCCTGGCTGGGCCTTCCTCAATCAAACTGACTCGCTGAACCCGTCCCTCGTCGCCCGGGTAGTGGCTCCGGACCTGATTGAGGAATCGCCGATTGATCTCGAAAATGATCTCCAGGTGGCGTGGCAACATCTTCTCAAACCACTCTACCGGCCACTTCTCCAGGGCTTCGGGCAGTAGAGTGTGGTTCGTATACGCCAGAGTTTTTCGTGTGATGTCCCAGGCCTTGTCCCATTCCAGGTGGGCGTCGTCGAGGAGAATCCGCATCAACTCGGGGACTGCCATTGTCGGATGTGTATCGTTGAGCTGGATGGCGACCTTTTCAGGAAGTCCATCCCAATCGGTATTGTTGCGTCGGAAGCGCCGTATGAGATCGGCCATCGAGCAGGCTACGAGAAAGTACTCCTGCACAAAACGCAACCCCTGCCCCATGCTGGTGGAGTCGTCGGGATAAAGAACTCGGGTGAGGGATTCGGCCTCGAGCGACTCGGCCACAGCTCCGACGAAGTCCCCGTGGCTGAACGCCGCAAAGTCGAAGTATTCCGGTGCGTTCGCAGCCCAGAGGCGAAGCGTATTAATCGTCTTGCCGCCGTAACCGACTACCGGCCGATCAAAGGGAACACCTATCAAAGTGGACGGCTTGCCAACGATCGCATGCAAACTTCCACCGCGCACCTGAAAGGAACAATTCAACTTGATTTCGACCTTCTCGTGCGGCCGCTCGACCTCCCATGGGTCCTGCCGACTTAGCCAGTTGTCCGGCTGTTCCTGCTGCCAGCCATCCCGAATGGCCTGCTTGAAAATGCCGTATTCATAGCGCAGGCCGTACCCAACCGCCGGGAGTTGCATTGTCGACATTGAGTCGAGGAAGCAAGCTGCCAGGCGCCCGAGTCCACCGTTGCCGAGGCCAGCGTCGGGCTCCTCCTCGAGCAGCCCCAGCCAATCAAGATCTCTCTCTCTGACAGCCTGTTTCACAACCGGATCGAGCAGAAGATTGGTCACATTGTTGGCAAGCGAGCGGCCGATGAGAAACTCCATCGAGAGATAGTAGATGCGCTTGGGATTCTCCCGCGTATAAGTGGTGTCAGTGTTTATCCATCGCTGCGCCAAGATATCCCGCACGGTACGGGCGATAGCCTCGAAACGCTCACGCAGGCCGAGAGCCGCCGGATCGACTACGTTGTCGAAGACAAGATGGCGTTCATACAAGATTTTGTCCGTGCCCGTCAACTCATTTGGGCCGCACGCGTATTGACTGCATAGTTTCGAAATGGTGTCAGACTGGGGTGACATCGGGGACGCGATTGCACTGTTTGTACTCATAATTAAAGGCTCCTTAATTTCACATGAACGCCGACAAGCCATCTGAAGCTGGGGAGGTCAGAAAAAATTCCTTCGAATGCGTGAATCTAAGCGCCGCTAGAGTCCAAGACGAATTCATCTGTTGCCATCCCTGGAATTTGCGAGCTGTTCTTTTGCTGCCGCAATCACATGGTCGGGTTCAAACCCGAACTTTTTCTGTAATTCCTTAAGCGGCGCCGAAGCTCCGAAGGTGTTCATGCCCACAACCTGGCCCGAGGTGCCAACATATCGTTCCCATCCCAAGGTGGAGGCTTGCTCCACGGCGACCCGTGCTGTGACATTCGGTGGCAGCACGCTCTCACGGTAGGCCCGGGGTTGGTGCTCGAAAATTTCCCACGACGGCATCGATACCACGCGCGAGCGAATTCCTTCGGAGAGCAGCTTCTCGTGGGCCTCGACTGCAAGGCTGACCTCACTGCCCGAGGCGATGATGATCACTTCCGGATTTCCGCCGGGAGCATCTGCGAGCACGTAGCCTCCCTGCGAAACGCCAGACGCGGGCGCATACTTACCGCGATCGAGAGTTGGCAGGGCCTGCCGCGACAGCGCGAGCACCGCCGGCTGGTGGCGCAGTTGCATGATGAAGCGATAAGCCTCGACCACTTCGTTGGCATCGCCTGGCCGCAGCGTGATCAGTCCCGGAATTGCGCGTAGCGAGATCAATTGCTCGACAGGCTGGTGAGTGGGACCGTCCTCGCCATCTCCCATTGCATCATGCGTAAATACGAAGAGAGAGGGCAATTCCATGAGCGCCGCCAGCCGAATCGCCGGCCTCGCGTAGTCGCTGAATATGAAAAACGACGCGCCAAATGGCCGCAGCTTGGACAGCGACAGTCCGTTGACGATGGCGGCCATTGCGTGCTCGCGAATGCCAAAGTGCAGATTCTTTCCCTCTGGGCTGTCAGTCTGGAAATCCCCTGCCCCCGCGTAAGTGAGAGTGGTTTTATTGGACGGACCAAGGTCGGCAGATCCGCCAAGGAACCAGGGAATGTTCTGGGCAAGCAGGTTCAGCACTTTTCCTGAAGCATCGCGACCAGCGATACCCTTCGCGTCGGCAGCAAACACGGGAAGGTTGCGGTCCCATCCCGTCGGAAGCTCGCGCTTCTGCATCAACTCAACTTCGACTGCGAGGTCTGGATATTGAGTGCGGTATGACTCAAAAAGTTCCGCCCACTTCTTTCGGGCTTCGCCGCCACGTTTGCCGATGCCAGCTGTAAAGTGGTCGTACACGCCGTCGGGGACAAAGAACTTTGCATCTTCGGGAAATCCATAGGCCTTCTTGCACAACCGAACTTCGTCTTCTCCGAGCGGCTCTCCATGTGCGGCGGCAGTGTCCTGCTTATGCGGTGAACCGTATCCGATATGACTGTCGAGAACAATGAATGTGGGGCGGCCTTTTGTCTTCCGAAAGACCCCGAGCGCCTGTTCGATGCGATCGATGTCGTTCGCATCGCCTACTCGCAGGACATTCCATCCATACGCAATGAATCGCGTCTGAACGTCTTCGGTGAACGCGATGCGCGTGTTGCCTTCGATCGTGATGTGATTGTTGTCGTAAATCCAGCACAGGTTGTCGAGCCCGAGATGTCCGGCTAGCGATGCAGCCTCCGATGCGATACCTTCCATCAGGCACCCGTCACCACAGACCGTATAAATGTTGTAGTTGAAGATGTCGAAGCCCGGCCGATTGTAGTGGTGGGCGAGCCATTTCTCCGCGATTGCCATGCCAACGCTCGTTGCCGCACCCTGCCCGAGCGGTCCCGTCGTGGTCTCGACTCCCGAGACCCAGTGGTATTCAGGATGCCCGGGAGCCTTGCTGTTGAGTTGGCGGAAGCGGCGGATATCGTCGAGGGTGACCGAAGGCTGCCCCAATCGTTCGTAGTCGGCATTCACGGCTTGAACGCCGGTGAGATGGAGCGCAGACCAGAGCAGCATGGAGGCATGGCCGTTTGACAGCACGAAGCGATCGCGATTGGGCCAGATCGGGTCCTGCGGATCGAATTTGAGGACACGATTCCATATCGTATAGACGAGCGGCGCGAGCGCCATTGGCGTTCCGGGGTGACCGGAGTTGGCCTGCTGCACGGCATCGATGGAGAGCGTGCGAATCGTGTTGATGCACAACTGATCAAGTTCTGCGGCGCTCAGATTCTCAACTGGAGCTATTGCGGTACTCATGACTGCCTCCGTGTAAGTATTCAAATTCGGTATCTCGACAGCTATGCGGGAATTGCCGAAGTCTGGGCTCCGACTTCGCTGGCGGCCTTCTTTTCGAGTCCGGCAACTTTGCTCAGACGTCTGAGATGGCGTTCGGCCTGGCTGAAGCCAGCCGCCAGAAAAGTTTCGACAAGGTCCCAGGCCACCATGGTCCCCATGACCCGGCCACCGAGACAAATAAGGTTCATGTGATCGTCCTCGACCCCTTGCCGAGCCGAGAAGTGATCATTGATCAGAGCGGCGCGGACTCCCGGAACTTTGTTGGCGCAGACGGAAGCTCCCACCCCGCTTCCGCAAACAGCAACCCCGCGCTCTACCGTGCCTGAGGCCACTGCCCGTGCCAACGGAGTGACGAAATCTGGGTAGTCGTCGCCTGGCTCGAGCCGGTTTGCACCGAAGTCGACAACGTCATGACCCGCGGCAGTGAGGCGGCTGCGAAGGTCCTCTTTCAATCCAAACCCACCGTGATCGGCGGCAATTCCAATGCGCATGTCCTCTCCTTTATTATTAGGTCGCAGAATAATCCGGCTTCACTCCAGATAAACCGCGTTCTCTCAAGCCACTTCGGTCTTCGATTCCTTAACACCTTGGCCCGCGGCAGCGCGATCTGCCAAAACCACGGCATGATTCCTGCTAACGCGGCCGGCTGGAATGGAAACATCTCCAGCTTGCAAGCGAGCAAGCATTCCAGCTTTTTCGGCTCCGGTCGCCAGCCACAGTACGCGACGGGAGCGATTGATGATCGGGTACGTTAGCGTCATGCGCCGCCGGTTCTGGTAGATTCCCGTGAGTGCAACGTCTGCATCTTTCACATTGAGGACCGGGTCCCCCGGCACCAGCGAAGCAGTGTGGCCGTCAGGTCCGAGTCCCAAATGAACGAGATCAAGCACAGGCGGTGAACCTGCGATTTCGTCCAGAGTCAGTGCATATCTCATCCAAGCCGCCTCGAGATTGGTAGCTTCTACTGGCATGGCATGGATTTGTTCGGGGCGCAGTGGTGCGTGCTCAAGCAAGCTCTCGCGCAAATGCGTAAGATTTCTGTCGGGGTCTCCCGCGGGCGCAACCCTCTCGTCTACCTGCGCTATAAGCACAGCGTCCCACGGCACTTCTTCGCGCGCAAGATCACGAAGCATGAGCCACGGGGTTTTGCCGCCGCTGACTGCCATGACAAACGAGCCGCGAGCTGCGACCGCAGATCTCGCTTCTTCAGCGATGAGCTTTGCCGCTTCCAGGGCAACCGACTCGGCGTCCGCGTAGACTTCAATTTTCATCATGCGGCCTCGCTAGCGAGCGCCACGAGTTTCTTATCTCCGGGATTACTCCAACCCCCGGGCGGGCTCACGCGCTCGACTTCGTCCGGGCCCCAGGAGTTGGGAACATATTGATAAACCGGTGTGTTCTTTTTCAGCACGGGCTCGACGATGCGCCAAGCCTCTTCGACGTAGTCCTCGCGCGCGAACAACGTGCTGTCCCCCGCCATAGCTGCTCCCAACACACGTTCGTACGCGTCCATCTCATCGCCCCGCGGAGAATGGCTGGCCACCATCTCGCCCGTCTGAAACGAGAGTCCTTCGGCGTCAGGATCCAGCGTCGTCATCCCCATGGCGATTGTCACTTCGGGACTCAGACGCAGCCGCAGATGGTTTTCTACCAATAGGCTGTCGGGAATCAGGGTCGGAGGCTTGTGAAACTTGCCGACAATTTCAGTACAAGTCGTGGGCAGACACTTGCCGGCTCGAATATGGAATGGCACGCCTTTCCAGCGCCAGGAGTTGATTTCCAATTTCAAGGCTGCGAAAGTCTCTGTCTGTGAATCTTTGGCCACGCCGTTTTCATCTCGGTAGCCGCGGAACTGACCGCGAACCAGGTTCTTCTCCTCAATGGGCGGGATCGCTTTCAGCACTTTTACTTTCTCGTCGCGAAGCGACTCGCTATCGGAGCGGACCGGCGGCTCCATCGTGAGATTCGACAACACCTGAAACAAGTGGTTCTGGACAACGTCGCGGATGGTCCCAGTCTGGTCGTAAAAACCTCCTCGGCCCTGTACGCCGAAGTCCTCTGCCATCGTGATCTCGACGCTCTCGATGTAGTGGCGGTTCCAAAAAGCTTCCACAAAAGTGTTGGCGAAGCGGAAGGCCAGCACATTGTTTACTGCTCGTTTGCCCAGATAGTGGTCGATGCGAAAAATGTCGGCTTCGTCGAAGACGCTCAGCAGGACTTGGTTCAGTTCCTGCGCAGATGCCAGATCATGCCCGAATGGTTTCTCTACGATGACCCGCGCGCCTCGTCCGCAATTCGATTCGGCCAGATGCCGGACCACGGTTTCGAACAACACAGGCGGAATTGCCAGGTAATGCGCCGGGCGTTTCGCGTCGTTGACTTCCTGGCGCAGCGCGCTGAAGGTGGCAGGATCTTGATAGTCGCCATCCACATACCGCAACAGGCCCACGAGCTTTTCGAAAGCAACGGCATCCAGCCCGCCATGTTTCTCCAAGCTGTCTTTCGCGCGAGCGCGAAGTTGATCGAGATTCCAACCAGCTTTAGCGACCCCGACCACGGGGACGTTGAGGTGCCCCCGTTTCACCATCGCCTGCAAGGAAGGGAAAATCTTTTTGTAGGCGAGATCGCCGGTGGCGCCGAAGAAAACGAGCGCGTCCGAATGGGAATTAGTCATGAATTTCGTCTCCTTCAAGCCGCCTGGGATTTTGGTTTTTCCAAATGTCCGCCGAATTCAAAGCGCATTGCGGACAGGAGTTTGTCGGCGTAGTCAGCTTCGCCGCGTGAGCTGAAGCGTTCGTAAAGCGAGGCGGTCAAAACCGGCGTTGGCACCGCTTCGTCGATGGCGGCTTTGATCGTCCAGCGTCCTTCGCCTGAATCGGAGACACGGCCGGCAAACTTGGAAAGGCCGGGATCCTGGACCAAAGCAGTTGCGGTCAAATCCAGCAGCCACGACGCGATCACGCTGCCGCGGCGCCATACTTCCGCGACATCTCGCAGATTGAACTCGTACTGGTAATGTTCCGGATCGCGTAGCGGAGTTGTCTCGGCATCCACGCCGTGCTGTTGCTTGCCAACATTAGCCGAGCGCAACACGGATAGACCTTCCGCATAGGCCGCCATGATTCCGTATTCGATTCCGTTGTGGACCATTTTGACGAAGTGCCCGCCGCCGTTCGGGCCGCAGTGCAGGTAGCCTTGCTCGGCGGTGCCATCGAGTTTCTCGCGTCCAGGCGTGCGTGATATGTCGCCTATTCCAGGAGCGAGCGCCGAGAGGATGGGATCGAGGTGCTGGACGACGTCCTTCTCGCCGCCAATCATCATGCAGTAACCGCGTTCGAGACCCCACACGCCACCGCTGGTGCCTACATCCACATAGTGAATCTGTTTCGGGGCGAGCTCTTTTGCGCGATTAATGTCGTCGACGTAGTAGGAATTCCCGCCATCGATGAGGATGTCACCTGCTTCTAGGTGCGGCAATAAATCAGCGATAGTTTGGTCGACGACCGCCGCAGGAACCATCAACCACACTGCACGTGGTTTCTGAAGTTTCTTTACCAGGTCGATCAGAGAATCTGCTCCGATCGCATGCTCTTTGACCAGATCGGCGACCGCCTGTGGCGATCTGTCGAACACGACACAGCTGTGTCCTTTCTTTATTAGCCGACGTACCATGTTGGCGCCCATCCGGCCCAGCCCTACCATTCCGAGTTGCATAAGTTCTCCTCTTCTGAAAATTGCGTTTGATTCACTGCGCTACCTGTGTCACTGCATTACACAACGATTCCATTGCGGCAGCCACGCTCTTGTTAGCGGCGAATACTGACGTACCTGCGACCAACACATTGGCTCCCGCTCCGACTACCATTGGAGCCGTTGCCTCATCAATACCTCCGTCCACGCCCAACTCACAGTCGGGCTTCATCTGCTCGATCATTTGGGCGACCCGCCGAATTTTGGGCAAAGTTGATTGCAAAAAGTGCTGATGCCCGAAACCCGGATTCACAGTCATGACCAACACCTGGTCGAGATCTGGGAGAATTTCTTCCAGAACCGCGGCAGGAGTAGCCGGATTAATTGCCACTCCAGCGCTTTTTCCAAGCGCCTTAATCCGCTGCACCGTGCGGTGCAAATTGTTGTTACCTTCCCAATGAACGAGAAATGACGTCGAACCGGCCTCGGCAAACTCGTCGAGGAAACAATCCGGATCGGAAATCATCAAGTGCGGCTCCAGCGGCAGGCGCGTGACTCGGCGGAGCGACTGCACAATCGGCGCTCCAATGGCGATGTTGGGAACGAAATGTCCGTCCATCACATCGACATGAATCCGATCAGCTCCCGACCGCTCGGCTTCGGCCACTTGCTCAGCCAGACGCGCAAAGTCAGCCGCAAGGATCGACGGAGCAAGTTTGATGCCGTTGTTTTGCATGTTGCGAGCGTTCTCTCTAGCTCACCGTCGCGGTAGCTTCGGTGCGTGCGTTTTCAAAAATGTTCACGTATTCGCGATAACAGCGGGCGACTTCGGTGACGGCCGCTTCGCGTGTGATCTTCTGCACCCGCATGTCGAGCAGCGGGCCCCAAAAGCTGGTGCGTCCCACAGCGAATCCGATGAAGCCATCGACCGTGGCCGCAGTTGTGAGCCACTCGCGTACCTTTTGGTCGTTCTCTCCCCGGCCCAGAATGATGCAGCCGACATTGTCCCGCCCAGCGCGGCGCGCAGCGGCCACAACTTTTTCGCAGTCTTCCCGGCGGTCGAGTCCCTCGATTTTCCAGACGTCCGGTTCGACATGGGCATCCTGGAGCTGCACTATGGTCTCGGCCATCAGCCGGGGGCGAAGCTCCAGGTCGTAGGCCTTCTTGTCTCCTTTGAACTGATCGAGCTGTGATTTCTCCGCTGGCACCAGCAACTCGAACATGAATTTGCTGCGACCTGTGCTGTGCAGGTAGTCCGAGAGCTTTCGGAGTCGGTTTCCCTGGCGCTGATTTAGAGCACGATCGCCCTCGGGGTTGTAGCGAACCAGAACCTTGCAGAAAATTGGGTGCAGGGCGTCAATATGCTTGGCGAATTCCTCGCCGTACTCGAAGTCGAATTCTTCCTGACCGCTTTTCTCCGCCGGGCAGGCGGTTGCGTAGCCCTGCGCCGCGGCATCGCGAAGGATGGCAGCGCCGAATTGCTCGTCGACCAGGATTCCGGCTTTCTGCCTGGGCACTCCGGCTTGGAGCGCGGCCTTAAAGCCGTCATAAATTACTTGCTTCGTGGCGGCGATCTCTGCCGTCTGATGCGGACTTAGCGTGCCCTTCCATCCGAACATCTTGGTCTGGAACGACCCCCGATGGTCGAACGGCAAGATATATAAAGGTTGGTTAAAGCCGAGCGCGGTCATTGGACCTCCTTAAGCTTGCGGTACCGACGGATCAAATTGTTGGTTGAACTGTCATGGTTAAGCATTGGTTCGGGATCGTTTTCGAGTTCCGGGATGATGCGCTGTGCCAGAACTTTGCCGAGCTCAACCCCCCACTGGTCGAATGAATCAATGTTCCAAAGGACACCCTGCGTGAAGACGGAATGCTCGTACAGAGCCACCAGTTTGCCCAGTGTTTCTGGAGTAAGCCGCTCCGCCAGAATCGTGTTGGATGGGCGATTGCCTTCGAAGACTCGATGCGGAATCAGCCAGTCTGGCGTGCCCTCCGCCTTCACCTGCTCGGGTGTCTTACCGAAGGCAAGAGCCTCGGTCTGGGCGAAAACATTGGCCAGCAGCATGTCGTGATGCCGGCCAAGTGGATTAAGCGGCTGCGCGAATGCGATGAAGTCGCACGGGATAAGCCGCGTCCCTTGATGGATCAACTGGTAAAACGAGTGCTGTCCGTTTGTGCCCGGCTCTCCCCAGTAGATAGGACCAGTGTCGCGAGCGACGGCTTTCCCATCGAGTGTGATGTGTTTTCCGTTGCTCTCCATCGTCAACTGTTGGAGATATGCTGGAAAGCGTTTCAGGTACTGCTCATAAGGCAAAACGGCCACCGTCTGTGCGCCAAAAAAGTCGTTGTACCAAACGGAGAGCAGGCCCATGATCACCGGCAGGTTCACCTCGAAGGGAGCCGTGCGAAAATGTTCATCCATCTGGTGAAAGCCATCCAGCATGGCGCGGAAGTTATCCGGGCCGATCGCGACCATGGTGGAAAGCCCGATCGCCGAATCCATCGAATAACGCCCGCCAACCCAATCCCAGAATCCGAACATGTTGGCGGTGTCGATACCGAACTTCGCCACTTCCGCTGTGTTTGTTGACACCGCGACAAAATGCTTTGCCACTGACTTTTCATCGCCTCCCAGTCCGGCCAGGGACCAGGCGCGAGCGGTCTGAGCATTAGTCATGGTTTCAAGAGTGGTAAAAGTTTTTGAAGATACGATGAACAGCGTTTCCGCTGGATCGAGGTCGCGTACCGCTTCCGCGAAGTCCGTGCCATCGACATTGGAAACGAACCGAAAGGTCATATCTCGCTGGCTATAGTGCTTGAGTGCTTCATAGGCCATGACGGGCCCGAGATCGGAGCCGCCAATGCCGATGTTGATCACGTTGCGAATGCGTTTGCCGGTATGACCTGTCCACGCTCCACTCCGAATGCGGTTTGAGAAGTCAGCCATCCTGTCGAACACGGCATGGACTTCGGGCATGACGTCCTTTCCGTCCACAAAGATCGATTTATCCTTTGGGGCACGCAAGGCCACGTGCAAGACGGCGCGCTTCTCTGTGATGTTGATCTTCTCGCCGCTGAACATGGCGTCGATTCGCGCTCGCAAACCGGATTGGTCGGCGAGTTGAAGGAGGAGCCTAAGGGTCTCCTCGGAGACGCGGTTCTTGGAGTAATCAAGATACAAGCCCACAGCCTCGATCGCCATGCGCTGGCCACGCTTGGGATCGTCCGCAAAAAGCTGCCGCAGGTGCAACTTCGAAGCTGTTTTGAAATGCGATGCGAGCGCGCTCCACGCCGAGTGCTTTGCCGCTGGCCGCCTTGCGGCTGGTTGAACGTGTGTTGCCATGTTTATGCTCCTTTCGTCTCCACTCTGTTGCTTCAAACCAGATAAGTTCAGGTTCGTTCCGCTCTAGCCGACGGCGTTCAACCTGACGCTCTTGTCAAGTGAAGCGCTCTTTGAAGAAATCACGGTCATTAGATCGTTCCAAGACTTAACAAACGATTCGGCTCCCTCCTTTTGAAGCTGGGCCGCCAAAGCGTTGACGTCGATGCCCGTCTGGGCGAACTGCGCCAGTACCTCTTCGCAGTTCCCGCCGTCGGTCGGGAGTAATTCTCCTAACTCCGTGTGAGTGGCCAGAGCGTGCAAGGTGGCCTCGGGCATGGTGTTTACAGTGAAAGGCGCAGCCAAGGCCTTGACGTAGAGAATGTCAGACGCTTTGGGATCTTTGGTTCCCGTGCTGGCCCACAACAGACGTTGCGGACGACCGCCGAGATTGTAAACACGCTGCCATCGGGCCGAACTAAGCAGAGCGCTGGCCGCCTTGTATGTGCGTTTAGCGATGGCGATGCCAAGCTGGTTGCGCAAGTTCTCCGGTACATTGCCGGCAACAGCGGCGTCCCAACGGCTGACAAACACCGATGCCACGGAACCTACAAGGGGATTAAGGCCCGCATCGATGCGCCGTTCAATGCCGCGCAGGAACGCCTCGGTCGCTGCCAGATAATGTTCGCGGGAGAACAGAAGAGTGACGTTGATGGGAATCCCAGCAAATGTCGCCTCCTCAATCGCCGGAAGGCCTTGCCTGGTGCCCGGAATCTTGATTAACAGGTTGGGACGATTCGCACGGCCGAATAACTCTTTGGCTGCAGCGAGAGTGCTGGCCGTGTCGTACGCAAGCAACGGGGATACTTCCAGCGAGACCCACCCGTCCACTCCGTTGGTCCTTTCATGAATTGGTCGAAAGAGATCTGCGGCGCGGGTGAGGTCCTCCAGGGCCAAATCGAAGAAAAGCGCCTCAGCCGATGTGCCTTTCTTTAACTTTGTAGTGATGGCAGAGTCATACGCCGCGCTGTTCTTGATCGCATGGTCGAAAATCGTGGGATTCGAGGTGAGTCCGGTGACGGACAGCTCGTCGACATATCGTTTGAGGGTGCCGCTCTCCAGCAGGTCGCGGGTAATGTTGTCGAGCCAGAGGCTCTGGCCTTCGTTGTGAAGCAAATTTGTCGCTTTCATCGTGTCACCTCGTTATTCGCAAACTGATTGCGGTCGCATGATTCGGTCGGAGCGTCCTGTACTTTGGACGGAAATACGTGATGGGTGTCGTTCCACAACCGGATGGCCGGGTGCGAGATGCTGTTTTCATAGCCAAGCATGCTCAGGCTTGCCGTGCCCAGCATGAGGGATCGTCCGTTGATTGGTTCGACCCCAATCCATCGTGTGGCCAGCATTCGCAAAAAATGCCCACTGGAAAAAAGCAGGACATCTCCCCCGATCTCTCGCACACGACTCACCACTCGATCAGCCCGTGTTGCCACTTGCTGTGGCGACTCACCGCCGGGACAGCCATCGCGGAACAATTGCCAGTCCGGGCGTTCCTTTAAGATGTCAACCGTCAAGCGGCCTTCGTATTCACCGTAGTCCCATTCGACAAGATCGCGATCGAATTGAGCCACAGATCCGAAGCCGGCCAGTTCACACGTCCGCATGGCACGCTGCAAGGGGCTGGTGAATACCTTCACGAACCTCAGTCCACTAAGCCGTTCCTGCAGTCGCCGCGCATTGCGCTCGCCCAGCTCAGTCAGTGGTAAATCGGTAAGCCCAGTGTGTTGGCCGCTTACGGTCCACGCCGTCTCACCGTGTCGCGCGAGGTAAATAACCGGAAGTTTCTCGTTCATGCCGCCACCCCGGATTCGTGCTTATAGGTCTCCAGTCCAAAGCTTGCAGCTCCAACTAAAGCAGCGCGCGTTGTAATCACGCGAACTGGGATACGTCCCATCAGATCTTTGAAGCGGCCCTTTCTTGCGAAGGCTTGCATGAACCGCGACTCCTGCAGCGAGCCCAGCAGGTGCAAGGCAATCCCGCCAGCCAGATAGACCCCGCCCGTTGCTAAAACCTTCAGGGCGAGATTGCCGGCCTCGCTCGCGAGGATCGAAATCAGCATGTCGATTGTGGCGCGGCACAATTCGCTTGGATTGTTTGGGTCGCTGGCCGCCTCCACGATTGCTTTTGTGTGATCCTTGGCGGACGCGATCAACTGAGCGACCTCGGGCCTTTCTGGTATGTGCTCGGTGTCGCGAAGATATTCATAAATGTTAGGTACGCCGATTCCGGAGCAAACCCGCTCGACAGCCACGTGATCGAACCGCTGCAGCAGGTACTCGAGCAAATGGATCTGCCGCTGGTCGGTTGGCGCGAAATCTGAGTGACCGCCCTCCGAGCTGTGCGCCAGGTATTGCGAGCCATTCCAGGTGAGAAATGATTCACCCAACCCCGTCCCTGGCGCGATGACTGCAATCGTGCCCTTCGGGACCGGCTGCCCTTCATTGAGCGTGACGAGATCGATTGCCCGCAAAACCGGCACCGCCCGCGCGACCGCCTCCAGGTCGTTCATGAGGTGGACGGACTTGAGATTCAAGTCTTTGGCAAGCGAGATTTCATCCATCATCCACGGCAAGTTGGTCGTTTTCACGTGACCATCGATCACTGGGCCGGCAACATCGAAAGAGGCGTACGCGACGGGGAGCTTCACTTGAGCTAGAAACTCGGAGACCATCGCCTGCAGACTGTGATAGTCGGCACTATGGAATTCTGCCTGAGCCAGCGGTGCGTGGGGCCCCGACTCGATCGAGTAGATTGCCAGGTCGGTTTTTGTACCGCCGATGTCGCCTGCAATTAGCATCGCTAATCCCTTTCCATTCTCCCTAAGCGTAGCGTTCACTGTTTGGCTTCGAACCGCTCAGCGCGTAAAACAAGATGTACAAGTAGCAGATCACGGGCACAAAGAACGCGTGGTGAATCCCAATTTGGTCGGCAATCGCTCCCTGTATTGTATAAGGGGGAGAATCGCACGTCGACGATCGCCATGTTCAGAATACCGGATCCGTTTCCCGTCAGCGGCCCGAGTTCGGCGACTCCAAGACTGAAAATGCTGGGGAACATGATCGAGTTGAAAAATCCCACAGCCAGAATGGTCCACATGGCGAAGTGTCCGTGAGTAAGCATGGATAGCGTGACCAGCAACGATGTGCAGACCGCAAATATTGCAAGCAGGTGTCCGGTTTTGATCCTGCGCAAAAGGCCCGCACCGAGAAAGCGCCCAACCATCGCACCACCCCAGTAAAACGAGACGTAACCCGCCGTTTTTGCGGATAAGGCCGCAATATCCGCTTGGCCGAAATAGTTCACCAGAAAACTGCCGATGGAGACTTCCGCACCTACATAGGCAAAGATTCCAAGTGCGCCGAAAATTAGATTGGGATGTTTCCAGACTGAGTCGTTGACCTTCTCTCCCCGTTCTTTGGCCGCGGTTGCGATGGTCGGCAACTTTGATGTGGAAATCAACGCCGCCAGCAGAAGCAATGCAATACCAATTACGATGTATGGCATCTTTACTGATGCGGCTTCTTGCACGCGATACAGGTGCAGCGCAGGCGGCGAGAGGGCCTTCGTTTCTTCGATGGTCAGCGGCACTGCGGTTAGGATCAGCAGTCCGCCAAGTTTTGGGGCTATCGCGGTGCCGAGCGAGTTAAACGCCTGTGGCAGATCCAGGCGGCTCGATGCAGTCTCCGGTTTGCCAAGAACCACCACGTACGGGTTGGCCGCTACCTGCAGACCGGTGATGCCCGCGGCAAGGACAATCAGGGCACCCAGCACCCAGAAAAAGTGGAAACGAAGCAGAAGAGGCAGCCGGCACGAACAGGAATGCGCCTACAGCCATACAGAGCAGGCCCACTACCATGCTCCTCTGATAACCGATTGTGTTCACGACTTTCGCCCAGGGACGAGTAGGAGTACATTCATCATGCCAATACCGACCTGCAGGAAGAGAAGGGCGGATAAAGCCAACCACAGGTTGTGAGAATCGGTTTCGCCCGCTTGAGCTTCTGAAAATGAGCCACAGAACGTAACATGCCGCGAGCGCGGCTACAGCGGGATGCAGGAGACGAAAGCGCAAGAGGGCGGGTGTGCTTGAACTGAAATCTCGCAAGAGTGACGAGCGCAGTGATGTTGCCGGAAACAAGGTGTCGGCAAGTGCAGTCACCGCACCGGAAATCCCCGCGATCATCGTTGCAAGTAGGCCCACTCCTATTGCAGTTAGCTCTCGCCATTTGCGAATGAAAGTGAACCCTCGGCTGCTATTCGACAACCAAGCGGCAGTAAGTGACAGTGTCGCGAGCAGAAGGAGTGTATTGCCGAGGTGCAAGCAGAGAAAGAAGATTCGGCCAGCAGATTGGTCATGGCCCACGTGCTTTAACAGCACGAGAGCGGCTCCCAATAAGGCTTCATTTGTCAGAAAGGCAGTGGCGAGCAGGATGGAATAGCGGGCCCAGTCGCGCCTACTGGTTGCTTGCCAGCACCAGACCGCCAGAAGAGTTACCATGAGCAATGCGGCGGCACTGGTCATGCGATGAGTGAATTCGACGATGGTGGGCGCCTTGGCACTTGCTCCTAGAACATCGCCGTTGCAAACGGGCCACCTGTTACTACAACCGTCACCGGAACCCGTCGCTCTCACATAAGCGCCCCAGAGCACTACGGCTAGATTGCAACCCAGGGTCACCCATGCAAATCGAGCGACCCTGGCGACGATGCCGCATCTTGAAAACCGGCCTTAGCAAACTCCAGCGCAACTGCCTGTTTCGAAGCGTCCAAGTTGAGGTCGCCGGCAATAAGGACAGGGCTGTTAGTGTTGCAGCTTGTGGCATCCGATAACACTTCCACCAACTGTGAAACGCGTAGCGCATCATCTCCGCGGCTTTCCAGATGAAGGTTGTAAGTGACGAGCTTCCAGCCGGCAACATTGATCTCGGCAACCAACGCGATTCTTCCTCCAAGCCGCTCCTGGAAAGGTTCGATCTTCGGCAGAAACCAGTGAGGCTGCCAGAAGTGTGATTGCTTCGCGAAACGGATCAGGCGCGAGTTCGAAATCGGCCATTTCGAGAGGGTGGCCTGGCCGTGGTACGCCGGAGAGCTCTTCGATCCCTGGGCCAACTCCTCAAATTCGCGGCCGAAGACGTAGTTCATTTCCATCTTGCGGGCGATCGTCTCGGCAATATTCAGGCGGTGCGTGCGTCGCGCGTTGAGATCCACCTCCTGCAGGATCAAAATGTCAGCATTTACGCCGACGAGGAAGTCTGTCTTTCTGGACGCTGGTTCAGGTACGGCTGTATGGAAAGAGCAGGCAGTCACACAGGAAGCCCGGGCTGTTCGATAAAACTACCGCCCCGCCCTGGCCG
>WNFD01002571.1_pt1 | contig 29528 bp, 23 predicted proteins | sample 5400491 | NCBI WGS metagenome assembly WNFD01 (sample SAMN13153343, study PRJNA577476) | soil metagenome | isolation source: 120 cm saprolite under Douglas fir tree site 2 hole 2 replicate 2 | place: USA:California | collected 2015-04-18
TGGATCTTCGTCCGTTCGCCGAGCCATTCTAGGGAGACGTCAAATGTCGAACGAATTGGTCAACGCCGATTTCTCCAGGCGCGTGGTGATTGCGACCGACGAGATGCCCTGGATTCCATCGCCACAGGCCGGCGTCGAACGTCGGTTGCTCGATCGCATTGGAGGCGAGGTCGCGCGCGCCACCTCTCTCGTTCGCTATGCGCCAGCCAGCGCCTTTCCCGCGCACGAGCATGCCTTGGGCGAAGAATTTCTGGTGCTCGGCGGGGTGTTCTCGGATGAACATGGCGATTACTCCGCGGGCACCTATATCCGCAATCCGCCCGGCAGCCGCCATGCGCCGCGAACGGCACCGGGCTGCGTCATCCTGGTGAAATTGCGCCAAATGAAGCCGACTGAACGGGTCCGCGTTGTCACAGACACCGTGACCGCAGCATGGACGCAGGGAGACTCCGCGGGGGCGATGCAATTGCTTCTCCATGACGACCGGGATACCGGGGAAAGGGTGACTATCGTGCGATTGGACCCTGGCGCGCGTCAGCTTGAGGTGGACTGTCCGGGAGGCGAAGAGATATTCATATTGTCCGGCGACCTGTGGGACGAGCACGGCAACTACAGTGCTGGATCGTGGATCAGGAATCCCGCCGGGTTCCGGCGCCATCTGGGATCAGCGAACGGAGCGACATATTGGGCCAAGCGAGGTCACCTGCGCCCGATGTCATGACAGGAAGATAATGACGACGACGGCGCCGAAGCAGAGATCAGAGACCGCTGAGCAAATCCTCGATCTCGCCGAGACGCTGATACAGACGCGCGGCTACAGCGCATTCAGCTATCAGGACATTGCTGACGGCCTCGGCATCCGGAAGGCCAGCATCCACTACCATTTTCCTTCGAAAGCCGACCTCGGGATAGCGGTCGTCGAACGCTACATCGCCCGTTTTGACGCCGCGCTCAGCACCATTGCCGACGATCAGTCGCAGTCGTCGATGGCCATGCTGGACTACTACGTGCAGCCTTACCTCCAATTCGCCAGCACGCCGGACCGGGTATGCCTTAGCGGCGCGCTGGCCGGCGAGATGCTCGCGCTGCCGCCTGAACTGCGGAAACGCGTCGATCTCTTCTTCAAGACGCATCAGGCCTGGCTGACCAAGATCCTCAAGCGCGGCGTCGCGCGCGGCGAGTTCACGCTGGTTGCGCCCGCTTCCAAGGTGGCGCGCTTCGTCTTCGCGGCGCTTCAGGGCGCGCTGCTTGTCAAGCGGACCACCAACGATGTGTCGCAATTAAACGACGTCATTGCCGTGATGAAGCTGCAGCTCGCCGCCTGACCTTCGAAAAGCCGTGGTCAGAGCCAGACTTGCGCCGATTCGCGCACCGTGGCTGCATCGGTCGCTCGCGCAAGTCACGGATTCAATTTTGAAAAAGTCGAACCGCTGAGACTTAGTTCTGCTTTTTTCCCCAGCGAGATTTGCGTTCACGATCTGGACTCTTACCCGTCGAGTCCCATTGAAGGATATTGTTACTCGATTCGCGAACCGGAGCAGTCGGCAGCGGCACTCCAAATATCAATGAACGCAAGACTTTATCGCCAGCCTGCCGACCTTTTGGGGAATCCTGCGGTGGGGCACGTGCATAAATCCTGCGACTTGGGGCAAACCATGTCAGGCGTGATCGTCGCGATGCGTCGGACCCTGCTGTCGTGCACGTCGCTGGCGCGCGACGGCTTGATCGGGATAGCCACGGCCGCGCTGCCGTCCACGGGGCCGGCCTGGGCCGGCGAACCGACGCTGCTCGGCGCGATCTCGGATTTTTTCGATTTCAATCGCCCGGAACTCGCTGTGCTGGTCACGGCGCTGGCGCCCCTTGGTTTTTCCGTGGTGGCGGCGATCCTGCTGATGCGCAGCCGCGTCCGCGCGGCGCGGTCGGAGGCGCACCTGCGCGCGGACATCGCGGACCTTCAAATCCAGGCCGACCGCTATCGGGCGCTGTTGTTCGCCGAACCGCAGGTCCTGATCTCGTGGGCCGCCGGCGACAATCGCCCACGGATCTCCGGCGACGTTGCCCTGCTGGTGCCGGCGGATGCGCCGCATCGCATCCTCGCCTTCGGGAGCTGGCTGCAACCGGAGCCGGCGCTGCAAATGGAGCATGCGGTCAACGCCCTGTGCGAGGCCGGCGAGGGTTTCTTGCTCAACCTCACCACGTCGAACGGCCACGCCATCGAGGCCATGGGCCGCGCCATCGGCGGCCAGGCGATCGTGCGGATTCGCGAACTCTCCGGCTTGCGGCGGGAACTGGCCGAGACCAATTTACGGCTCAGGACGCTCTTCGAGGAGACCGAGACGTTGCGAGGCTTCGCCGCGACCGCGCCCTGGCCGATCTGGGCCAAGAGCGCCAAGGGCGGCCTGAGCTATGCCAATGCCGCCTATGCACAGGCGACCGAGGCCGCTAGCATCGTCGAGGCGATCGACCGCAATCTCGAACTGCTCGACAGCGCCGACCGCACCGATATGGAGCGTAGCCTGAGCAACACCTCTGCCTTCAATGCACGGCTGCCGATCGTGGCGGGCGGCGAGCGGCGGATTTACGATGTGCGCGCGGTCAATGTCGGCGGCGGCAGCAGCGTCGGCATTGCCATCGACGCCAGCGAGGCCGACGCGCTGAGCTCGGCGCTGGTGCGGATGGCGGAGGCCCATCGCCGCACGCTCGACCAGTTGTCGTCGGGGGTCGCGGTGTTCGACGGGCAAAGGCGGCTCGCGTTCTACAACGACAGCTATCGCCGGCTCTGGGATCTCGACTCCTCCTTTCTCGACGGCAATCCCGACGATTCCAGCGTGCTCGACCGGCTGCGCGCCGCGCGCAAACTGCCCGAACAGTCGGATTTCCGGGGCTGGAAGGCCAAGCTGCACGAGGCCTATCGGGCGATCGAACCCGCCAAGGATACCTGGTATCTGCCCGACGGCCGCGCCCTGAGCGTCGTCACCACGCCCAATCCCGAAGGCGGCGTCACCTATCTGTTCGACGACGTCACCGAAAGCCTCGATCTGGCGCGGCGGTTCGACGGCCTGATCCGCGTCCAACGCGAAACGCTCGACAGCCTTGCCGAAGGCGTCGCGGTGTTCGGCAGCAACGGGCGGGCGCAATTGTTCAATCCAACCTTCGCCAAGATGTGGAAGCTGTCGCCGGAGGCGTTGCGCGAGGAGCCGCATATCGACACGGTGGCGGCCTGGTGCAAGCCGCTGTTCGACGATGCCGATTCGTGGCGGACGATCCGCGAGGCGATTACCGCGATCGAGAACCGCATGGATGTACCGCTGAAGCTGGAGCGCAAGGATGGCAGCGTGCTCGATTGCATGAGCCGGCCGCTGCCCGACGGCGCCACCATGCTGACCTTCCAGGACATCACCGACACCGAGAACGTCGAGCGTGCGCTGCGCGAGAGCAACGAGGCGCTCGAGGCCGCAGGCCAGATGAAGATCGATTTCGTCCACCACGTGTCGTACGAACTGCGCGCACCGCTGACCACGATCATCGGCTTCGCGCATTTCCTGAGCGATCCCTCGACCGGCCCGTTGACGCCCAAGCAGGCCGAATATCTCGACTACGTCACCAAGTCGACCAACGCGCTGCTCGCGCTCACCAACAACATCCTCGATCTGGCGACCATCGACGCCGGCGCCATGAAGCTTGAGCTCGGCCCGGTCGATATCGGCAAGGCCATCGAGGCTGCCGCGGAAGGCATCCAGGACCGGCTCGCCACCGACCGCATCCGCCTCAAGGTCGATGTCGATCCCGATATCGGCAGCTTCGTCGGCGACGAACGCCGCATCGTGCAGGTGCTCTATAATCTGCTCGCGAACGCGGTCGGCTTCTCGCCGCAGGACGCGACCGTCGTCGTCAGCGCCCGCCGGACCGAGCGCAGCGTGATCTTCACGGTGACCGATTCCGGTCCCGGCATTCCGCCCGACGTCAAGGACAGGGTGTTCGACTGGTTCGAAAGCCGCTCCCACGGATCGCGGCATCGCGGCGCCGGCCTCGGCCTGTCGCTGGTGCGTTCCTTTGTCGAACTGCACGGCGGCAAGGTGCGTGTCGATTCGATCGTCGGCAAGGGCACCACCGTCACCTGCGACTTCCCGACCGATCAGGCGTCACATCGTAACGCGGCCGAATGACGGGCCTTGCGACATTCCAGGTGGAGCTGGCGGACGAGGCGGCCACCGCGCGGCTGATGGCCGACCTCGCGCTCTTGATCGGCCCGGGCGATGTCATCACGCTGTCCGGCGATCTCGGCGCGGGCAAGACCGCGGCGGCGCGGGCGATGATCCGCTACCTGGCCGACGATGAGGCCTTGGAAGTCCCGAGCCCCACTTTCACGTTGGCACAAGCCTACGAGCTTCCGGCCTTTCCACTGGTTCACGCCGACCTCTATCGCATCAACGATCCGGTTGAGCTGGAAGAGATCGGCCTGTCGCCGCTGCCGGCCGGCACCGCGGCGCTGGTCGAATGGCCGGAGCGCGCGGGGGGCACGCTGCCGCCCGACCGGATCGATATCGCGTTCGGTCATCGCCCGGAGCTCGGCGAGACTGCGCGATCGGCCGAGATCACCGGCTACGGAAAGTCTACAGCCACCGTCGAACGGCTGAGCGCGCTGCGGCAATTCCTCGACGCGGCAGGCTATGCCGAGGCTACGCGGCGGCGGATGGCTGGCGACGCATCGATACGATCATATGCCCGGCTGATGCTCGACGATGACGTCGTCATCCTGATGAACTCGCCGCGCCGACCGGACGGACCGGCGATCTATGACGGCAAATCCTACAGCGCCGCGGTCCACCTGGCCGAGGACGTCAAACCCTTTGTGGCGATTGCCAATGGCCTGCGCAAGCACGGCTTCTCTGCGCCGGCAATCCATCATGAGGATCTCGACGCCGGCTTCCTGATCACCGAGGACTTCGGCTACGCGGGCTTCGTCGAGGGCGATCCGCCGCAGCCGATTCCCGATCGTTACGAAGCCGCGACCGATCTCTTGGCAGCGTTGCATCGGAACGCCCTCCCCGACATTCTCCCGCTGGGGCCACATGTCAGCTATCCGATCCCGGCCTTCGAAACCGACGCGCTGTTGATCGAACTCGGATTGATGCTCGAATGGTACCTGCCGGACCGCGGGGTTGCGCCGAGCGATGATCTGCGTGACGGGTTCATCGCGATGTGGCGCGAGATGCTGCAAAAGGCCACGGCGGCAGATCGGACCTGGTCTCGAACCTGGGTGCTGCGGGATTTCCATTCGCCGAACCTGATCTGGCTCGGCGAGCGCAGCAGCATTGCGCGGGTCGGCCTCATCGACTTCCAGGATACGGTGCTGGGCCCTGCAGCCTACGACGTGGTTTCGCTGCTGCAGGACGCGCGGATCGACGTCCCGGAGGCGCTCGAACTCGCGCTGTTGACGCGCTACATCAAGGCGCGCCGCGATGCCGACGCGACCTTCGATCCGGCCGGCTTCGCCGCGCTCTATGCCCTGATGTCGGTGCAACGCAATACCCGGCTGCTCGGTACCTTTGCGCGGCTGAACCGGCGGGACGGCAAGCCGCACTATCTGCGCCACCAGCCCCGGATCTGGACCTATCTCAACCGCTCCCTTGCCCATCCCGCGCTGGCCATGGTTCAGGCCTGGTATGCCGCCAACGTTCCCCCGCCGGTTCCGTAGATTTACCTATTTTTAGCCAGTTCGCCTTTAACCTGCCGCGGGCAGATTTGCGAGCGCGCGAGGCTGGCCCTAAGAGGCTGGAGCGACACCATGGCTACCGAACGACAGAAGGGCGACCGTGTCACATTCGAGCGGGGCATCCCCGCGCATATGATGGGCATCGACGGCACCTGGCGGCGCGATTGCACCATGGAAGACGTGTCCGAGACCGGCGCCAAGCTGACCGTCGAGGGCTCGGTCGAAGGATTGCATTTGAAGGAGTTTTTCCTGCTGCTGTCGTCCACGGGGCTCGCCTATCGCCGCTGCGAATTGTCCTGGGTCAATGGCGACCAGATCGGGGTCAATTTCCTCAAGCAGGGTGACAAGAAGAAAAAGGCAGGGCGGCGCGCGGCCGCGGAGGCCTGAGCACGCCCCGCGGAGGCCCAAGCACGCCCCGCGGAGGCCCAAGCACGCCCCGCGGAGGCCCCAAGCACACCCCGCTAAGCACGCCCGTCGCATAATCGTCATCTCGAATGACTATGGCATCGTGATCCATGCGCCGGCCTGGTCGCCGTGGTATGATTCGCGGCAGCTCAATACCGGTTCGAGAAACTTCCAAGATGTCCATCAAGCCCAGCAAAGCCATGATTCTCGCGGCCGGCTTCGGCCTCCGCATGCGGCCGTTGACGGACCATGTGCCGAAACCGTTGATCCCCGTGGCGGGCCGCCCGCTGCTCGACCACGTGCTGGACAAGCTTGCCGCCGCCGGCGTGACCGAGGCCGTCGTCAACGTGCATTATCTGCCTGACCAGATCATCGATCATGTCGCCTCCCGCCCTCGCCCGCGCGTCATCATCTCTGACGAGCGCGACCAGGTGCTGGGCACCGGTGGCGGCGTCGTCAAGGCGCTGCCGCTGCTCGGGGCCGAACCGTTCTTCCACGTCAATTCGGACACCATGTGGATCGACGGCGTGCAGTCCAATCTCGCGCGGCTCGCCGACGCCTTCGATCCCGCCCGCATGGATATCCTGCTCCTGATGGCGCCGACCGCGAGCAGCATCGGCTATGGCGGTCGCGGCGACTACGCCATGCTGCCGGATGGCGCGCTGCGCAAGCGGCGTGAACACCAGGTCGTGCCGTTCGTCTATGCGGGTGCCGCGATCCTGTCGCCGACGATCTTCGCCGGCGCGCCCAAGGGCGAGTTCTCGCTGACCAGGATGTTCGATGCGGCGAACGAGCAGGAGCGCCTGTTCGGCCTCAGGCTCGATGGCGTCTGGATGCATGTCGGAACACCCGACGCCATCACTGCGGCGGAAGAGGCGTTCCTGGAGAGCGTGGCGTAAGTCCGTCGAGGCGGCTTCGCGCGGTGATTTGCCTGTTCGATGGGGGAAGCAGGGCGATCATGGCAAGTGGTGCGGCGACCCATAGGCTTCCGGCAGATCGCGCCAGGGAGCACTGAGCGCAAGACACTCGCTAACCGGGCGTGGCGCGACATGTCAAAATCGACGCCCAACCCGGACATCGGCGGCTTCCGGCCCAGGTCACACGGCGGGTGACTTGCCGACCATTGATTTATCCTAGCTTTGGAGTTCAATTTCTCTACGCATCTTGACGGTGGAGGTGAAAATGACTGGACTCGAATTCACCAGTGAAGCCGCGAAACAACTCGAAAAAATCTATCTCACAAGGGACATCATCGCGCAACGATTGGAAACAATTCGGCAACTCAATTTGTCTAGTGGCGAAAGCGTTCTGGATGTTGGGTGTGGTCCGGGCTATCTTTGCGAAAGCATGGGGGAAATCGTTGGTCGTCATGGTGCTGTCGCCGGCATCGATATCTCGTCCGATCTAATAGCCCTCTGCAATCGGCGAAAAGCTTCAGAGTGGCTTTCATATGCCATTGATGACGCAACTAAGGTAAATCAAGCAGATGCGTCGCTTGACGTCGTTGTCTGTACGCAGGTTGCTGAGTACGTTCCCGATGTCGACAGCGTTCTTTCGGAGGCATTTCGCGTTCTGAAACCAGGGGGCCGAACGGTTTTTGTAGTAACGGATTGGGATGCTGTTGTGTGGCATTCTGAAAATCCAGACCGCATGGCCTTAATCATGAAATTATGGGAAGAGCACTGTGCTCATCCGCATCTCCCAAGATCGATGGAATGCAAGTTGGTCAATGCGGGATTTAGATTTGACGGTGCATCCGTCTTTCCGATCCTCAATCTTCGATGTGATGACGATAGCTACAGCAAAGGACTAGCACGGCTTATTCGAGATTTCGTTGCGCGCAAGAAAGAGGTTTCGGCTGATGAACTGAACGAGTGGCATAGCGAGTTCGAGCGCCTGAGCGAAGCAGGAAGATACTTCTTCAGTACCAACCGGTACATCTTCAAAGCGTCAAAACCTGCTGCGCACACCTGTTGAATGATGGCAGCTGCCGACCCGCGACATCCGCTACACGGTCGCGATTGGGGGGTAAACCGGACATGACGCGGACGGTCCAATTCGGTTGAGATTGACCCAAAAGAGACATACGGGGAGATTGGTATCGCTATGACCAGCTTGGCACGATAACTGGCCGCGCCGAACAGTCCTGCCGCGACGACTAGAGCATGATCCAGAAAAGCATGCCCTCGGGCTCCGACCCGATGGGTGGGTCCTGGTTTTCCGAAAAGATCATAAGCTAGAGCGCGATGACGATTCATCCTGACCTCATCGCGCTCTGGCAGAGACGTCGAGCCTCTGCCTCGTCATTCACCGGCTGCATTGTCAAACGCCACTTACAACTGCGAAGCCTTTGTTCGCATGCTTCGCGCCCGTAGGATGCCGAACGGATCTTCCCGTTGCGCGAGCCTGCGGTAGGTGGTCAGGTCATCTTGCTGCAGCGCCGGTCCCTCGCCGCGCCGCATGTCGGAGCTATTGTTCGCGCGAAGCGAAAGTGTCGTGCCGAGACCCGCATAGAGATATCGATCACCGAAAGCCTTCTTCAACGCTGCGAACGTTGGCTCGCCGGTGCAGTGGCCCGGTGCAATGCTTTCGACTTTGAATGTATCTTTGAGAGCTGTCACCGCCTTTGCGACAACCTCATCAGAGGCGACGACAAGGTGGAAGCCGCCAGCAACGATATGAATTTTGGCGTTGATAGCCGCCGCTGCCTCCACAATCTTGTCAATTCCCGGATGCGAGCATCCGACCACCAACACCATGCCCTCAGGGGTGTTGACCGCAAGGGATAGCTCCTTGAGCTCCTTCGTGCCGGGAGCATCGGACACCAACGCTATCAACGTTATGCCGGGGGAGATTTCGGTGGTCTTGTCGATCAATTCGAACTTGGCCCCATGCCATGCCGCGCCGAACTTCATGGTTTGTGGTGGCTCGCCGCCATAGTAGCGCATCTCCGGCGGCAACGTTTCATCTTTCCGATAGAAGCTCGACGGCAACGACGAACCGTAGATGCCGAAGCCTTCCTTGGGCGCGTAGATCTTCACGGTCGGATTCACACTCAAAACATAATTCAAGCCTGCCATGTGGTCCGAATGTCGGTGCGAAAGGACAACAAAATCAAGCGTCTTGAGGTCAACTCCCTTCGCCTTCACATTAGCTGCAAAGATGTCGGCGTCGTTGCCGGTGTCAAACAGGATTCGTTTTCCGGCGACCTCCACGAGCGCGGAGAACCCCCAGTCCTTGGTCATCGAAGGATCGGTTCCGAACGCGTCGTAGAGGATCGTGATCTGACTTTTTGACTCGGGTTCAGCGGCTCTGGCCGGAGCGGCTATCGAGGCGAGGCTTGAAATTCCTGCTGCGATAAGAACGGTCGCGAGAACCTTCATGGGAGTTCCTCCTTACGAACGTGCCATCATTGAAATTTGCTGTCGGATGGCCGCAGTTTACATTTAGATCACCCGCGAGATAGTGAACCAGCCCACGCTGGTTCGATTCTTGATTCCTTAAGTCAAGGTCCGGACAGCGCAACCCTATGCCCTCTCCAGCGGACTTTCCATGATCGTGACGGTGGCGTGGGCGGTCCGAGACCGACGTTCTTCACGTCAGAAGTGCTGGCGCAGATGGCGCGGCGTCCACTACATTGCCCTCACAATCGCCCCGCTCAGCACGGAATACGCGATAGCGCAGCCCCGCCGTCAGCCGCTAAGAGGCCCGGGTAGGCGCTTGAACCACCTCCGAACCGTTGCCTTCAACCGGCAAGCCGCACTTCCGAGATGATCCGCTAGTCGGGCGTAGCGCGGAAATGCCAACATCGACGCAAATGACGCATAGGGACAATCAAACTCCTGGACCGGTGCGACAACAACATTCACATTTCAGAATAGGGTACAGGTGGACGCGGCTTCGCTGGTTGAGCGGTGGCGCTAGCGATGGCAAGGCGCCGGATTCCGTCCGCGTTGTTGTCTATTTCGGCCGACTTCGAGCTGGGAGTGACGAATGAACCCGTTAGAAAAAGTCGAACATGAAGTCATACGGCCAATCCTGCGGTGGCTTCGTCCACCCGTTCGCGCCACTTTCGGCGGTGTAGAAATCATCTATAAGAAGGAACTTGACGGCGGAGGAACCGACTTCGGTCAAGACTTCATCCCATTTCTTCGTGGGCGAGGAATGCCAATGCAACGGCGCGTCTTTGAGTGGTGCTGTGGTCCTGGCTTCATCGGGTTTTCCATGCTTGGAAATGGGCTATGCGAGACCCTTTGCCTTTCGGACATCAATCCGGCTGCAATCGCCTCCTGCAATCGAACAGTGCGCCGCAATGGTCTCGGTGACCAGGTTTCGGTCTATCAATCCGATAACCTCAAGAACATTCCCAAATCCGAAAGGTGGACTCTCGTGGTGAGCAATCCGCCGCACTTTGTTGATCGATACGAAAACGATATTCGAGCGCATGACCCTGATTGGCGCATTCACAGAGAATTTTTTGCAACAGTCGGTGATCACCTCGCTCAGGATGGCGTAATCGTTCTCCAGGAAAACAATTGCGGATCTGTCGTGGAAACTTTTCGCCCTATGATCGAAGACGCAGGACTGCGCATTCTCTTCACCAGTGGTGATCACCCCAAGCTGACAAAGGATAGCTCGTTCTATTTTGTATGCGTTGCGAAACGCAATGCGACCGTTCCGTCTTGGGCAAGGACTTGAAGAACCGCGAGTTCGCCGCATTTCCGGTCGCGACACTTTTCGGAAGTGCCGTGATGTCCGACGCGGTCCGGAATACGCGCCAAAGCGCACATCCACCAGCCACTCTGAATTTGTGGGCTCACGTCCTGGCTAGAGCTTCCGTTCCGATTCAATCGGAACGGGAGCGGCGCTGGGATATGATTTGCGCGTAAAATCTAATTTCGCCTGCCGATTCAATGTGATTTGGGTCGTCCAGTCCCCCTTGCAAAAATATTCCGCTTGGTCGATTGCTAAAATCAGCCTTACCTTTCACGCCATCCCGCGCTCGAAAAGAGGGGCGGCTCGCGATCGTCACGGACGTTGGGTGCGGGATGCGATGGACGCGGCACGTCATCAGACGAATGACGGTGCAAGCGGACGGCGAAGTCGTGTGGTTCTGGCGCTCCGACGCAGGCGCTAAGGTCGTGAAGACGCTTCCGGCGTCTCACGGGCGACGGTGGCAACCAAGCTATGGTCACCGGGAAGAGCACGAAGGAAACCGTTAAAACCATTGTGCAGGGAATGCCGGTTGTTGCGGTGTACCCTTGGTTGCTAACGCGTGTGCTTTTTGCTGCACACGCGGCCTCGGGTGCAACGCGCATCCGGCATTCCAGATAGATCTGTGTCATACTCACAGCATCCTTCGTCCCCGGCTCGCAGCATCGGCAATCCCCCGCTATATTGGCTCGCGATCTTCGAATCGGGCAGGCCATGCGCGTCTTCAGTGTTCCCGTCTCCGTCCCATTCCTGCGCGCCGTGATCGCCGCGCTGATCGATGGCAGGCTCGTCGAGGGCTTCGAGGCCCGCAGCAATCCGGCACGGCTCGCCGACGCAACGCTTTACCTGCCGACCCGGCGCGCGATGCGGCTGGCGCGCGAGGTGTTTCTTGACGAATTGAACACCGATGCCGCGATCCTGCCGCGCATCGTCGCGCTCGGCGACATCGACGAGGACGAACTGGCCTTCGCCGGCGAAGCCGATGCGTTCGGCGGCGCGGAGCCGCCCGACATCCCGCCCAGGCTGCCCGAACTCGATCGGCGGCTGACGCTTGCGAAACTCGTCGCGGCCTGGGCCAGGGGTCCCGTGCTCTCGCCCCTTGTGGTCGGCGGGCCGGCGTCGACATTGGCACTGGCCGGCGACCTGGCGCGGCTGATGGACGACATGGTGACACGCGCCGTCGCGTGGGACGCGCTCGATGGCCTCGTGCCCGACCAGCTCGACGAGTACTGGAAGCATTCGCTGCAGTTTCTGCAGATCGCGAGCAAAGCCTGGCCCGATCATCTGCTGGAAATCGGCAGGATCGAGCCGGCGGCGCGGCGCGACCTGTTGATCTCGGCGGAAGCCGCGCGGCTCAGCACGCAGCACAAGGGACCGGTGATCGCGGCGGGATCGACCGGCTCGATGCCGGCGACCGCCAAATTCCTCCAGGCGGTGGCGCGCCTGCCGCAAGGCGCCGTCGTGCTGCCCGGGCTCGATACCGATCTTGACGACGAGGCGTGGCAGAGCATCGGCGGCATCCGGAACGACCAGGACAGGTTCACCACCCATCCCGCGTCGAACCATCCGCAGTTCGCGATGCATGCGCTGCTGGACCGGTTCGGGCTCGCGCGCCGCGACGTCGCGATGTTGGAACCGCAATCGCCGCACGGCCGCGACGTGCTGCTCTCGGAGACGATGCGGCCATCGAGCACGACCGCGCAATGGCATGATCGGCTGGGACGGCCGGACGTCGCCGCCATGATTTCAGCGGGCATGAAAAATCTCGCCGTGATCGAAGCCCCCAATCCCGAGACGGAGGCGCTCGCCGTCGCCATCGCCTTGCGCGAGGCGCGGCACCTCGATCGATCGGCGGCGCTGGTGACCCCGGACCGCGCGCTGGCGCGGCGGGTGATGGCGGCGCTCGACCGCTGGCGCCTCGACTTCGACGATTCCGGCGGCGACGCGCTGATCGAGACCTCCGCCGGCATTTTCGCCCGTCTCGCCGCGGAGGCCGTCTCGGGCGGCCTCGCACCGCCGACGCTGCTGGCGCTCTTGAAACATCCGATGTGCCGGCTCGGCGCCGCCGACGGCGCCTTCAAGGCCGCAGCCGAGGCGCTCGAACTCGCGCTGTTGCGCGGCACCCGTCCGCAAGCGGGAACGGCGGGCCTGGCGCGCGACTTCACCCGCTTCCGCGGCGAGCTCGACAAGCTCGAACGCGGCGAGGTGTCCGCCCTGCATCGCGCCGAACCGCGCGCGCGATTGACGCACGAGGCACTCGACCGGGTTCAGGCCTTGATCGCGGTCTTGCAGACCGCGCTTGCGCCGTTGGAAAGCCTCGCATCCGCCAGGCCATATGATTTCGCCGAGCTCGCGGCGCGGCATCGTGAAATCCTCATCGCCCTTTCGCACGACGAATCCGGCATCGCCACCGCCTTCGAGGGGCCGGAAGGATCCGCGCTTGCAAGCGCTTTTGAGGATCTGCTCGCCGAACAGAAGCTGAGCGGATTGATGGTCGCGCTTGCCGACTATCCGGACGTCTTCCAGACGGCATTCGCCGATCGCGCGGTGCGGCGGCCGGACAAGCCGGGCGCGCGGCTGCACATCTATGGCCCGCTGGAATCGCGGCTGATGCAAACCGACCGGGTCATTGTCGGCGGATTGATCGAAGGCGTGTGGCCACCGGCGCCGCGGATCGACCCCTGGCTGAGCCGGCCGATGCGGCACGAGCTCGGCCTCGATCTGCCGGAGCGGCGCATCGGCCTGTCCGCGCATGACTTTACCCAACTGCTCGGCGCCGAGGATGTCATCCTGAGCCATTCGGCCAAGGCCGGCGGCGCGCCGGCGGTCGCTTCGCGCTTCCTGCATCGGCTGGAGGCGGTCGCAGGCGACGAGCGCTGGACGGCTGCGAAGCTCGCGGGCGAAAACTATGTGCGCTTCGCCCAGGAGCTCGACCGGCCCGAGAAGGTCGAGCCGATCCCGCAGCCTGCGCCCAAACCGCCCCGCGCCACGAGGCCCCTGAAACTCTCGGTCACCGCGATCGAGGATTGGCTGCGCGACCCCTACACGATCTATGCACGCTATATCCTGAAGCTGGATGCGCTCGATCCGGTCGACATGCCGCTATCGGCCGCCGATCGCGGCTCGGCGATCCACGATGCGATCGGCGAATTCACAAGGGAGTTTGCGGCCAAGCTTCCCGACCATCCCGCGCAGGTCCTCCGCCAGATCGGCGAGACATATTTCGCGCCGCTGATGGAGCGTCCCGAGGCGCGCGCGCTGTGGTGGCCGCGGTTCCAGCGTATCGCAGCCTGGTTTGCCGATTGGGAAATCGCCCGGCGCGATCATATCGATGCGATCGAGGCCGAGATCAGGGGCGATATCTCCATCCCGCTCGACAATGCGCGTGCTTTCACGCTCTCGGCCCGCGCCGACCGCATCGAGCGACGCCGCGACGGCACCTTTGCCATCCTCGATTACAAGACCGGCCAGCCGCCGACGGGCAAGCAGGTGCGAATGGGACTCTCGCCGCAGCTCACGCTGGAAGCGGCGATCCTGCGCGAAGGCGGCTTTGCAGATATTCCTGCGGGCTCATCGGTCGGTGAACTCGCCTATGTCCGGCTGAGCGGCAACAACCCGCCGGGCGAACAGCGGACGCTGGAATTGAAGATCAACAAAAGCGACACGCCGCAGCCGCCCGATGCCGCGGCCGACGACGCGCGGCGGAAGCTTGAGGCGCTGATCCGCCAGTTCGAGGACGAGAATCAGGCCTATACCTCGCTGAATCTGTCGATGTGGGCGAACCGCTACGGTACCTATGACGATCTCGCCCGCATCAAGGAATGGTCTGCGGCCGGCGGACTGGGGCTGGAAGAATGGTGAAGCTGCCGCGCCCAATTCCCGATGCGGTTCGTGCGGCGCAAGCGCGCGCGTCGAACCCCGCAGCGTCAGCCTTCGTGTCGGCCAACGCCGGCTCGGGCAAGACCCATGTGCTGGTGCAGCGCGTGATCCGCCTGCTGCTCGACGGTGTGCCACCGGAAAAGATCCTCTGCATCACCTTTACCAAGGCGGCCGCCGCCAACATGGCCGAACGGGTGTTCACGACGCTCGGCCACTGGGTCACGCTCGATGACGGCCCACTCGACACGGCGATCCGCGAGGCTGGAGTAGCGCACCCGAACGCGCGCCTGCGAAAGACCGCGCGCGAATTATTCGCAAGCGCCCTGGAGACGCCGGGCGGATTGAAGGTGCAGACGATCCACGCCTTGTGCACGCGCTTGCTGCAACAGTTTCCGTTCGAAGCCAACGTACCGGCGCGTTTCGCGGTGCTCGACGACCGCGACCAGACCGAGATGATGGAGCGCGCCAATCTCAAGGTGTTCCTGGAGGCCTCCCGCGATCCGCAGAGCGCGACCGGACAGGCGCTGTTGACCGCAATGGCAAGCGCCGCCGACGTCACCTTCAAGGACGTCGTCCGGGAAGCTTGTCTCAGCCGCGATCACTTCATGTCGTGGACAGATGCCGCTGGGAACGCCGAGGCCGCCGCTTCGCAGATGTCTGCCGCGCTCGGCGTCGGCGACAATGACCGCATCGAGGATGTCGAACGCGATATCCTCGACGGGCCCTACCTGCCGCGGGTGCGGTGGCCGGACATTGCCGGGGCGCTCGACGGCGGCAGCAAATCGGACCAGAAGCAGGCCGACCAGCTGCGCGCCGCCATGGTTCTTGCCGGCAGCGCGCAGGTCGATGAGTATCTGTCGGTGTTCCTGACCGACGACCGGACACCGCGAGCTTCGGTCCTGACGAAAGGGTTCATCAGGGACAATCCTTCGATTGCCCGCCTGTTCGAAGCTGAATGCCTGCGCATCAGCCCGCTGATCGAGAAGCGCCGCGCGATCGTGACCCGTGACCGCACCCGCGCCCTGCTCCACATCGCAACATCGGCGGCGGCGAATTACCGGCGCGAGAAGGCGGAACGCGGCCTGTTGGACTATGACGACCTGATCGACAAGACGCTCGCCATGCTCTCCCGGGTCTCCTCCGGTTGGGTCCATTACAAGCTCGACCGCGGCGTCGATCACGTGCTGATCGACGAGGCGCAGGACACGAGCCCCAGGCAGTGGGACATCGTCTTCCACCTCATTTCAGAGTTCACCTCGGGCGCGGGCGCGCGCGACGGCGTGGTCCGCACCATCTTCGCGGTCGGCGACGAGAAGCAGTCGATCTTTTCCTTCCAGGGCGCAGCCCCGCACGAGTTCGATCTGCGTCGCCATGAGCTGAAGAAGCGCTTCACGGATGCCGGGCTGACATTCGACCCGGTGTCGTTCACCTATTCGTTTCGCTCGGGGCCGGCGATCCTGCAATCGGTCGACCATGTTTTTCGCGACGAGGCGATCTATGGCAGCATTCATGCGGAAAAGACCTATCCGCTGCACAACGCGCTCGCCGACGCCGGGCCAAGCCTGATCGAGCTTTGGGACCTGGCAGAGGCCGATGACCGCAAGGACATCGAAGGCTGGCGCGCGCCGTTCGACGGCGTATCCGTGACCAGCCCCGAGGTGAAGCTCGCAAGGCGCATCCAGGCCGAGATCAGGCGATTGATCGAAAGCGGCACCATGACCGGCCACGCCGGCGACCGCCGGCGCCTGCGCTATGGCGACGTGCTGGTGCTGGTGAGGCGGCGCGGCAATCTGTTCGACGCCGTGATCCAGGCGCTGAAGCACACCGGCATTCCCGTCGCCGGCGCCGACCGCCTGAAGCTGACCGAGCATATCGCGATCATCGACCTGATGAACCTTGCCGATGCGCTGCTGCTGCCGCAGGACGACCTTGCGCTCGCGGTTGCGCTGAAGAGCCCGCTGTTCGGATTGACCGACGATGATCTCTTCACGCTGGCATGGCAGCGCAGGGGATCGCTGCGCGAGGCGCTGTCCGATCACGCGGCGGCCAATGGCAAGGTCAAGGCAGCGCTGAACCGGCTGGAACAATGCGAGCGCCGCGTCGCACAGGAGACGCCGTTCGCGTTCTACGCCTGGCTGCTCGGCGGCGACGGCGGCCGGCAGCGCATCCTCAGGCGCCTCGGGCACGAGGCCAATGATGCGCTCGACGAGTTTCTCGAGCTTGCGCTGAACTATGAGCGCAAGGCGCCCGCGTCCCTGCAGGGATTCATGGCGTGGCTGCGCGCGGCCGACACCGAGGTGAAGCGCGACATGGAAATCTCGCGCGACGAGGTCCGTGTCATGACCGTGCATGGCGCCAAGGGGCTGGAAGCCTCCGCGGTGTTCCTGGTCGACACCACCTCGTCGCCGTCGGATACGCAGCGGCTGCGGCTGATCCATTTGCCGAGCAGCACCGGCGAAGTCGTGGTCTGGGCCGGCCGGAAGGCCGACGATCCCTGCGTGGTCGCATCCGCCCGCGCGGCGATGCTGGCCGAGATCGAGCATGAATACCGCCGCCTGCTCTATGTCGCGATGACGCGCGCGGCCGATCGCCTGGTCATCAGCGGCTGCATGCCGGGCAACATGAACAATGTCCGCAAGCTCTGCTGGTACGATCTCGCCGGCACCGGCCTCGCCAATTCCGGATTGCAGGAGCAGACGGTCGAGACGCCCGACGGCTTGGTGAAGCGATATTCCCAGCCCGAGGATACGACTGAGGCCGCGGGCACCCCCGCAGCCATCGCCACCGGCGCGGCGATCGAACTGCCCGCATGGCTGCGTACGTCCTTGCCGGCCGAGGCGCCGAACCAGGCTCCCCTGCGCCCTTCGGACAGTGGTGGCGAGAGCGGCAGGGTACGCTCCGGCGAGGCCATTGCGGACCGGGCCCGCGCCATCCAGCGCGGCACGCTGGTACACCGGCTGCTGCAATCCTTGCCCGATCTCGCCACCGAGCGGCGGCGCGACGCCGCCCTCAACTATCTCGCCCGCAACGCGTCAGGCTGGAGCGAAGCCGATCGCAGCTTGCTGGCCGACAGCGTCCTCGGCCTGATCGGCGATCAGCGATTCGCGGCGGTTTTCGCCGAAGGCGGCCGCGCCGAGGTGGCGATCGTCGGCCGGGTCGCACTCGCGGGACGGCCGACAGCGCTGGTGTCCGGGCAGATCGACCGGCTGGTCGTGACGTCGGAGGAGGTGCTGATCGTCGATTTCAAGACCAATCAGGCGCCGCCGCGGTTGGCCGCCGAGGCGCCGGCTTCGTATGTCCGCCAGCTTGCGCTCTACCGGGCGATCCTGCGCAAGCTTTATCCCCAGAGAGGCGTCCGCGCCGCACTGCTTTGGACCGAAATCCCTGAATTGGTGGAGATTTCCGCGCCCGCGCTGGACGCGGAACTGGCATCCCTTGGCGCCGGCTCGGCCGAACTTGACCCGGCAACCGGCCGTTCATAGGTTTCATCCCATGATCCCGGCGCGACTCACCCGCGCCCCTTCAAACCGAACGAGGTATTTCCATGAGCGTTGGCAAGGTTTCTGACGCCGATTTCGAAGCCGAAGTGCTCAAGGCGACCGGGCCTGTCGTGGTCGACTTCTGGGCCGAGTGGTGCGGCCCCTGCCGCATGATCGCACCCGCGCTGGACGAGATTTCCGGCGCGATGGGCGACAAGGTCAAGATCGTGAAGCTGAACGTCGACGAGAGCCCGAAAACAGCGTCGAAATATGGCGTGATGTCGATCCCGACCCTGATGATCTTCAAGGGCGGCGAGATGGCCTCGCGCCAGGTCGGCGCCGCGCCGAAGGCGAAGCTGCAGCAGTGGATCACCGCTGCGGTCTGATCCGTTTCCGGGGAGAGATGATTGTGTCCAGACGGCCGGCGAACAGCCGGCCGTTTCGTTTTCAGCGCTGGCGGACCCGCCCCGTCGCCAGCGCGGACGCGAATTCCAAATCGCCGTTGCGGCGCGCCAATGCCGCCATCGCATCGTGATCGTAGGGCACGTGGCGGAAGGTCACGCTCCAGCTTCCCGATACGAGCTCCAGGATCGCATAGCGGGCGTCGGGCGTGCCCGCCTCTATCACATGCGGAAACGGAGCATTGTAGGAAAAGCCGGGGCTTCCGACACTGCCGGGATTGACCACCAGGCGCCCGTCGCCCAGCCTCACCGCGCGCGCGATATGGGTATGGCCGCAGAGCATCAGCGGCTGCGAAATTCCTTCCGCCTGTTTCTCGATCGCCTCCAGCGGCGACATCGTCACCGAGCCGTCGGGCGTCACCGTCTCGAGCCAGTAGACGTTATCGTCCGCAGGTGTCGCATGGCAAAGAAAGACCTTGTCGCGAAATATCTGCGTGGGCCGCACGGTGCGCAGCCAGTCGAGATGCCCGGCGTCGAGTTGGGCATAGGCAGGGCGCTCCCACGAACCCATTTTCTCGACCGGCCGGTCGATCAGCCAGCGGTCGTGATTGCCGAGCACGTGAACGGCATCGAGCGCCATCAAGGCGTCCATCGTCCGCCGCGCGTCGAGCGGCCCGCTCGCCATGTCGCCGAGATTGACGATCTCATCAACGCCCTGCGCGCGGATGTCGGCGAGGACCGCCTCCAGCGCCAGATGATTTCCATGCACATCGGCAATTGCGGCAAAACGCATCGCGTCCACTATCCCGGCGGCGTGCCGTTGAGCGCAAGTACGTGGCCCGCAAGGTACAGCGACCCCGTGATCAGGATGCGGGGCGGTATCTCATAGGCAAGCCCCGCCAGCGTGCGCAGTGCCGCCTCGACGCCAACAGAGATTTCCACGCGCATGCCGAGCGCGCGCGCGGCATCCGCCAGCCGCTCCGGCGGCATCGCGTTGGGCTGATCGGGGATCGCCACCGCCATGATGTGGCGCGTCAGCCCGGCGAAATTGGCGAGGAAGGCGGCCGCATCCTTGTTCGCCATCATGCCGGCGATCACGACGAGGGGCCGCGACACCCGCTCCTCGAGATCGCCCAAGGCTGCGGCCACCACCCGGCCGCCTTCGGCATTGTGTCCGCCGTCGAGCCAGATCTCGCAGCCGGGCGGTCCCAAGCCGATCAACTGACCGGACGATATGCGCTGCATCCGCGCCAGCCATTCGGCGCTGACAATGCCGGCCTCGAACGCCGCGCTGCGGATCTTGAGACTTGCGATCGCGCGCAAGGTCGCAATCGCAAGGCCGGCATTGTCGAACTGATGCCGGCCGAACAGTTTTGGCGCGGCCAGATCCATCAGGCCGCGCTCGTCCTGATAGACCAGCCGCCCGCACTCCACACTGACGTGCCAGCTCTCACCCGCCGCGAACAAAGGGGCGCGCATGCGCCTGGCCTGCTGTTCGATCACAGCCATCACCTCGCGCGGCTGGTCCGCCGATATCACGGGCACGCCGCGCTTGATGATCGCGGCTTTCTCGCCGGCGATGGCTTGAAGCGAATCGCCGAGAAACTCGGTGTGGTCCATGCTGATCGACGTGATCACCGAGGCGAGCGGCGCCTCGATCACGTTGGTGGAATCAAGCCGGCCGCCGAGACCGACTTCGAGCAGCAGCACGTCGGCCGGATGCCGCGCGAACAGGCCGAACGCCACGGCGGTCTTCGCCTCGAAAAACGTCAGGGGCGCGCCGGCATTGATCCGTTCGCAATCGTCGAACGCGGCCAACAATTCGTCGTCGTTCACCAAGACGCCGCCGCCCGGCCGGCCGAGCCGAAAACTTTCGTTGATCCGCACCAGATAGGGCGAGGTATAGGCGTGAACGCGGAGCCCCGCCGCCTCCAGCATCGCGCGCAGGTAGGCGACCGTCGAGCCCTTGCCATTGGTGCCGGCGACGTGGATCACCGGCGGGACTTTTCGTTCGGGATGATCGAGCTGCTCAAGCAACCGATGCATCCGATCGAGGCTGAGATCGATGCGGTTCGGATGCAGCGCGGAGAGCCGCGCGATCACCTCGTCGAGCGAGGCCTGCGGTCTGGCGGCGGGTGCGTTCACGCGGATGGCGCGGCCGGCGCGACATCCGGAGCGGACAGGATCTGCGCGGGCGCGGAGAGCAGCCCCGCCGGTTTCGGCGCACCCTCCAGCGCGGGCGATTTCGTCAGCAGGCGGCAGAGCCGAGCCAAGGTCGGGCGCAGATCGTGGCGATGCACCACCATGTCCACCATGCCGTGGTCGCGCAGATATTCGGCGCGCTGAAAACCGTCTGGCAATTTCTCGCGGATGGTCTGTTCGATCACGCGCGCGCCGGCAAATCCAATCAGCGCGCCGGGTTCGGCAATCTGCACGTCGCCGAGCATCGCGTAGGACGCGGTAACGCCGCCGGTGGTCGGATTTGTCAGCACGACGATGTAGGGCAGTTTGGCCTCGCGCAGCATCTGCACGGCAACGGTGGTGCGCGGCATCTGCATCAGCGACAAAATGCCTTCCTGCATGCGCGCGCCGCCGGACGCCGCGAACACGATGAACGGCGATTTCTTCTCGAGCGCGAGCTCGAGCCCGCGCACGATCGCCTCGCCTGCGGCCATGCCGAGCGAACCGCCCATGAAATCGAAATCCTGCACCGCGATGACGACGGCCGCGCCTTCGAGCTTGCCGTAACCCACCTTGACCGCGTCGTTCAGGCCGGTGCGGGCGCGCGCATCCCTGATACGGTCGGCATAACGTCGTTCGTCGCGGAACCGGAGGGGGTCGGGAGTTACCTCCGGAAGCGCGATGTCATACCAGGTCTCGTTGTCGAAGATCGACTTCAGCCGCGCCACCGCGCCGATGCGCATGTGGTAGTTCGAGCCCGGGATCACGAACTGGTTGGCCTCGACATCCTTGTAGAACACGAGCTGCCCCGAATCCGGGCACTTGATCCACAGGTTCTCCGGCGTCTCGCGCCGCAGGATGTTGCGGATTTTCGGCCGGACGACGTTGGTAAGCCAGTTCATGGTTCGCTCCGAATGGCGCTCGCCCTGGATATAGGGCGGCTGGGGTAGACCCGGCAAGCTGCCGTTCAAGGCTTATCTTCGGGTAAAACCGCCTATTCGGCGGCCTGCTTGGCGCCGCGAACGCCCTGCGCCAATGACGCCGCGAGATCGGCGACCGCGTCGACCGTTTTCGCGGTGGCGCGGCCCTCGGCATCGAGGCTGCCCCGCAAGGCATCGACCAGCGCGGTGCCGACCACCGCGCCATTGGCGCGTTCGGCGATCGCCCTGGCGGCTTCGGACGTGCGAATGCCGAAACCGACACAGACCGGCAGATTGGTATGCCGCTTGATCCGCGCCACCGCCTCACCGACCATCTTGGAATCGGCCGCCGCCGCGCCGGTGATGCCGGTGATCGAGACGTAGTAGACAAAGCCGGAGGTATTGGCCAGCACCGCGGGCAGACGCTTGTCGTCGGTGGTCGGCGTCGCCAGCCGGATGAAATTGAGCCCGGCCTTCAGCGCCGGCATGCAAAGTTCAGAGTCCTCTTCGGGCGGCAGGTCGACGATGATCAGCCCGTCGACGCCGGCGCTCTTGGCATCGCTCAGGAACTTGTCGACGCCGTAGATGTAGATCGGATTGTAGTAGCCCATCAGCACCAGCGGCGTCGTATTGTCGCCCTCGCGGAAGGCGCGCACCATCGCAAGCGTCTTCTTCAGCGTCATGCCGGCCTTCAGCGCCCGCAAGCCCGCTGCCTGGATCGACGGACCGTCCGCCATCGGATCGGTGAAGGGCATGCCGATCTCGAGGATGTCGGCGCCGGCTTGCGGCAGCGCCTTGACGATGGCGAGCGATGTTTCCGGATCGGGATCGCCGGCCATCAGGAAGGTCACGAAGGCCGACCGGCCTTCCTTCTTGAGCTGCGCAAAGCGCGCGTCGATGCGGGTGGTCATTTCTTCTTTCCCCGCAGGATATCGCCGACCTGCGGCACATCCTTGTCGCCGCGGCCGGAGAGATTGACGACCATCAAATGATCCCTCGGCCGTGCGGGCGCGAGTTCCATCACCTTGGCAATCGCGTGCGCGGGCTCCAGCGCTGGAATGATGCCCTCCAGCCGCGACAGCAACTGGAACGCGACGAGCGCTTCATCGTCGGTCGCGGACAAATATTTCACGCGGCCGATCTCATGCAGCCAGGAGTGTTCCGGGCCGATGCCGGGATAATCCAGCCCCGCCGAAATCGAATGCGCGTCCTGGATCTGGCCGTCGTCATTCATCAGGAGATACGTGCGGTTGCCGTGCAGCACGCCGGGCCGTCCGCCCGCGATCGAGGCCGCGTGCAATTGCGTCAAACCATGGCCTGCCGCTTCGACGCCGAATATCTCGACCGAAGGGTCATCGAGGAAAGGATGGAACAGCCCCATCGCGTTGGAGCCGCCGCCGATGCAGGCGATCAACGAATCCGGCAGCCGTCCCTCGGCCTCCTGCATCTGCTTGCGGGTTTCCGTGCCGATCACCGACTGGAAATCGCGCACCATCATCGGATAGGGGTGAGGTCCCGCGACGGTGCCGATGCAGTAGAACGTGTTGTGCACGTTGGTGACCCAGTCGCGCAGCGCCTCGTTCATCGCGTCCTTCAGGGTGCGCGTTCCCGACTGCACCGGGAAGACTTTCGCGCCCAGCATCTCCATGCGGATGACGTTGGGCTGCTGCCGCTCGACGTCGACGGCGCCCATATAGACCACGCATTCGAGCCCGAACCGCGCGCACAAGGTCGCGGTGGCGACGCCATGCTGGCCGGCGCCGGTCTCGGCGATGATGCGCTTCTTGCCCATGCGCCGCGCCACCATGATCTGGCCGAGCACGTTGTTGACCTTGTGCGAGCCCGTGTGGTTGAGCTCCTCGCGCTTGAAATAGATTTTCGCGCCGCCGAGATGCTCGGTCAGCCGCTCGGCGAAATAAAGCGGCGATGGGCGGCCGACATAGTCGCGGAGATAGCCGTTCATCTCCGCCTGAAACGCCGGATCGGCCTTGGCATCCGCATAGGCTTTTTCCAGATCGAGGATCAGCGGCATCAAGGTCTCGGCGACGAAACGGCCTCCGAAAATGCCGAAATGACCGCGCTCGTCGGGGCCGCTCCGGAAGGAATTGGGCAGGGAATTGGGCAAGGAATTGGGCAAGGCTGGGCTCATCGAACGGTCAACTCTTTATCTCGTTGAGCGGCGCCGCCTCTTCTCCCTCTCCCCGCTCTTGCGGGGAGAGGGTTGGGGTGAGGGGCTCTTTCCGCAAACTCTGTGAGAGACGTGCCCGTAGAGCCTCCCCCTCACCCGGATCGCAAGAGCGATCCGACCTCTCCTCGTAAACGGGGAGAGGTGAAGAAAGAGAACTGGCGCGCGCGGCGCGGACGAAGGCGCGGATCATCTCGACGTCCTTGACGCCGGGCGCGCGTTCAACGCCCGAGGAGACATCGACGCCGCCGGCTTGCGTGACGCGAACGGCCTCCGCGACGTTGTCCGGGGTCAGGCCGCCCGAGACCATGAACGGCAGTTCGAGAGCGAGGTTTTCCAGCACATGCCAGTCGAACACCGCGCCCAGGCCGCCGGGCCGCGTCGCGCCCTTGGGCGGAAGCGCATCGAACAGGATGCGATCGGCGACGGCGGCGTAGCCGGGCAACGATACAAGATCGGCCGCGCTTTCGACGGGCATGGCCTTCATGACCTGCAGTCCGAACTTCTGCCTGACGTCGCGGAGCCGCGCCACGGTCTCGTGGCCGTGCAGTTGCAAGATGTCGGGCTTGAGCACCTCGACGATATTTTCGAGCGTCGCATCGTCGGCGTCGACGGTCAGCGCCACCTTCATCGCCCTGCGCCCGGCCCGCTTGCCCAGATCGCGCGCCATATCGAGGCTGAGATGCCGTGGCGACGGCGGAAAGAACACGAATCCCACCATGTCCGCGCCGGCGTCGAGCGCGGCGTCGAGCGTCTCGCGCGTGGACAGGCCGCAAATTTTGACAAGCAGGGGCATGGTCTCTCGGCGGCTTCTTGGCGGTCTCTCGACGCCGCGGAAAATGGGCGTCTGGCGGGGCGGGTTCTACAACGTCGCGCGCTGCTTGTCTCGCCCGGAAGCGCCGTAGAAGCCGGCCTGCGACGGCACCGGCAGCCGCCCGGCTTCGCCACGGGAAGAAGCCATCGTGGCAGCACGAAGGTCTGTCAGTTGCGCCTTGGCCGCCCGCGCATCCGCTTCGTGCTGCCGTGCCGCCCGCCGCCAGCGGCGCTGCCCAAGCCAGGTCGCAGAGCCGCCGGCCAAGACACCCATGACCGCCACCGCGATGATCAGCACAAACAGCGGCAGCGATACCGCGAGCGCGGGATCGGTGGTGTTGAACGGATCGAACGACACCGTGACGAAATGCCGGTTGGCCACCGCGAACACGACGCAGATCAGGCCCAGCGGAATCAGGATCAGAGCCGAGAGGAACTTTCGCATCGCGGTCGCTCGTTTTGATCCAAATCAGCCGCCATAACGCGCGGGAACCGGCCAAACTCTCCGGCCGCCGCCTCAACGGCCCCGCTAGGCGCCGGCCTCGGGGTTGTCGCGGTTCAGCCGCTCGCGCATTTCCTTGCCCGTCTTGAAAAACGGGACGCTCTTTTGATCGACCGGCACATGGGCGCCGGTGCGCGGATTGCGACCGGCGCGGGCCGGACGGTGCTTCACCGAGAAGGCACCGAAACCGCGCAGCTCGACTCGGTCGCCGCGGGCAAGCGCCGCAACGATCTCATCGAGGATCGCGTTTACGATGTTCTCGACATCCCGCTGGTAAAGGTGCGGGTTGTGCTCGGCGATACGCTGAACCAGTTCGGATTTGATCATTGAAGGGTAAGATCCGGGGACGTCGGCTGACCATTTCCGTGAAAATGCCTAGAACTGTCAAGACGCTAAATCACTTTTGCGCAGCGCGAAAATGCGTGACAAGCCCCCCAATCGGGGCTTGTCACGACACCCGCAGAGCGGGAAATTCTTCAAAATTGCATTTCTTAAGGGTTCAATTCGTCCCCGCCGGTTGCCAGAGCGCCAGCATTCCATCAAGACCGAGGCGATCGACCGCCTGCGTCACGCCGACCTGCTCGATCTGCCGCGCGATCGCGTTCAAACCGAGCGCGTCAAGCGCAATGGACGCCGCCGTTCGCAGGAAAGTCAGGTCGCCGAATCGCGGCGTGAGCTTGTAGTCGCGGACCGGCAGATCCTTCTTGACGTTTTTCTGCGCCACCAGCCACGCCACCGCGGTTTTCTCGTCGCCGAGTTCGTCGATCAGCTTGAGATCGATCGCCTGGTGGCCGGTGAAAACCCGTCCGTCGGCGACTTTCTCCAGTTGCGCGTCGTCCATGCCACGCCGCTCTTTGACCAGCCCCTTGAACCAGGCATAGGAGTCCTTCACCAGCGCGTCGAGCGCGTCGCGGGCTTCCTGGCTGGTCGGCTCGAAACCGTTGGGCGCGGCCTTCAGCGGCGAGGACTTCACCTCCTCGACCTTGACGCCGATGGTTTTCAAGAGCTCGTTGAAGTTCGGAAATTGAAACAGCACGCCGATCGAGCCCACGAGCGAGCTTTGCTGCGCCACGATGTGGTCGGCGGCGATCGCGGTGATGTAGCCGCCGGACGCCGCCAGGCCCTCGACCACCACAACCAGCGGCTTCTTCGCCTTCAGCCGGACCAGCGAGTCGTAGAGCTGTTCCGAGCCGGCCGTGGTTCCGCCCGGGGAATTGATGTGAACGACGACTGCCGCGGCATGGGAGTTCTCGAGCTGCTCCAGCGCCTCGACGCGATCCTGATCACTGCGGATCAAACCTTCGATATTGACGCGTGCGATCGAGCCGGAGGCGGTGAAGGCGCCGCGCCCGCCCGGCGACACCGCGACGCCGATGACGGCTATTGCAGCAATCGCGAGGACTGCGGCCAGTACGCGCCAGAACGTCAGCTTGCGGCGAATCCTGCGGCGATCGACGATCAGATCGGAATCAAGCGACATCGAAATTCCCCTGAAATATGTCCCGCGCGTTTTGCATTGGCAGCGTAACCAACGACTTGATCTGCATACATCAATTGCGGCGCAATATGAAGAAAACAAGGCCCGGACAGCGAGAATGGCAGTCCCCGGCCCCGCTCCATCGGGCGGACAACGCAAAAGGCCCCGGTCGAAACCGGGGCCTGATGACGAAGCACGGCGAGCAGCGGCTTACTTGTCGCCGCCGCGATTCTTGAGCGCGGTACCGAGAATGTCGCCCAGGGTCGCCCCCGAATCGGAGGAGCCGTACTGGGCGATGGCTTCCTTCTCCTCGGCGACTTCCAGCGCCTTGATCGACACCTGGACCTTGCGGGCCTTCTTGTCGAACTGGATCACCCGCGCGTCGACCTTCTCGCCGACCGCGAAGCGTTCCGCGCGCTGATCGTTGCGATCGCGGGCGAGTTCCGAGCGCTTGATGAAGGTGGTGAAGTCGGTGCCAACGATCTTCACCTCGATGCCGGCATCCTTCACCTCGAGCACCTCGCAGGTGACGACCGCGCCCTTCTTGACGTCGCCCGGCTCGGCGAAGGGATCGCCTTCCAGCTGCTTGACGCCGAGCGAGATGCGCTCCTTCTCGACATCGACATCGAGCACCACGGCCTTCACCATGTCGCCCTTCTTGTAGTTGTCGATGACCTGCTCGCCCGGAAGCTTCCAGTCGAGATCTGAGAGGTGAACCATGCCGTCGACATCGCCTTCGAGGCCGAGGAACAGGCCGAACTCGGTCTTGTTCTTGACCTCGCCTTCGACGACCGAACCGACCGGGAACTTCTCGATGAAGACTTCCCAGGGATTGCGCATGGTCTGCTTGAGACCGAGCGAGATGCGCCGCTTGACGGAATCGACCTCCAGCACCTGCACTTCGACCTCCTGCGAGGTCGAAACGATCTTGCCGGGGTGCATGTTCTTCTTGGTCCACGACATTTCCGAGACGTGGATCAGGCCTTCGATGCCCGGCTCCAGTTCGACGAACGCGCCGTAGTCGGTGATGTTGGTGACGCGGCCGGTGAAGCGCGCGTTCAGCGGATACTTCGCCTCGATGCCCTGCCACGGATCGTCGAGCAGCTGCTTCATGCCGAGCGAGATGCGGTGGGTCTCGTGGTTGATCTTGATGATCTTGACCTTCACGGTCTGGCCGATGGTCAAGACCTCGGTCGGGTGATTGACCCGCCGCCAGGCGATGTCGGTGACATGCAGCAGGCCGTCGATGCCGCCGAGGTCGACGAACGCGCCGTAATCGGTGATGTTCTTGACCACGCCGTCGATCACCTGACCCTCTTCGAGGTTCTGCACCAGTTCCTGGCGCTGCTCGGCGCGGGTCTCTTCCAGCACGGTCCGGCGCGACACCACGATGTTGCCGCGGCGGCGATCCATCTTGAGGATCTGGAAGGGCTGCGAATTGTTCATCAAAGGCGCGACGTCGCGGATCGGGCGGATATCGACCTGCGAGCGCGGCAGGAAGGCCACCGCGCCGTCGAGATCGACCGTGAAGCCGCCCTTGACCTGGTTGAAGATGACGCCGTGAACCTTCTCGTTGTTGTTGAAGGCCTTTTCCAACTTGCCCCAGCTCTCCTCGCGGCGCGCCTTGTCGCGCGACAGCACGGCCTCGCCGAGGGCATTCTCGATCCGGTCGAGGAACACTTCGACGGTGTCGCCGACCTTGAGATCGCTTTCGCGGCCGGGACCGGAAAATTCGCGCAGCGCGACGCGACCCTCGGTCTTCAGGCCGACATCGATGACGGCCATGTCCTTTTCAATCGCAACCACCTTGCCCTTGATGACGGAGCTTTCCTGCAGGTTGCCGCCGGCAAAGGACTCGTCCAGCATCGCGGCGAAATCATCGCGCGAAGGATTGTAAGAAGCAGCAGTACTCAAAGCCATTTGTTCTCCAGATGCGGTCATTTGCCGGCCGTTCAGGTTCAAGGGCGTATCGCGCGCGCAGTGTCGAGGTCCGCAAACCCTAACGACCGCGTCTTGCGAACGTCGCAAGAGCGGGCCGGCAGATGCCTGCACATTCGATACGTTGATTGCGTCCGGAAATTATCCCGAAAAACGGGACATCGACCACCGAGGGCGGGAGCGGGCTCTCCTCCAAAGACGGCAGGGGCTCAAACCCGCTGCCGGCCCGCTCGAACGGCCTCGACGATGTCGACGGCGGCCCGGACGCCGCCTTCTATATCCAGATTGGAATTATCTAGCAAGTAAGCATCGGCAGCCGGTTTTAAAGGCGCAACCGGCCGGTTCTGATCGCGCTCGTCGCGCTCCAGAATGTCGGCCAGCACCGCCGCCTCGTCGGCGTCCTCGCCGCGGGCGCGTGCCTCCAGGGTCCGGCGGCGGGCGCGGACCCTGGGGTCTGCGACCACGAAAATCTTCACGTCGGCATGGGGGCAGATCACGGTTCCGATGTCCCGGCCGTCGAGCACCGCGCCCGGCGGATCGGCGGCGAACTGGCGCTGGAAGTTGACCAGCGCCTCCCGCACCCGTGGGATCGCGGAGACGACGGAGGCGGCTTCGCCCACTTTTTGCGTCTTCAGGATCGGGTTGCCGAATTTTTCCGGATCGAGCTCGAGGGCTGCCTTGACCGCCCGCGCCTCGTCGCGGAGATCGGCGCCCGCGCTCAGCAGCGCGTAGGCGACCGCGCGATAAATCACACCGGTATCTAGGTGACGATAGCCGTAGTAGGCGGCAAGCCGTTTGCCGAGAGTGCCTTTGCCGGAGGCGGCCGGTCCGTCGATGGCGATAATCATGAAAACTCCGCGCCGAGTGAGCGCATCATGGGAATGAAGTCCGGGAAGCTGGTGGCGATGAAGGCGGTGTC
>WNFD01002751.1_pt1 | contig 29482 bp, 25 predicted proteins | sample 5400491 | NCBI WGS metagenome assembly WNFD01 (sample SAMN13153343, study PRJNA577476) | soil metagenome | isolation source: 120 cm saprolite under Douglas fir tree site 2 hole 2 replicate 2 | place: USA:California | collected 2015-04-18
GGATTCAACGGGGATTAGAGATAGCACCCGTCCCGCTGAATCTGGAGGGGAAAAACCGGGCTCTCGTCGGACAAGGCAGCTATATCGTCAACGCACACGTCCCCTGCAATGAGTGCCACGGCGCCGGCCCTGCGATCACTCAATTCCTGCCAGGCGGCAATCCATACTTTGGCCAGACGACGGTAATCAATCCGGCGACCTACTTTGGTGGCGGTAGAGATTTTGGTCCAGTGGCACCAGGTTCTGCGCATATCATCTCCCGCAACCTGACACCCGATAAAACCGGATTGCCCGTAGGAGGCCACACGTTTTCGGAATTTGTTCAGATCATGAGGACGGGCGTGGACTTGGATAACCTCCATCCGGCCTGTCCACCAGGAGTCGTTAACACGAGCTGCATTCCGGCTCCGTTCCGCGCGGACCTTCTCCAGATAATGCCCTGGCCTGGTCTCAAGAACCTAACGGACCATGACCTGCGGGCCGTCTACGAATATCTCAGCGCGATCCCTTGCGTCGCGGGCCCGCCAGCGCCAAGTCCCCTGCACAACGATTGTTTTTGAGGCTGACGCGGGAAACCGCTCCCGAATCTCCCCCAGTGCCTGACCCGGCACACCGGGGGAGATCTCTTCGTCCATGCTGCCCTAAACGGAAGCCGGGCCAAGGATATTATATGGATAGGGGGGAGCACGCGCACATCGCGCGAAACGAAACGGCGCGCCGGCGACAAACGTCGTAACGTACTTTGCACCGGTGGCGCTGCCCTGCGAATTGACCAGCCCAACAACTGTCCGTCGTTCTGACCCGACGCGCTAAGCCAAGTGGCCGGGGCTGCTTCAAGCCTGCCGCCGATTAGCAGACGACGTTAGCGCTGCGCGGACCGAAGTCCGCTCCTAAATTCACGTTGAGCTCACGAGTGGCTTTCCATTCGAGCGATTTTGTCGAGGCGGCGCTGGTGGCGGCCGCCGAGATAGGCGGTGGTCAGGAAAGTTTGGACCATTTCTATGGCGGCGACGCCTGTGACAATGCGTCCGCCTAGGGGGTTCGAGATTAGAAACTAGAAATCAGAAGTCAGAATTCAGAGAGTCGGAAAGACGTTATGACGGGAGGTCCGGATAGGAGGCGGGGTGGACGGTGCTGGCGGGCGCAAGCCGAACAAGAAGAAGGGAAGTCAAAACCGAACAAGAAGAAGGGAAGTCAAAACCCCCAGGTGCAAAACCGGCACCTGGGGCACCCGGCACCCGGCGAGTGGGCATCGGTGCGCGCCCGCCGTGACAGTTGCGTTGCGCTTCGGGTGAAGGGACCGGGGCGCATCAGAAGAGGACGCTTTTCTCTCTCTGGCCACCATGGGCGGACCGATGCTGGAATCGCGCGCGCCTTGCGACGCGGCCTAATCCTGGTCGTGGAGTTCGAATGCGCCCTGCACGAGAATCTCGTTGAATGAAAATGTTAGGCTATTGACGGTCAGAATCGCCGCCGCTCCAGGCCCGCCCCTGTGCACGACGAACGTAAACGGAACATTAGTACCCGCGCCAAGGCCTGTGATATCGGCTACACCGGTAAGTGTAGCGGTATCTTGATGCACACTAGCTCCCGTGACCTTGCCTGCTACATACATGGCGTTCACCGTGAGTTGGCCGCTATGCGAGCCGGTCGTCGCCTCGGGCGCAAACGCAAGACAATCAAACTCGCCCGCGGCGCCTCCATTGGAGCGTTCAGCGTGAAAGGCTACAGTCGTAATCACGGGAATAAAACCCGGGGAGCCTGTTCCCCCGTGAATAATCGTTGTGCCAGCGCCTCGCGCGATTGACCCTGCAGCGTTGTCAGAATCCCGCCCGGAAACCCTTCTGGCTGAAAACAACACCGTCAACATAAAGCTAGCCAACACAAGCAGACCAACTATTACCGGCCTGGACAAATTTGACTTCCTCAGCATGGTGTCCTGCTTTCTCGATTTTTTGAGGGGTGGAAAAATCCGCCCCTCCCAAGTGGAAGGTTGATCTATACAGCGTCACGCTTTGGCCAGTCTCGGCCCCCATCCTAATCCTGGGACAGAGTGTGAAAGAGCATGCGATTTGCGTTTGCGGTACATTGTGACGGGAGTCGCCGGTTCGGGCGGCTCCCGTGCCGAAAGTTTTGCTAGTCAGCTTCAGATATGATATGGAACGTCGTCCGGTTGGCGTTGCCGGGAGGCGCAGGAGGTGCCTCGCGGTTCCAATAGTCCACGAAGCCCTTCGATGCCGTGATCCCCTCGAATACTGTGTTTGGCGTGCCCACCAAGTGGCAACTGACCACAAGAACCCCTTGGCTTCCATCGTCATAGGAGATGCGGAGCACAACCAGACCGGCCCGACTGTCGGCCAGGTTGCCGATATTGTCATGCGGCAGGGGGGGCGTTCCGGGCGCCTGCTGCCAACGCACCAGCCGGGTCACCTTGTAATTGCCGCCGCTGTTGAAAGCGCCGGTATTGTCAAACGTCTGCCAGGTGCCACCGCCGGTCACTTCCTCAGAATCCCCAGGCACAAACGTGCCCGAGCCGGTGAGTGTAATCTTAGAGCAGTTCGTGGACCCCAGAGGCACGCAATCGTTGGCCCTCGCCGAAGAAATGCCACCCGCAGAGAGAGTGCCCGTAGAAAAGTCGACGCTAATGATATCCCACCGAAAAGAGATGTCATCAGCGTGCGCCGTGATTGAGCTGAACCAATAGCTCAGCAGCACGGCCGCCATTCCCAGAAACAAGTACGCACCTGTTTTGGTTGCTCCGTTTATATTCGACCGTATGCGATTCAAGAAACTGCCCACGTTTTTCATTTTCGTCTCCATTTCTCGAGGTGGCTGTCCAAATTGCAGAGCCAGCCAACTTTAATTCCTTTTTGGCGAAATCAGCTTCACTAGACACACGCCAGATGGCGTGAAAACACCAATTGTTCGTTGTCAGCTGCGATTCTCATGTTCGTACTCCTTTGAGACACCAAAATGCACTTCAATGGAATGTGCTCACCGGCGAGTGATGGCCCGGGTTCCGAAAATACGTGCTCAGAAATCATGAGAATAAATTGCGGGAAAAGGGAATGGAAAAACTGACCCAAGACTGTATGCCCATCCAGGAAATGTCAAGTACAAAGCCTGGTAATGGGAGTACTCACCCTCGCGGGAATGTCGAAGGGAAACTTGAGAAATGCTGAACAGACAAATTTTTGCGGGGGATCGAACAGACGAACGAGCAGCTCGCTGTCTATCGAGAACGCACCTGACAAGCCAAACTGAGTTGAACTGAGCTTACCAGCGACAAAGCAGGTCGCGCTGAAGCGCGACCCTACATAGGCCCTTACATCAGAGCTTGACCTTTTTTCCAGGGAGGTACCCATTCATCGGGTTTCTTTCCGTCGGGCGGCCAAGCCACCGTGCACGACCCTGAAAATGGATATTCTTCTGGTTTGTTCACGATTCATCCAAATGTACCAGGCGATGGAATCGGAATCTTCCGCCTTTCGTAGGATATGATCGTAGTAGCGGCTTTGCCACAACGTGCCGTCAACCGGCCCGCGAAGCGAATATCCCGTCTTCTGTTTCAATTTCGTCATGTATGCCCGTAAATTGCATTCGGTGGATTGTCCCTCCACAAGGATATGCAAATGGTTGGGCATGACACAGTACGCATGCACGATGAACCCATCTTCTGAGAGACTGACATCAGGTCCTGCACCAACACGGCTGCGTTCGATGGATTGGCGAGTATTCTGCGACGGTTCTCACAACAAATCGTTACGAGATAGATGCGCCGGCCGACATATTGGTCTCGCGGGAGCCGGATGGCTTTTCTTGGCTGAAATTTCATAAGTTTCAGGTTGCGCTAGAGTCAAAAGCAGGGCGCGCTGAAGCGCGCCCCTACATAAAACCATACATATGCCTTACGCGGCCTTCCATGAGGCCTGCATTAGTCCAACAAGATCTCTACAAATGCGTATCGCGCTCGATTTGGGTGATTTTGTCGAGGCGGCGCTGGTGGCGGCCGCCGAGATAGGCGGTGGTCAGGAAGGTTTGCACCATTTCGACGGCGGCGTCGGGGGTGACAATGCGTCCGCCGAGGGCGAGGACGTTGGCGTCGTTGTGTTCGCGGGCGAGGCGGGCGGTCATCACGTCATGGGCCAGGGCGGCGCGAATGCCGGGTACTTTGTTGGCGGCGATGGAAATGCCGATGCCTGAGCCGCATACGGCGATGCCAAGATCGGCTTGTTTTGAAGCCACACGTTCGCCTACGGCCTTTCCGTAATCGGGATAGTCGACGGACTCTTCCGAGGAAGTGCCCTGGTCGTCGACGGCATATCCCGATTCTTCGAGATATTTTCGTATGGTTTCTTTGACGGCGAATCCGGCGTGATCGGAGCCGATGACGATGCGCGGTTTGGCAAGGGATTCGCCCATAAGCGGCAACGCGCGGGATTCTATCGGAGGCAGATGCGAATCGCAATCTGCCGTTCGAGCGATGAGCTGCGCCACTTTTATGAAAATACGGTGAAGTTTACCCGCGTGGTTGCAACGAGTGATATATTGGCGGCGAATCCATGCTTCTTCGAGTGGGTGCAATCGCTGCTCAGTCCAACATTGGCAATCCAGGGGGCACAGCGGAGCAATGTCTATTCCTAGAATGAATTTTTTGAGAGGTAATTTCTGGCGGCGACGGCGGAGCTTGGCTCTTCTCTTTGGGTGGGCTGCGCTGGTTGCGTGTGCCGCAGCGGGGGTGGCTCTTCGGGCGCAGGACAAGAATCCATTTTCTGGTGATGCGAAGGCGGCGAAGCTGGGCGAATCGCAATTCCGTGCGAACTGCGCGTTTTGCCATGGGCTGGGCGCGCGGGGCGGAGGGCGGGGACCAGATTTGACGCGCGCGCAGAAGCGTCACGGCAATTCCGACGCCGACCTGTTTCGAACGATCAACGAAGGAGTGCCTGGGACGGCCATGCCGCCGAACGGGGCGACGCAGCAGGGCGTGGGCATGACGGAAGAAGAGATATGGCAGGTAATCAGCTACATCCGCAGCGTGCAGGCGAAAGCACCCGCGCAAATTGTTGGAAATGCGGTGCAAGGCAAGGAACTTTTTTATGGCAGTGCTGGGTGTTCTACTTGCCACATGATTCAGGGGAAGGGAGGGCGGCTCGGACCCGACCTCAGCACCACGGGTTCGGCGCGCTCGACCGACTATCTGGTGGAATCTGTGCGCAATCCCAGCCGGCGGCTGGCGCAAGGGATTTCCGAGGCGATGAAAGAATTCTCGCAGGAATACGAGACCGTCACGGTGGTCACCGCGGACGGAACGAAGTTCATGGGCGTAGTGCTGAACGAAGATCATTTCACGCTGCAAATGATGGACACGCGCGAACAGCTGCACCTTTTTGAAAAGGACAAGCTGCGGTCATACGAAAAGAGCCGCGAATCGCTGATGCCGACTTCTGATCAGAAAACATTGAGCGACAAAGATCTGCAGGATGTGATCGCATACCTGCTTGCGGTGAGTGCCCAATGAAGAGCCAAACGATGCCCTGGACGATCAAAAGCGGATTCCTCGCTTCGCTCGGAATGACCAATCGAATCGTCTCGACGGTAGTTTTCTTAACCATGGTAACTGGCGCTGCGCCTTCGATAAGCGCGCAGGTGACGCCGCAACGGCTGTTGGATTCGTCGAAAGAGCCGCAGAACTGGCTGATGTACTCCGGCGACTACGCGGGGAGGCGGTTCAGCGCGTTGGAACAGATCAACACTTCGAATGCGGCGATGCTCGTTCCCAAGTGGGCCTACCAGACGATGGCGGGCGGGAAATTCGAAACGACACCGCTGGTGGTGGACGGCATCCTTTATGGCACGGGCCAGGACGATCGTGCTTTTGCGCTGGACGCCCGATCGGGCCGGCCGATCTGGCAATATCAGCGCGCGCTGGCGGCCGATATTCGGCCGTGTTGCGGGCGCGTGAATCGCGGAATAGCCATTTTGGGCGACAAAGTTTTTCTTGGCACGCTCGATGCGCACGTACTCGCGCTGGACGCCAAGACCGGGGGCGTCGTGTGGGACGTTACGGCAGTGGACTATCGCAAGGGCTACAGCATCACGCTGGCGCCGCTGGCGATCAAGAATCTCGTGATCATCGGAGTGTCGGGCGGGGAATATGGGATTCGCGGCTTCCTTGACGCTTACGATGCCACGACGGGCGAGCGCAAATGGCGCTTCTACACCGTCCCGGGTCCCGGCGAGCCGGGAAATGAAAGCTGGGAAGGGGACTCGTGGAAAATCGGCGGCGCACCCGCGTGGATTACGGGGACTTACGATCCTGTAACCAATACGACTTTTTGGACTACGGGCAATCCTTCGCCTTCGAATCGCGGCGAAGGACGCGCGGGCGACAATCTCTACAGCGATTCCTTGCTCGCTCTTGATCCGGAGACAGGAAAGCTGAAATGGTATTTTCAATTTTCGAAGCATGATGAGCATGACTACGACGCCACGCAAGTGCCCGTCATGGTTGACCAGGGCGACCGGCGCCTCATCCTGCAAGCGAACCGCAACGGTTTTTTTTACGTGATCGATCGCACGAATGGAAAGCTCGTGTTCGCGAACGCTTTTGCAAAAGTGACGTGGAGCGATTCGAAGGATGCGAGCGGCGTTCCCATTGCGCGAAAGGACGCTTCACCAACGCTGGAAGGGAATCGCGTGTGCCCGGGGGCAGCCGGCGCGACGAACTGGATGTCGCCTACTTACGATCCGCAAACGCAGCTCTTCTACGTTACGGCGCGGGAGCAATGTGACGTCTTCAGCACGGCGCCGCAGGCTTACGAAGCGGGACATGCTTACTATGGCAGCGCCTATTTTCCGAACGACGATGCCGCGCCGTTCACCGGCGCGCTGCGCGCCATCGATCCGAACACCGGAAAAATGAAATGGGAATGGAAGCATCCCTCGCCGACGTGGTCTGGAGTGCTTTCGACAGCAGGCGGGCTGGTCTTCACTGGCGACGCAGAAGGAAACTTCATCGCGCTCGAAGCCGCTTCGGGCAAAGCGCTCTGGCACTTCCAGTGCGGCGCGTCGGTCTATTCGTCGCCGATGTCTTTCGCGATCGACGGCAAACAATACGTGGCCGTCGCAGCGGGGTCGGCGCTGTTCGCGTTTGCTTTGCCGTGAGCCTGCCGCGGTCTTTTCCTCAGGATGTTCAGTCAGTCCAATTAGAGATGTACGTAGCGGTGAGGGTCGAATTCGCGCTACAATTGGAGGGTTATGCTCTCCGTCAACAACATCACCATGCGGTTCGGCCCACGGGTCCTCTTTGAGAATGTGACGTGCACCTTCATGGCCGGGCGCCGCTACGCCGTCACGGGACCCAACGGCGCCGGCAAGTCCACATTTATGAAGATTTTAACTGGGGAGATCGACTCCACCAGCGGCTCGATCACGCGGCCGAAGAAGATGGGCGTTCTGCGCCAGGACCAGTTCGCGTTTGACCAATATCGCGTCATCGACACGGTCATCATGGGGAATGCCGCGCTCTGGAAAGCTCTTGAAGAGCGCGACGCGCTGTACGCCAAGCCTCACGAGGAATTGACCGATGCCGACGGCATGCGCCTGGGGGAACTAGAAGGCATCGTTGGCGAAGAAGGCGGCTACACGGCGGAGGCGGATGCCGCGGTGCTGCTCGACGGCCTGGGCGTGGAAGCCTCGCTGCACGAACGCAAGATGGGCGAATTGCAAGGCGGGCAGAAGGTCCGCGTGCTTCTCGCGCAGGCGCTGTTCGGCAATCCCACGGCGCTGCTGCTCGACGAGCCGACGAACAACTTGGATCTTGATTCCGTGCACTGGCTACAGAGATATCTTTGCGACTATGAAGGCGTGCTGATCGTCATCTCGCACGACCGCCACTTCCTGAACAGCGTGTGCACGTACACCGCGGACATCGACTACGAGACCATCATCATGTACGTCGGCGGGTATGACGACATGATAGTTGCCAAGACACAGATTCGAGGGCGCATCGAGGCGGACAACGCCAATCGCGAGAAAAAAATCGCGCAGTTGCAGGAGTTTATCGCGCGGTTTTCCGCGGGCACGCGCTCCGCACAGGCGACCTCGCGCAAGAAAGAAGTCGAGCGCCTGCAAACGGCGGAGCTGGCGAGGAGCAACATCCAGCGGCCGTACATTAAATTCGATATGAAGCGGAATTCGGGACGCCATCCGCTGGAGATTCGCAGCGTCGAAAAGTCCTACGAGGATCTGAAGGTGATTCCGCGTTTCTCCGCGAGCGTGGTGCGCGGCGAAAAAATTGCGCTGATGGGCCGCAACGGCGCCGGTAAAACCACCCTGCTGAAATCGCTGGTTCGCAACGCGCCGGGGTTCATCGAGGACAAGGACCATCAGTTTCCGATCGATGGCGGCGAGGTGAGATGGGGGCACGAGGTGGCGGTGGGCTACTTCGCGCAGGACCACGGCGAATCCATCACCAAAGGCATGACGGCGATCGAGTGGCTGTGGCAGTTCGATCCCTCTGCCTCGCAGCAGGAGCTGCGCGGTTTGATGGGGCAAATGCTGTTCAGCGGCGAAGATGCGCTGAAGCCGACGCGGGCGCTCTCCGGCGGCGAGTCCGCGCGGCTGATTTTTTGCAGGCTGATGTTGCAGAAGCCGAATTTTCTGGTGCTTGACGAGCCGACCAACCACCTCGACCTGGAATCCATCAACGCGCTGAATATCGCGCTGCAGCGGTACGACGGGACGGTGCTGCTGGTCACGCACGACCACGATGTCATTGATGAAGTCGCGACGCGCATCTGGCATTTCCAGGGCGGCAAAATCGAGGACTTCAAAGGTCCCTATGAAGAGTACGTTGCATACGCGGAGCAGCAGGCTTCTTAAGAACGCGATCTTCAAGATCTTTTGTTGCTTTCATAATGCGCGTCCCGCGGCAGCGCCCGACGCCCACGCCCACTGGAAATTGAATCCGCCCAGGTGGCCCGTTACATCCACGACTTCGCCGATAAAAAATAATCCTTTGACCTTCAGACACTCCATCGTCTTGCTCGACAATTCGGCGGTATCGACACCGCCGGCCGTCACTTCTGCCTTCTCGTAGCCCTCGGTGTCTGCGGGAATGATTACCCAGTCGTGTGCCTGCTTGTCGAGTTTCGCCAGAGCATCATTGTTCCATGCGGCGGGGGCATGGTTTTCCAGCCAGCGTTCGGCGAATCGCTTCGGCAGAATACCCTGAAACGCCTTCTGCGCCGCGCCGATATTGCGCACCTTTGCGGCGCGAATCGTCGCCGTGAAGTCGCGTTCCGGAGCCAGGTCGATTCGAATCGGCTGGCCCTTTTCCCAGTACGAGGAAACTTGCAGGATCGCCGGCCCACTGAAGCCGCGATGGGTGATCAGCATTTTTTCGCGGAAGGCGTGGTGATCGGCCGTCGCGACCACTTCTGCTGAAACGCCCGCCAAATTGCAATACCTACTGCGATCTTCGCCGGCCAAGACGAAAGGCACCAGCGCGGGCTTGGTCCCCACGATCTTTAATCCGAATTGACGCGCCAGTTCGTAACCGAACGGCGTTGCGCCCATTTTGGGGATTGAAAGTCCGCCCGTCGCAACCACGAGGGCAGGCGCTCGAAATTTGCCAGATTCGGTGCTCACCACAAACTCGGTGGTGCGCTGCACTTCCCGGATTCGGCTCTGCAGAAAAGTTTGCACGCCTGCCGCACGGCATTCGGATTCCAGCAAGTCGATGATGTCCTGTGCGGAACGGTCACAGAAGAGTTGTCCGAGCGTTTTTTCGTGATAAGGAATGCGATGTTTTTCGACCAGCGCGATGAAATCCGCGGGCGTGTACCGGGCCAGCGCTGATTTCGCGAAGTGCTCATTCGCGGAAATGAAATTCTCCGGTTGGCAATGAATGTTGGTGAAATTACAGCGGCCCCCGCCGGAGATGAGTATTTTCTTGCCGACGCGATCGGCATGCTCGAGCACGGCGACACGCCGCCCGCGTTTGCCGGCCTCGATCGCGCAAAGGAGTCCGGCGGCGCCGGCGCCAAGAACGAGAGCGTCAAAGTTGAGCATCAAGAATGAATCTCGCTTGAGTCGGAATCCGCTGTCCGCCGAGTTTCCACTGTCATGACTCTCAAGGTTAAACTATGTGCAGGAGAAGACCGAGAAAATTGCCTCCGATCATCAGCGCGCAAGGGCTGTCGAAGAGATACGGCGTCGCGCCGCTCTTCCAGAATATTTCTTTTACGGTATCTGAAGGGGAACGCATCGGCGTAATCGGCCCGAATGGATCGGGCAAGTCGACGTTGCTGGAGATGCTCATCGGCCGCGTGAAGCCGGATAGCGGGGATGTGGCGATTCGCAAGGGTACGCGGCTCAGTTACGTCGCGCAGATTTCGGAGTTTACGCCGGGCGTGACAATTCGTTCCGTCATAGAAAACGCACTAGAGCGCTCCGCGGTTCCCCAAGCAGAGCGAGTTGGGCGTCTTGCAGAGACGCTGGGCCGTGCGGGTTTTTTGGACCTGGAACAACAAGCGGCGGCGCTTTCCGGTGGTTGGCGCAAACGACTTGCCATCACCGAGGCCTTGGTTCAGGCACCGGACATACTTCTCCTGGACGAACCCACGAACCATCTGGATCTCGCGGGGATACAATGGCTCGAAGCCGTTCTTCGGATTGCAGCGTTCGCATGCGTAGTGGTCAGCCACGACCGCTACTTCCTGGAAAACGTTGCCAATGAAATGGTGGAACTCAACCGGGCCTATGAGGATGGCGCGTTGCGTGTAAACGGAAACTACAGCGCATTCCTTGAAGCGAAGGAAGAGTACCTGCACGCGCAGAAAAAGCGGCAGGAATCGCTGGAGAACCGCGTGCACACCGAGCTCGAATGGCTGCGCCGCGGACCCAAGGCCCGCGCGACCAAGGCCAAAGCGCGAATTGATAAAGCTCACGAGATGATCGGCGAACTCGCGGAGATGAACGCCCGCAGCCGCACCGCCAGCACCGAAATCGATTTCTCCGCGACGAACCGGAAGACCAAGCAGCTCATCGCCCTTGATGGCATTTCGTATGGCATCGGCAGTCGCACGCTATTCAAAGATATCCATTTCAGCGTCACGTCGGGGATGCGGGTAGGGCTGGTCGGTCCGAACGGCAGCGGCAAGACAACGCTGCTTCGCCTGATGCGCGGAGATTTCAAACCGGAATCGGGCAAGGTTCGCCGCGCCGAGGGCTTGCGAGTCGTCTACTTCGACCAGAATCGCGAACTCGATCTGGATGTTACTCTGCGCCGGGCGCTCGCGCCGGACTGTGACGCGGTGATTTATCAGGATCGCGTCATCCACGTCGCTTCGTGGGCGGAACGATTTCTGTTTTCGAGTGAAAACTTAAATCAGCGGGTCGGCAGCCTTTCCGGCGGGGAGCGCGCACGCGTCCTGATTGCTCAACTCATGCTTCAGCCTGCGGACGTTCTGCTGCTGGACGAACCAACGAACGATCTCGATATCCCTACGCTGGAAATCCTGGAAGAGAGCTTGGTCGAATACCCGGGAGCCCTAGTGCTGGTCACGCACGACCGCTTCATGCTGGATCGCGTCTCGACTGTGGTAGTCGGGCTGGATGGTTTTGGAGCGGCGGAGCGTTTTGCAGATTACTCGCAATGGGAAACCTGGCAGCGCGCACAGTTGGCAATGGCTGCCTCCAAATCAGCCGACGGAAACCGGCGCCCTCGCTCTCCAGCCGACGAAGCCCCCCGTCCCGCCGCAAAAAAGAAACTTTCCTATACCGAAGCCCGCGAGTTTGCAGACATCGAAGGCCGCATCCATGAAGCCGAGCAGACGCTTCATACCAAGCGCGCCGCGCTGGAAGATCCGGCCGTCACCAGCGATCGAAGAAGTCTCCAGAACGCGTGCACGCAATTGGACGAAGCGCAGAAATCCGTTGACGCGCTCTACGCGCGCTGGGCGGAACTCGAACAGAAGCAGGCGTGACTATTTGGCGAGTAAACTCTTCCAGCGGACCCAGGCGTCGGCGCGGGCCTTCTTGTCGGCATCTTTTGCATCGGGGGCTTCGCCCGCGCGCATGAAACCGTGTCCTGCGCCGTCGTAGGTGACCGGGTCGTAGGTTTTGCCGGCCGCCCTCATTTGAGTGGTGGTATCCGGGATGGTTGCGTCGATGCGTGCGTCGTTCCCGGCATAGAAGCCGTAGACCGGGGCTTTGATGTGCATCATCGCGTCTTTATCCGGCGGCCCGCCGTAGAAAACAAAAGCGGCCGCCAGATCGCCGCGGTTGGTTGCGAACCGGAAAGATTGACTGCCACCCCAGCAGAAACCGGCAACGAAGAGCTTGCCATTCGAAGCGAGGAGCTTCCGTGCATAGTCCGCCGCGGCATTCAAATCCGCGGTCGCCTGGTCGGGATTCAGGTGGCTCACGGCCTCCATCGCCTTGCCCTCGGCAAAATCGCTGCTCCGGCCGCCGTTGGGGCCCATGCCGGAGAGAAGATCGGGCGCGACCGCAATGTAGCCTGCCGCGGCGACCTGGTCCGCCAAATCCTGCACCCAATCTGTCATGCCAAAGATTTCGTGGATGATCAGTACAACCGGGGTCTTGCCCTTTGATTCGGGATAGACGACAAACGTTTCGACCGAGCGGCCATCGTACTTGACGGTGACCCACTCGCGGTGGCGCGGAGATTTTTCCAGGGTCGCGCGCGCCCAGTCCTGCGCGGAAGCGACTTGCGCTGCGCAAAGAATCAGCAAGGAAATCAAAGTGATGCGTTTCATGGCGTGGCTTCTCCCTCAGAGAACATCGCTGGCCGGACACGAACTGGAAAACACCCGTGCAGAACGACTGGCATTGTAATGCCGTGCGACAATGCCTGCAAGACGGAGATGGGGTCTTCCTTTTACAGTGCATGCGTTGACACGCTTGCATGCGTCCGATACGCTTTTGAGTTTACTCAGCTCGAGTTATTGCATCTGAGAGGAACGGACAAACCGCCGCATGGCCGAAGAAAAGCTTCCTACCCGCGCACAAGATTTTTCGGAGTGGTACAACCAGCTCGTCCTGAAAGCGCAACTCGCGGACTACGCGCCGGTGCGCGGCTGCATGATCGTGCGCCCCTATGGCTGGGCGCTCTGGGAAAATATTCAGCAGGCTCTGGACCGCCGCTTCAAGGCCACCGGCCATCAAAACGTGGCGTTCCCTTTGCTGATCCCTCGCAGCTTCATTGACAAGGAGAAGCATCACGTCGAAGGATTTTCGCCCGAGCTTGCCGTTGTCACCATTGGCGGCGGGGAGGAGCTCGCCGAGCCGCTCGTCCTCCGCCCCACTTCGGAAACCATCATCGGCCACATGTGGTCCAAGTGGATCCAGTCGTATCGCGACCTGCCGGTGTTGATGAACCAGTGGAACAGCGTGGTGCGCTGGGAATTGCGCACGAAACTTTTCCTGAGAACGCTCGAATTCTACTGGCAGGAAGGCCATACGGCTCACGCCACGCGCGAAGAGGCCGAAGCGGAAACGCTTCAGATGTTGAATACTTACGCAGACTTCGCCGTGAACGACGCGGCGATTCCGGTGATCCCCGGCAAGAAGTCCGAGGCCGAGAAATTTGCCGGTGCCGACGTGACCTACTCCATCGAAGCGATGATGGGCGACGGCAAAGCGCTGCAATCCGGTACGTCGCATTTTCTGGGACAGAATTTCGCCCAAGCCTTTGAGGTCAAGTATCTCGACCAGAACGGCCAGTTGCAGCATTGCTGGACGACATCGTGGGGGCTCTCCACGCGCATCATTGGCGCCATCATCATGGTCCACGGCGACGATCAGGGCCTGGTCCTGCCGCCGAAGCTGGCGCCTTATCAGGTCGTCATCGTCCCGATCTTCAAGACAGACGAAGAAAAAGCGTCGGTCCTCGAGACCGCGCGCAAACTCAAGGCCGAGCTGGTCAAAGCCAACATCCGGGTCACTCTCGATGAACGAGAAGGTCAGAGCCCCGGCTGGAAATTCAATGATTGGGAGATGCGCGGAGTCCCGCTGCGCGTTGAACTCGGACCCAAGGACGTTGCGAAACAAGCCGCCGTCCTCGCGCGCCGCGACCGCCCCGGCAGGGAAGGAAAGATCAGCGCCTCGCTCGCCGACCTGCCCGCCACCATCGAGCAGTTGCTGGCGGAAATCCAGCAATCGCTTCACGACAAGGCCTTGGCTTTCCGCAAGAGCAACACACACGATGCGAAAACCTACGACGACCTGAAGAAGGCGGTCGAGAATGGCTTTGCCTTCTCCTTCTGGTGCGGGAGTGCCGATTGCGAAGCCAAAATCAAGGAAGAAACCCGCGCCACCATGCGCTGCATCCCCCTGGAGCAGGAGGGTGGAGGCGGGACTTGCGTTTACTGCGCCCAGCCCGCCAGGGCACGCGCGATCTTCGCTCGGGCCTATTAGGCCCGTTTCATTCCGGGAACACGTCCCGCGCCAATTTCTCGACACTCGTTCGCGCGGATGTTAGCTTTAGGGCGTAGGCAAATCAGGCGTCGCCGTTCACAGCCGATGGCACCGTGCGGCACGAACGGACCGGGGGAGATGAATCTAGTGCACCTTGAAGGCATCCGAGATCGTCGCGCGCCGGCGCACCGCCGTCCCGAACAGGGAGAAGGCAGGCTCAAGACCATCATTTACCTGGCGATCGCGCTGCTCATGATTTATTCTGCGGTGAAGATCGTGCCTATCTACGTATCGAATTATCAGCTTTCCGACAGAATGCAGGAACAGGCCCGCTTCGCGGTGGTGAATCGCTACACCGAAGATCAGATTCGCGACAATATTTTCAAGGTCGTGCAGGACTTGGAAATTCCCGCCAAGCGCGACGCCATCAAGGTGGTCGCAAACAATTCCGTCGTGAAGATCTCGATGGAATACACCGTTCCCGTGGACTTGCTGCCTTACCACATGGATCTTCATTTTTCTCCGTCCAGCGAGAATAAGGCCCTCTTCTGAGGTATCGTTATCTGAGGCATCGTTGCTGCAGCTGCTCGATTCCGATTTCTTGCTGGCAACCCGGCATCGAGGAACACCGTCTTTCCCAGAGTACGGTCTTGCGAGAGAATAACAGTTCAGCCCTCGGGAGCTAATGCTTGCGCATCCGCGTTCAAAAGGGATTCTTCACTTCAACCATCGGCCTGACGATCCTGGGCACGATCTTCGCCATCTTTCTGGCCGCCGGCGGAGTTTTCACCTACTACTACATCAAGTACTCGCGCATGATCGATGCGCGGCTCTCCGGCAACGTCCTGCAGAACACCACTCAGATCTTCTCCGCACCGGAACATATCTCGGCAGGTCAGGCCTGGGGACCGGAAGACCTGACCGCCTATCTCACCCGCGTGGGATACCGCCCGATACAGGATTCCAACGCCATTGGCCAATTCACAGTGCAGGCGAACACGGTCGATATCCGGCCTTCGAAGCTTTCCTATTTCGCGGGAAATAATGCGTTGGCGGTTCAATTCCGGGGAAAGAGCATTCGATCCATCAAACCGCTTGCGGGCGGGGGAGAACTCGATACCGCGGAAATCGAACCGGAACTCATTACCAATCTTTTCGACAGCGCGCGTGAGAAGCGGCGGCCCGTGCGCTATGAAGATTTGCCGGTAATGCTGGTGGACGCGATTCTTTCCGCCGAGGACAAGCGTTTCTTCGAACATGGAGGCTTTGACTTCATCCGCATCGTGGGAGCGGCGTGGGCCGATGTGCGGCACAGCAGCCAGCACTACCAGGGCGCGAGCACCATCACCATGCAAGTGGCGCGCACGTTCTTTCTCTCGACCGAGCGCAATTGGCGGCGGAAGGTGGCCGAAGCCATGATTTCCATCGAGCTCGAGCAACGCTTCAACAAACAGCAAATTTTCGAGCTGTACGCCAACGAAGTCTACTTGGGTAACCGCGGGAGCTTTGGCATTCGCGGATTTTCAGAGGCCAGCGTCGCCTACTTCGGAAAGGATTTGAGACAGCTGACTCTGCCGGAATGCGCGTACCTTGCGGGTATCATTCGCGCGCCGAATTACTATTCATCCGCCGACCGTCACCCGGAGCGCGGAGTGCAGGCTCGCGATCGCGTGCTGACGCAGATGCTCGAGAACAAGTACATCAATGAAGAGGACCTGCAGGATGCGAAGCGCGCGCCGCTGAAGATTATCCGGACGTCGATTTCGGGGAGTGAAGCGCCCTATTTCGTCGACATGGTGAAAGACCACCTGCTCGACAAATACTCCGAGAACGAACTGCTGAGTGAAAATTTCCGCGTCTATACGACGCTTGATCCTGCTTTGCAGCGTGCCGCTGCCGCCGCCGTCGATGCGGGGATGAAGAATGTGGACCTGCTGCTGGCGAAGAAGTATGACAAGTGGCGGCGCGAGCAGGCCAAGAAGGGAAGTAACGAGCCGATCCCGCAGGCGCAAGTCGCGCTGGTCGCGCTGGATCCTCGGACCGGGGAGATCAAGGCTGTTATTGGCGGGCGCGACTACGGGCAGAGCCAGCTGAATCATGCGCTGGCGCATCGCCAGCCCGGCTCGGTGTTCAAACCGTTTGTCTATGCTGCGGCATTCGACAATGCCGTTGACGGCGTGCAGCCCGTCATCACGCCCGCCACGACAATCGACGATGAGCCTACGACGTTTGAATTCGACGGCAAGGAATACACGCCGAATAACTATGGAGAAAGATTCATGGGGCGCGTCACCGTGCGCGACGCCCTGACGAATTCTCTCAACGTTGCGACCGTCAAAGTTGCAGAACTCATCGGCTACGGGAGGGTCGTGCAAGTTGCACGGAAAATGGGCCTCGGCACGAACATTCAGCCGACCCCGGCAGTTGCTCTCGGCGCCTATGAAATGACGCCCATTGACGTCGCCGCGGGGTACACGACATTTGCCACACTCGGGACGCGCGCGGAGCCGCAGTTTCTGCGCATCGTCTTCAACGCGGATGGCACGCCACTGGAAAAGTTCGCGCCGCAAACGCATCTGGCGCTGGATCCACGAGTCGCATTTCTCGTTGATAGCCTGCTGAAAGACGTCCTGAACCGGGGCACGGGCGCGGGCGTCCGCGCGCGCGGCTTCACCCTGCCCGCGGCCGGAAAGACCGGGACCTCCCGCGACGGGTGGTTTGCGGGGTTCACCTCGAATCTCCTTTGCGTGATCTGGATTGGGTTCGATGACAATCGCGACCTGGGACTGCCCGGTGGCGCAGTGGCGGCACCGATCTGGGCCGATTTCATGACGCGCGCCACGGCGCTCGCGCAATATCGGGACGTGAAGGATTTTACGATGCCGGATGGAGTGCAATCCGTGCTCATCGATCCGGATACCCTGCAGCTTGCAACGGCCAACTGTCCTACCACCCGGGAAGAGGTCTATGTGGCAGGCTCGGCACCGACCGTGTACTGCGAGGTTCATGGGGGCCATAATCTTTTCACTTCCACGGGCTCCATCCTCTCCCGAGTCTTTGGGGGCGAGGCCAAGACGCCGCAAACGGATGTTAATGGCCAGCCGGTCACACCACACGATCCAAACCGGCCGCCCAGTGCGACCGGCCAGGGTCCGGCCGATCCTTCGGCGCAATCCGGCGAAAAGAAAAAGAATCCCTTGCAGAAGATTTTTGGTATCTTTGGGGGTAAGAAGAAGGAACCCGACAAGGCTAAGCCTAAGCCGGAGAAGGGAGATTCGCCATGATCAGGATCAAAGTGGCGTTTCTAGCAATCGTTCTCCTCCTCACTCTTTCGATATCCTCCGCTGGACAGACTTATGTTGAGAACCCAGGTGCGCCGGTGGCGCCGCGGGTGGCGCAGTCGCTGCCACAATCGCCGGCAGGGACTTCCGTCATCGTCGTGAAGCCCGGGCTTACCGACGAGCAAGTTGCCGATCTTTTTATGGCGCGCAAAGAGTATCGAGAGGCGGCACTTTCCTATAAGCGGCTTGCCGATCAGAACCCCCGGAATCCGGTGTATCTGAATAAGCTCGGGATTGCGCTGCACCAGCAGGCCGCTTTGGGGGCAGCGCTGAAGTGTTACGAACGTGCGTCGAAGGTTGATCCTTCCTATGCCGATGCGCAGAACAACATCGGGACAATTTGGTATCAGCGGAAGAAGTACAGCCGGGCCATCAGGGCGTATCAAAAGGCGATCAAAATTCGTAGTGACATGGCCGTCCTCCACAGCAATCTTGCCTATGCCTATTTTGGCGACAAAAAATACGAGCAGGCCATCTCCTCGTTCCGTCAAGCGCTGGCTTTGGATCCGCAGCTCTTCGAGCACAACAGCTCAAGGAGCGGGTCGGTTCTTCAGGACCGCTCCGTGGGTGACCGAGGGCGATTCTATTTCCTGCTCGCAAAGTCCTTCGCGGAAGCGGGTAACCTGGAGCGTTGCCTGATTTATCTCCGAAAGGCCAAAGACGAAGGCTACAAAGATCTGTCGGCTGTGAGATCCGATGCCTCTTTCGCGGCGGTCTTGCAGGATCCTGCGATACAAGAGGTTTTAGCTCCCAAGCCCCCCGACAGCACGCAACCCTGAACCGGTTTCGATTCGCCGATTTCAGACTCCCTCCGCACCTCCAGCGCGAAACGTGCCCTTGCGTCTGTTACAATGCAACAGACATGGAGCGCCCTTTCCTCAGCGCGCGTTATCTGGTTTTGCTCTCCGCCCTCCTCATTTTCGGAACCACTTCGGTTGCCGCGCCACAATCTGCTCCACCCCCTCGGGCGGGTTCGGCCGCTGCTCATCAGCAGGGAATCTATTTGGTTTTTCCTTTTGAAAATGCGGGCGCGTCCCCACGATTGGATTGGCTAGGCGAGGGCCTGGAGGAGTTGACCATCCAGCGGCTGTCGGCAGCTGGCGAGCAGGTGTATTCTCACGCGGGGCGGATTGCCGAACTGGAACGGTACGGCCTGCCCCGCTCTTCGAAACTTAGCCGTGCGACCATGCTCCACATTGGGGAAGACCTCGACGCGGATTTTGTGGTTTTTGGCCGGTTCACGGCAAATGGGACGTTGCTTACCATCGAGTTACGGATCTTGCAGATGAGTCCGGCGCGATTAATGCCGGCATTGCGGGAAACGGGCACGTTGGATTCGCTCATGGACTTGCACTCCCATCTGGTTTGGCGAATGCTCTCCGCAAATGATCACAACCACGCGATGAGCCTTGCCGAGTTCTCGAAACGCCAGCGTCCGCTGCGTCTCGATGCGTTTGAACATTATATTCGCGGGTTGCTGGCCAGCGAAGATGACGTGCGTTTGCGCGAACTGCGGGAAGCGGCGCGCCTCGAACCGGAATGGCCGGAACCCGACTTCGCGCTTGCCGAATCCTATTTCACGAGGCGCGACTGCGATTCCGCGCTTCCGTGGTATGCGCGGGTGCCAAGAACTCACGACCACTATCTGGAATCGGTCTTCGCCACTGGCGTTTGCCGGCTTCTCCTTGGTCGGCCAGACCACGCGGAGGAAGTGTTCACTCTGTTGCAGGGGGCCTTGAAGAACAGCATGGTCTCCGGAGCAGACCTGCCGGAAATTCTGAACGATCTCGCGATTGCGCGGGCACGGCAGGGCAAGACGGCTGCGGCGCAGACCGATTTTCGCCGCGCGGCAGAGTTGGATCCCGACGAAGACGACTATCCATTCAATCTTGGCCTGCTTGCTCTACAGACCAATGATCCCGCCGCAGCGGCAGGTTATTTCCGCGAAGCCGCGGAACGCGAGCCGGATAACGCGGAGGACCGCGCGCTGCTGATACTATCCTTGGAAAAGGCCGGAAAGAAGACCGAGGCCGACCAGGAACGCGAGACGACGAACGAAACTTTCGGTCCAAACGGACTCCCCGCGATTCGCCTGGACGCGAAGAACGAAACCGTGGCGCTGCTGAGTCGCATCAAGACCGATCTTGACGTAACGGCTCTTCGCGCGGAGATTGAATCGGCTGAGTCTCCTGCGAGCGCGGCTGCTTCCGCTTCTTCGAATGACACGTCCGTGGCACGCCTTCGCCGCGGCCGGCAGGAGCTCTCCGCTGGACACGCCGATGCTGCGGAGAAGGAATTTCGTGCCGTTCTTGCCGCCGATCCCGGCAGCGCTGCGGCACACCGCGGACTCGCGGAAATTGACCGCCGCCAAGGCAAGATGGATGATGCAGTGAAGGAATTGCAGGCATCGCTGGAAGCGCGGGATTCCGCCGTGGTTCGAACGATGTTGGCGAAAATCTACTTTGAGCAGAAGAAGCCGGATCTTGCGAGGGCGGAAGTTGATAAAGCGCTGAAGCTGGCGCCGAACTATGATGAGGCCAAGCAACTGCTCGAACGTTTGCAGAATTCCAAACCAAGGGAGAAAAAACAGGGAGGAGGTGCGCTATGAACGATTGGTCCCGATTGATGCAGCGCTCCCAATCTTTCAGGATAGGGAGCTTTGTCGCGGCCCTCTCTCCTCTTTGCCTGCTGCTCTCGGCTGCGATTCTCCTGCGGCTGCCCTCGGTTCGTGCCGACGAACACTCCGCTGGCCCGCTCGTTCTCGAATTGAGCCTTGATGGTGAAGTGGAACCCATCCTGGCCACGTATATAGATGAAGGGCTGGCGGACGCGGCGCGGCGTCACGCGGCCCTGGCTCTGATCACCATGGATACCCCCGGTGGCCTGAGCGATTCGATGAAGGATATGATCCAGCACATCCTTGTTTCCCCGGTGCCGGTGGCCGTGTACGTTGCCCCGACGGGCGCGCGCGGAGCTTCCGCAGGTTTCTACATTCTTCTGTCGGCCGACATTGCCGCGATGGCTCCGGGCACGCATGCAGGCGCGGCTTCGCCCATCATCGCGATCGGCGGATTTCCGCAGCAAATCGATGAAGTATTTCGAAAAAAGATCAACCAGGATGCCATGGCGTTTCTGCGAAGTTTTACGGAGAGGCGCAAACGCAACCCGGAGCTGGCGGAAAAGGCGATCACCGAATCCAAGGCTTTTACGGAAAAGGAAGCGCTGGACGCGAAGATGATCGATCACACAAGTGACGCTCTCGCTGAAGAATGCCGCGCGTGTGCCTTTCGAACTTTCTGCGCGGCAGAGATTTCTTGCGCGGATTGTCGAGCCGGATGTTTTCTTCGTACTGCTGATTCTCGGCGTACTTGGACTCTACACGGAATTTACGCACCCCGGAGTGATCGCTCCGGGGGTCATCGGGGGAATTTGCCTGATTCTTGCGCTGTATGCCTTGCATTTTCTGCCCGTGAATCTTGCAGGGCTGTTTCTGATCGGGCTTTCACTCGCGTTTTTCATCCTGGAAGCGAAAGCTCCGAGTCACGGAGTGCTGGCCTTCGGAGGAGTGGTGTCGATGTTTCTGGGGGCGGTCTTCCTGATACGTTCGCCGCTCACATCCGGTGGAGTGAGTATCGGCGTGGCCCTGGCAGGGACGCTGCCGTTTGCGGTTCTGGCCGTGTTTCTCATGCGGCTGGTGTTGCGGTCGCGTCAATGGAAAACGGCGACGGGAAAGGAAGAACTAATCGGCTCACGGGGCGTCGCGGTTGCGCGGCTGTCCGCAGGAGCTGAGGGCATGGTTCGCGTGCATGGCGAGCTGTGGCGGGCTGAGTCTTCGCGGCCCGTGCAGGAAGGCGAGGCCGTCCGGATTTTGCGTGTCGAAGGCCTGAAGCTGTACGTTGAGCCGGCCGATGTGGCTGTTTCTGCGACGAAATAGGAATTCTCACGTCCAGGAGGAAAACATGGAAATTGGTTTTGTCGGAATTGTGCTGATCGTTGGCCTGGTGTTGATCTGGTTCTGGAATTCGATCTATATCATTAAGGAATGGGAACGCGGCGTCGTGCTTCGGCTCGGACGGTTAATTCCCCAAGCAAAGAGCGCCGGCATAAATCTTGTTTTTTGGCCGATTGAAACACTCTACCGTATCAACATGCGGATTGAGACGCTCGACGTTCCGCCGCAGGACATCATCACGCGCGACAACGTCTCGGTGAAAGTCAATGCCGTTTGCTACTTTCGCGTGGTCGACGCCAATCAGGCGCTTTCGCAGGTGCAGAACTACACCTATGCGACTTCGCAGCTGGCGCAGACCACCATCCGCAGCGTCGTCGGGCAGTTCGAACTTGATGAAATACTCTCGCAGCGCGATAAGGTCAACGCCAAGCTCCAGCTCATACTCGACACAGACACGGAACCTTGGGGCATTAAGGTTTCCAAAGTCGAGGTGAAACAGGTCGACATCCCCGAGCAGATGCAGCGCGCTATCGCCAAGCAAGCGGAAGCCGAACGCGAACGCCGGGCAAAAATTATTCACGCTGAAGGAGAGTTCGAAGCCTCGCAGAAACTCGCGGATGCCGCGAAAATTCTGGAGACGCAGCCCTCCGCGATTCAGCTCCGCTATTTGCAGACACTGACCGAGATAGGTGTCGAGAAGAACACAACGATTGTGTTTCCGCTGCCTATCGATATCATTAATCAGTGGACTAGGAATTTAGGGGGGCCGCAAAAATAAGAATGGCTTCTGGAGGAAAACGAGGGGGCGCCGGAGAGCGTGTGCTCGAGAGCCGGCATGTCATCGGCCTGTTCATGCTGATGCTGCTGTTTTCGGGCATATTTTTCACGCTCGGTTACGTCATGGGGTGCAACGAGTACGATAGCTCGGTGCACGCCGCGACCGACTTTTTCAAGAAGCCGGGGAATTCCGTTTTTCCCAAGACAGACGCGAGTTCGAAGCGCGCGAACAATTCCGCTACTGCCTCTACCTCGACGGACACTCCGGCGCCGCCAAATTCGGATTGGGAGTTTTATCACGCGGGCGACAATAAGAGAGCCGAAGACCATCTGAAGCCGGTGGCGTCCGCGCCTGCGCCAGCACGAAAAAACGTGCCGGTGCTTGTGAGGACCACGACGCCACCGAGAACCGCCGGCGGTTCGTCGAAAACTCCGAACGCGCCGCTCATTCCGGGCGGCGCTTACACGCTGCAAGTTGCGGCGTTGACGAAAGAAGCGGATGCCCTGGAACTCGCGGCGCGTTTGCAGAAGAAAAAATTTCCCGCATTCGTTCTTTCTTCGCAAGCGGACAGGTATTACCGCGTCCAAGTCGGCCCATACGCTGATCCGAAGGCCGCCGACGCGGCCAGGAAAGGCCTCGAGGGCGCAGGTTTCAAAGCCATCGTGAAACACTGATGCCTCGGGGCGGTTGGCTCACCTATCTTCGGCCGCGCGAGGGTGCGGAAATACCTTGGGGGTTGCGTCTCATAGTCGCCGCCGCGTCCGGCGCCGTTCTTGCGCTCTCCTACACCGGTTTCTATCTCAGTATCTATTCGTGGGTTTGCGTTGGGATTCTCCTCTTCTCACTGTTTGGCGCGCGCCCTCAAGTGGCGCTCGCGTGTGGATTTCTTCACGCGCTTCTATTCGTACTAACGTCGGTGCCATGGATTGCGACGGTCCTCACCGTTCACGGAGGCCTCTCGGTAGCGGGCGGATGGGGCCTCTTGCTTCTGATCGCCATTGCCTGGGGGATTCTCACTGGTGCCTTTGCTTGGTCTGTTCACCGGTTGTCTCATCAAAGTATCGAGCTGGCATGTATAGGTGCGCCGTTTATCTGGGTGACATTCGAGTTTGCTCGCGCGCATTTGCCTGAAATCAGTTTTCCCTGGAATTTGCTTGGTTATCCTGCGGCCGCGAATCTGGGGCTCGTTCAGCTCACGACCATCGCAGGAATCTACGGGTTATCCTTTCTTGTGGCGGGTTTCAATGCACTGCTCGCATGGACGAGCGCATCGAACGCGCTGACGACTCGCGGGCGGATTACATTTGCCGCAGCTGCAACGGCAATTCTTTTGATCTCCGCGTTGGCTGGGCCGCGCTTGGTGCCACAGACGCACGCTCAGCATTTCGCCCGCGCCGTGCAGCTCAATTTCCCGGAGGTGGAGTCGTACCCCGCGGATTGGTTTCAGGTGCACGCCGCTGATCTCGAGGAAATCGGACGCATCAGCCTCGCTCCCGCCGCGGAAAAACCGGATCTCCTCGTGTGGCCTGAAGCGCCCGCTCCCTTCTCGTTTCAAGATTCTCAATTCGCAAAGATCGCTTCGACGCTGGCGATCCGTTTCGGCCACCCATTCCTTGCAGGGTCCATCGAATGGAAATCGCCGGTGGACCCATCGGACGTGGCACCCCGCGGCAGTCTTCTGCCGTACAACAGTGCGCTGCTTTTTGACGCGCAAGGCCAGCGCGTATTCGTGTACGACAAAATCCATCTCGTTCCGTTCGGCGAGTACGAGCCGTTTCCATTGATCCATCACGTGGTGACAAGCGTGTCCGGCGAAGTGGGTGGCTTCCACAAAGGGAACAAGTACGTCGTAGCGCAACTCCCGCGCGGGAATACCTTCGGCGTTTTTATCTGTTATGAAGCGATCTATCCGGACGAAGTGCGCCGGTTTGCCGCAGGTGGGGCGCAGGTCCTCATCAACATTTCAAATGACGGATGGTTTGGTCGGTCCGCCGCCGCCGAGCAGCATCTGCGCATGGCCCGCGTGCGAGCCGTCGAGAACCGCCGCTGGATCGTGCGTTCCACGAATAACGGCTTTACCGTTTCGGTTGATCCCTACGGCCGGATCTTCGAGCCGCTTCCGCCGGACGTGAGGGCCTCGGCTGATCTTCCCTATGATTTTCGAACCGACAAAACGATTTATACGCGCTTTGGAGACTGGTTCGCCTGGCTCTGCGTGCTCGTTTCCGTTATTCTGGTGGCTACAACTTTTCGAAAGGCAAAGTGACGTCCGTCCCCGGACGGGCGATTTACCAGAAAAAGCATGATCCTCGAAGACCTCCAACATCGCTACGAAGGGCTCAAGCAGCGCATCACGCTCGTGCGGAGCTATCTTTGACGCGCCGCAGTACCGCGAGCGCCTGAAAGCTCTCGAAGCGCGCGTCGCCGATCCCAATTTCTGGAACAATCAGGAAGCTGCACAAGGCGTTCTCCGCGAACGGAAGCGTGCCGAAGAACAGATTGCTGCGGACGAAAAGCTCACCTCCATCTCCGGCGACATCGAGACGTACATTCATCTCGCTCAGGAAGAGACCAACGTCGAGCAAAAGAACGACCTGTTGAAAGAGTTGGACCGCGAGCTCAACGCCGCCGATACCTACATCTCCGAACTGGAAACCAAAACGCTGCTCTCCGGCGAGACCGATCACCTCAACGCCATCATGACCATCAAGCCCGGCGCGGGCGGTACGGAATCGCAGGATTGGGCATCCATCCTTCTCCGCATGTACCTGCGCTGGGCGGAGCGTCGAGGAACAGCCGCCTCGGTCCTCGATGAGACTCCGGGAGAAGAAGCCGGCATCAAATCGGCGACGATTCAATTTTCCGGTGAAAATGCTTACGGTCTTCTCGCGGGAGAAACCGGAGTTCACCGCCTCGTTCGAATCTCTCCGTTCGATCAGGCGGCGCGGCGCCACACTTCGTTTGCGTCCGTCTTCGTGATTCCAGAAATTGACGACCGCATCGAGATCAACATCCGGCCGGAAGACCTGCGCGTAGACACATTCCGCTCGGGTGGCAAGGGCGGGCAAAACGTCAACAAGGTGGAGACCGCGGTTCGCATCACCCACATCCCGACCAACATCGTCGTCGGGTGCCAGGCACAGCGCAGCCAGAGCAAGAATCGCGAGCTGGCGATGAAGATGCTTCGCTCGCGCTTGTACGACCTCGAAATCCAGAAGCGCCAGGCGCACACCGACAAATTGGACGAGAGCAAACTGGACATTTCCTTCGGCAGCCAAATCCGGTCCTATGTGATGCAGCCTTACCGCCTGATCAAGGACCACCGCACCAAATTTGAAGTGGGCGACGTAGACCGCGTGATGGACGGTGATCTGGACCCCTTCATCCGCTCCTACCTGATGGCCAAAAAGACGAAGGGCAGGCTCGACATCCAGCCGGACGACGATGCAGACGCGGCCTAGTCCTTGCCCGATGAATGCGCCAGATAGCCGTTCAGAGCCTGATTTCGACCGTTCAACGCACTGGCAGGCTGCTTGGAATCAATGCGTTGATTCTTCTCCGCGCGAATGGTAATTTTGTAAGGTTAAGCAGAGCGCCGAATGGACAGGGGTGTTGCAGCAGTGCGTCCCCCGCAAACCACGAAGGAGAATTAGTTTGAGCGAAGCCTTACGCAACTTCCTATTTACGTCGGAGTCCGTCACCGAGGGACATCCGGACAAGATTGCCGACCAGATTTCTGACGCCGTCCTTGACGAGGTTATGAAGCACGACCCGAAGGGTCGTGTTGCCTGTGAGACGCTCGTCACCACGGGCGTGGCCATTGTCGCTGGGGAGATCACGACCAGCGCGCACGTCGATTACGATGAGCTTGTGCGCGGCACCATCCGCGGCGTCGGCTACGATCGCGCGAAGTACGGCTACGATGCCGATACCTGCGCGGTCATGTGCACGGTAAAGCGGCAGTCGCCGGACATCGCCATGGGCGTTGACACCGGTGGAGCAGGCGACCAGGGCTTGATGTTTGGGTTTGCGTGCGATGAAACAGAAGAATTGATGCCCATGCCCATCCAGCTCGCCCACCGCCTCACGCAGCGCCTCTCCGAGATTCGCAAAGCCAACAAAGTTGATTTTCTCAGGCCTGATGGAAAGTCGCAGGTCACCATCGAGTACCGCAACGGCCGCCCGGCGCGCGTCGATTGCGTGGTCATCTCCACGCAGCACAGCGATAAGGTCTCAAACACGGACCTGCGCGACGCAATCACCGAGCACGTAATCAAGCCGATTATTCCTCCTTCGATGCTGGACGCGAAAACGAAGTATCACATCAATCCGACCGGTCGATTTGTCATCGGCGGTCCCATGGGCGACGCGGGTTTGACCGGCCGCAAGATTATCGTCGACACCTATGGTGGTTACAGCCGGCACGGTGGCGGCGCTTTCTCCGGCAAGGATCCCTCAAAGGTGGATCGGTCGGCTTGCTACATGGCGCGTTACATAGCAAAGAACATTGTGGCCGCTGGCTTGGCGCGAAAGACGGAAGTGCAATTAGCTTACGCCATCGGCGTCGCCGAGCCCGTTTCCGTCATGGCGGACACCTTTGGCACCGCGACCGTCCCGGAAGAAAAAATCACCGCGCTGATCCGTGACTTTTTTGCGCTGACGCCCAAAGCCATCATTGAGACGCTCGACCTGCGCCGCCCGATTTACAAGGCCACCGCCGCTTATGGCCACTTCGGCCGCAGCGGAGCCGGATTCACCTGGGAGCGCACGGACCGCGCGGATGCTCTCCGCAAGGCCGCGGGCCTCGGCGCAGCCGCCACAGCGGAAGTTGGAGCACGCCGCTAACTTTCAATACCAGAGCAACGCCAGACCCGGCAGCAGGCGGGCCTTTGACCGGGGACAGGGGGTTACTCCCCTCCGGATCGAAATCCAAAATTGAGGAGCAAGACTTTGGCAATCGCTGAACTTAAAAAAGGGGATGTGAAGGACATTGGGCTGGCCGATGCCGGCAAGCGCAAGATCGAGTGGGCGGGACAACAGATGCCCGTGCTCGAATCGATCCGCAAGCGTTTCGTGAAGGAACAACCGCTCAAGGGCCTGCGCGTTTCCGCCTGTTTGCACGTGACCAGCGAAACCGCAAACCTGATGATCGCGTTGCGCGACGGTGGCGCCGATGCCGTACTGTGCGCGTCAAACCCGCTATCCACGCAAGATGAAGTCGCTGCGTCGCTGAATCGCGACTACAACATTCCGACCTTCGCCATCAAGGGCGAGGATAACGATACCTACTATTCGCACCTGAGCGCGGCGCTGGAGCACAAGCCGCAGTTCACCATGGACGACGGCGCGGACTTGGTCACCATGCTGTTGACCAAGCGCACTGACCTCGTTCCAAACGTGATTGCCGGAACCGAAGAAACCACCACCGGCGTGATCCGCCTTCGCGCCATGGCCAAGGACGGCACGCTGAAGTATCCGATCATCGCCGTGAATGACGCGATGACCAAACACTTCTTCGACAATCGCTACGGTACCGGGCAGTCCACGATTGACGGCGTCATTCGCGCCACCAACGTGCTGCTCGCCGGCTTGAAGGTAGTGGTTGCCGGTTACGGCTGGTGCGGACGCGGCGTGGCTATGCGCGCCAAGGGCCTCGGCGCGGACGTGATCGTCACGGAAATCGACCCGGTGAAGGGCATCGAAGCGGTGATGGACGGCTTCCGCGTGATGCCGATGGCCGATGCGGTGAAGGAAGGCGACGTTTACATCACCGTGACGGGAAACAAGAGCGTGATCCGCGGCGAGCACTTTGAAAAAATTAAGGGTGGAGCAATTGTTTGCAACTCCGGCCACTTCAACGTGGAGATCGACATTCCGGCGCTGGAAAAAATGTCCAGCGGCAAGCGCGAAGTGCGCCCGCTCGTCGATGAATATCAGTTGAAGGATGGCCGCAAAGTTTACCTGCTGGGAGAGGGACGTCTCGTCAATCTGGCGACCGCAGAAGGGCATCCCGCATCCGTAATGGACATGAGCTTCGCCAATCAGGCGCTGTCCGCCGAATACCTGCGCGCGAACCACAAGAACCTCAAGCCGCAGGTTTATGTCGTTCCGGAACACCTGGACAAGGAAATCGCGCGCCTCAAGCTGGATTCGATGGGTCACAGACTCGACAAGCTCACGGCGGAGCAGGAACGCTACCTCGCTTCCTGGCAGGAAGGTACGTAACTCTCGCTGCCATTTCCGGCTGCTTGGTCGTGTTATCTTTGTAGGGGCGCAGCATGCTGCGCCCCTGCGTATTTATTGATAATTTCGATGTGCGCGTGATGCACTCGCGCCAGCGCGACCTCACGACAAAGAACGGCCAGGTCGGCACGCTGTCACAGAGCGAATCGATCGGCCTCGGCATTCGAGTGCTGGCCAATGGTGCCTGGGGCTTCGCTTCCACCGATCGTTTGACGCGGGAAGGCGTCGCGGCTTGCGCGGCGCAGGCAGTTTCCATCGCGAAGGCCTCGGCATTGGCGAAGCGCAGCGAAGTTGTTCTTGCCCCCGAAAAAGCCTATGTGGACAGTTGGCAGAGCCCGTTCCGCAAAGACCCGTTCGAAATTCCACTCGAAACACAGCTGGCGCTGCTTCTTGCCGCCGACGCCGAAATGCGTCGCGTGAAAGGCGTGACGCTGACGGAAACGGACATGCAATTCCGCAAGATCGATTCCTGGTTTGCCTCAAGCATCGGCTCGCGCATTCACCAGCGCAAAGTGATTTCCGGCTGCGGAATTGCGGCCACTTCGTTTCAGGATGAAGAAATTCAAAAGCGTTCTTATCCCAGTAGCTTTGGCGGCCAGCATTCGCTGCAAGGTTACGAACTCGTTGAATCGCTCGATTTGTTGAGCAACGCGCCGGTCATCGCGGAAGAAGCCGCCGCCCTTCATTCCGCGCCGCAATGCCCGGAAAAGGTCGGTACGCTCATCC
>WNFD01000914.1_pt1 | contig 29457 bp, 25 predicted proteins | sample 5400491 | NCBI WGS metagenome assembly WNFD01 (sample SAMN13153343, study PRJNA577476) | soil metagenome | isolation source: 120 cm saprolite under Douglas fir tree site 2 hole 2 replicate 2 | place: USA:California | collected 2015-04-18
CCAAGCATGCCGACATGATCGAGCCCGACGGCGCCACCATCCCCTATCCGCCTTTGACCAAGGACATGCATCACGAGGTCGAACTGATCGTGGCGATGAAGAGCGGCGGGCTGAACATCCCGACCGACAAGGCGCTGGATCACGTCTACGGCTATGCCGTCGGCATCGACCTGACGCGGCGCGACCTGCAGCAGGCCGCGCGCAAGAAGGAACGGCCGTGGGAGATCGGAAAATCCTTCGACCATTCCGCGCCCTGCTCGGCGCTGCAGCCTGCCGCCAAGATCGGCCATCCTGCAAAGGGCAAGATCTGGCTCTCGGTCAACGGCACCGAACGGCAGAAGGGCGATCTGACCGAACTGATCTGGAGCGTGCCTGAGATCATCTGGCAATTGTCCCAGCAGGTCGAGATCGGCGCCGGCGACATCATCATGACGGGAACGCCAGCCGGCGTTGCCGCGCTCTCCCCCGGCGACAAGATCGAATGCGGCGTCGACGGCGTTGGCACGCTGAGGGTTTCGATCGGCAAGGCGGCGGCCTGACCGGCCACCAGAAATAAACGAACGTAAGAGATCAAGGCCCCGGACGCGGTTCGGGGCCTTTTTTTATCGTCGTTCAGGGCCTTGGTTCAGGGTCTTGGTTCAGCGGATCCCGGTTCGGGGGCCGTTGGCAATCAGCCCCGCCCCAGTGCCTGCAGTCCCTTGAAGGTCAGGCGCTTGGGGTCCCTGACGCCGGCAAGGTAGAGCTTGCGGATGAAGGCGGTGACCGCGTCGCGGTCGCAATCGGTCAACACGACGACGGCGTCGACCGCAATTCGCATGGCTTCCATGGGCTTTCTCTATCAGCAGCCGTGAAAGCCGCAGCCTAGGAGGATCTTGGTTAATCCGGCGTTAACCATACCCGCAGGATCGCCGATTCGCGAAGACAGCCGAATACGTGAAACAACGCATAGGACTTCCGTCGGTCGCGCGAGCGGCGCGTCAAATCGCCGCCTCTCATCTCGCGCCGTTCAACGGCACGGATGGGTTGCGCGGCGCACGCGTCAGCGCACCGTAGAACAGCGCCAGAGGCACGAAGAAAAGGCCGTGCGCGGCCGCGAACCAGACGATGCCGGCGAGCGTCAGATGAGCGATCCCGGCAATGCCTTCGCCGGTTGCGGGAAGCACCGCGAAAGCATTCAGCAGCCACACCGCGAGTGCGTAGCTTGCGCCTTTGAGGACGTCGCGCATCGGTAGGATGGGCTCGATAAGATAGGCATAGAACAGCGCCATCAGCAGACCGACAGCGAGATGGAAGCCGGTCTGAAACACCGGCGAGGCGACGCCCGGCAAGCCGATCTGCGACCACGCCGACGCGATGCCGATCCACCCAAGCAACGGCGCGAACCAGGAGGCGAGCAGCCGAAGCAGACCGCCTTTGGCTGTCGCCAGCGGCACGAGATCGGCGGCCTTGAGCGCCAAGGTGTTGATGACGATGGCCACGGATCCGGCGACAAGCGCCGGCAGCAATCGCGATCTCATGAGGACCATCCCGCACCTTGCAAACCACGCAAGGTAGACGGCTGCGCCCTCTTCTTTATTCCACCGCGTGATGCGGTCTTTCGAAGCAAACGGCTTGGCGGTGGCCGGCCCGCCACGGGGAGCGATCAACAGGAGGCAGGCTCAGGTTCGTCCGGAATGCGACGCCATACTCAGCTGGGTGCAGGCCGCGCTCTGCGCGGCGCTGGCGCAATTACGAATACTGCATCACCCCGTCGTCGATCTTGCCGAAGCGGAGCGAGACGATGTCGAGCGCGTAGTTCTGGTAGAGCCGCCACGGCCGCTTCGAGCCCTGCTTGGGCATCTTCGCGATCGAACGCTGCACATAGCCGGAGGTGAAGCTGAGCGACGGCATCGGCTCGATGGAGGGATCGCTGTTGTGCGGCACGCATTGCTTGTAGCCGTGCCGGTCCATGTAATTGATCAAGCGGCAGACATATTCGCAAGTGAGGTCGCATTTCAGCGTCCAGGAGGCGTTGGTGTAGCCGAACGCGGAGGCCAGGTTGGGCACGTCGGAATACATCATGCCCTTGTAGTTCAGCGTCTTGGCGAAATCGACCGCGCGCCCGTCGACGCTGACGTCGAGACCGCCGAGCACCTGCAGCACGAGGCCGGTGGCGGTGACGATGATGTCGGCCTCAAGCTCGCTGCCGTCCTTCAGACGGATGCCGTTTGTCGTGAACGTGTCGATCTCGCTCGTGACGACGGAGGCGCGCTTGTCCCGGATCGCCTTGAACAGGTCGCCATCCGGCACCAGGCACAGCCGCTGATCCCAGGGATTGTAGCGCGGGGTGAAATGCGTCGCGACGTCGTAGTCCGGCCCGAGCGCCATCCTGACGCCGCCGAGGATCAGATCCTTCACCTTCGCGGGCTTGCGCCTGGAGAGCTGAAAGAAATACATGCCGAGCAGCACGTTGCGCCAGCGGATCAGGTGATAGGCGAGGCTCGCCGGCAGATTGCGGCGCAATTTGTTGGCGAGCGCATCCTGCGCCGGGCGCGACACCACATAGGTCGGCGAGCGCTGCAGCATCGTGACGTGGCCGGCGGTCCTGGCCATCTCCGGCACCAGCGTCACCGCGGTCGCGCCGGAGCCGATCACCACCACGCGCTTGCCGGCATAGTCGAGATCCTCAGGCCATTGCTGCGGATGGACGATGCGGCCGGCGAAATCCTGCGTGCCGGCAAATTCCGGCGTGTAGCCCGCCTCGTATTTGTAATAGCCGGAGCACATGAACAGGAAATTGCAGGTGAAGCGCACGATCTCGGTCGCGCCCTCCCCGGCGCTGCGTTCGGCTTCCACCGTCCAGAGCGTATCTGATGTCGACCAGGCGGCGCGCTTGACGCGATGACGGAAGCGGATGTTCCTGTCGATGCCGTTCTCGGTCGCGGTCTCGCGCACATAGTTCAGAATCCGCGGGCCGTCGGCGATCGCCTTCGGCTCGGTCCACGGCTTGAAGGAATAGCCGAGCGTGAACATGTCGCTGTCGGAGCGGATGCCGGGATAGCGGAACAGATCCCAGGTGCCGCCGATGGTCTCGCGCCCTTCGAGGATGACGAAGCTCTTGCCCGGGCATTTCTGCCGCAAGTGAAAGCCGGCGCCGATGCCGGACAGGCCGGCGCCGACGATGAGGACGTCGAAATGCTCTGGTGGCATAGAAATCTCCAATTGCGCGAATTGTCTGACTGCTGGGACAATCAGTCAATCGTCACAATCCAAAAATGCCATGAAGAACGCTGGTCAGGACGCCTTCGGGGACGACAATCCCCGAGCCGATGGCGCTTCCGCCAGCGCGATCAGCAGCGCGAACACGGGCAGGATGAACAGCGGGCCCAACGCGAGCCCTGTCAACTTGCCGAGCGGCGCGGCCATCAACGGCAGCAGCAGCATGACGGCCATGGCAGAGCTGAGCCACGTCGCGGGAATCCGCGAATGACCCTCTTCGGCCTTGAGCCAGACAACGACGAACGCGCTCATCACCAGGTCGTAGTCCTGCAGGTAAGGCGTGGCGAGGCAGGTGCCGAGGATCAGCATGGCGTTGCGGATATGCGGCGGGTCATCGCGCCACCAAGATCGCGCGACGAACAACGCAGCCAGCATCGCGCAAGCCGCCTGCAGGGCATAGGCCGTCGCAACGTCGGCGCCAAGCCGCCGCGCGAACACGAACACCGACAGCATGCGGTGCCAGACGCCGGTGCCGTCTTCCAGGATCACGGCGCGGAGCTGCGCGAGATTGCCAGTGTAGTCCAGCCAGAGATGGGAGCCGAACACGACGACGCTGGCCGCGACCAGCAGAATGACCGTCGCGCCGGTGGCGCCGACCGTCAGCCACCGCCTGCCCGCGATCAGCGCGAAGGGCAGCATCAGCGCGAGATGCGGCTTATAGGCGAGGCAGCCGAACAGAACTCCTGCGACAACCGGCCGGCGACCCTGCAGCACCAATCCGCCGCCGAGCAACGCCGCCGTCAACGCGCCGTTCTGTCCGCCGACTGCGTTGACGAACAAGGCGGGCGCCGCCAGCGACAGCAGCAAGACGCTTTGCTCGCTCGTGAGCCTGAGCGCCCGGTAGAAGCCATACCAGGTCGCGATGAGCCAGACGCCCAGCGCCGGCACATAGGGAATGAATGCCAGCGGCAATGTGAGCAGCAGGAGAACCGGCGGATAGGAATAGTGATAGGACTGGATCGCCGGACCGGTCACCGACTGTTCGAAGACGTGAAAGGCTGCGAAATCGTAGACCTCCGCCGCCCGGCCATGAGCTGCGAGAAAGGCGCCGGACCAATAATTGACGAAGTCGTCCCCGAACGGGCGGCGAACGCCGTCGCTCAGCCCGTCCTGCGTCTGCTGCAGCAGGTCGAGGACATAGGCGATGCAAGCGATGACGATCCAGCACTGCGCGATCATCTTGAGCCGCGCCGGATCGACCAGCGATGCTGCAGGCGTTTTCGATGCTGCCGAAGAAGCCCTGAACTGATCGATGGATGTCATGCCCGGCCGCTCGCTTGCGTGCGCGCGGGCAAGGTGCGATCGGCGCGTTAGTACGACGCTAATGGCGCGGCGCTTTGGTGTCCGTACTAATACGCGTTCAAACGAAAAATCCGAATCGCTCCGGACTCTTACAAACGGTGACGCTATCTCAATACCTGTCATGATCCGGCTTGAACGGGCTTCCGGCCAGACGCCGATTTGTCGGCCTGATCCTTGCACAGCCCGGTGAGCCTGACGCCGATCTCGGCGAGGTGCGGCCGGACGCCACTTCTCGTCCAGCGATTTCGGCAGCACATAGATCTTCGCTGGCACTTGCCGTTCTTACTGTTGGCGAACAGCTCGATCTGCGCCAGCATCTGGTGGGTGAACGAGGCACGACGCTACGTTGCATTCAGGCAACACTTCTTGGAAAAGCTGATGACCGGCGATTTGCGTCATTGCGCGCTCATGTCGCGATCCGAACAATCAGCGGCGTCGCATGGTTGGCTGTGCATCTGGCTCAGGTTGAGCCTTTGGAGGCTGGGATCATGAACACGCGGCGATTTGCGGCGGCAGCGGCGTGGTGCCGGTACATTGTTCTGGCGAGCTGGGCAGTCGTTTGGCTTGCTGCGCCCGGCACGGGCGGAATCGAGAACACCGGCGCTGCGCCACTGATAGATCGTCGCGCATCACTCACCACCGACGCGGAGCCCGCCGAAGCGCCGCGGGTGAACGCAACGGACAACCGCGCTGCCGGTGCGGCCGCGACTGCCGACCCGGTGTCGCCAACGGCCATCGAGACCACGGCGGATTCGGACAGAACGGAAACATCGGGCAAGCGACAGCCGGCGGTCGAAAGCGCCTCGACCAGTCCGTCGGAGACGCTGCCGACCGAAGCGCCGGCCGCGCAGGTAACGACCGCGAGCAGGCAGGATCCGGACCCCGGCGACACCACCGGAGCCGTGAGTTCCATCGAAGTCGTCGACGAGTGCCTGGTCGTGGAGATCTGCGTCGATCGATATCTGTGGGCGCTCTATCAACGGGCGCCCAAGGAGGACACGGTCAAGCTGGATGAACGGAGGAAGGTGACGGTCAGGAAGAAGGGCAGAACGGTGACTGTCACCAGAACCTTCACAAAGCTGGTCGATGAGGATTTTGAGTGGAAGGATCCCAAGGCGGCGGAAAAAGCCGGCCTGTCGATGATGGATTACGTGATTGGAGGCATGGACCGGAGTTTCAAGCTGAAGCTGTTTCACACGCTTCACGCGGCGGAGGCGGCCGGCCTGTCACCCGGCATAACCAGCGCGTTCCGTGATGACTACCGCCAGTCGATCGCAAGCGGCCTCAAGGCGGCCTCCAACAGGTCGTACCATGGCGGGAGCCTCCGCGGTGGCTATGGCTACGGGCTTGCGGCCGATGTCGTGAGCGTCAAAGGAGCGACACGCGCGGAGCGGTGGACGTCCACCGAAAAACTTTGGAAATGGATCGATGCTCATGCAAAGGAGTTCGGAATCGCACGGCCATATCTTGGCCGGGACCCGCCGCACGTAGCCCCCATCGACGGCCAGGAGTACGCCACCCACTACCGCGGCGACAGCCCTCAACACGCGAACTCAAACTTGAAGAAGCGAAAACGCCTCGCTATGCGGGACAATCATAGTCAGGCGAAACGCTCGATGAGCGCAAGATCGCCAAGAGTGGGCAAGATCCGATCAGCCCGGGATATGCCGTTCCGCGCGATCCAGGCCAAGCTCCACAGCTAGAGCGTTTTCGAGCGAAGTGGATACCGGTTCGCGTGAAGAAAACGCGTCAGAACAAGAGACTAGAGCTTCCGTTCCGATTCAATCGGAACGGAAAGGGCTCTGGCGGACCGTATTTTGCATCCTCTGAAATGCAGATGGCCAGGACAAGCCTGGCCATCTCGACACTCAATGCCGGGTGAGCAACCAGGAAGCGCTTCACCCGACGGATCGCTTAGTACCGGTAATGATCCGACTTGAACGGGCCTTCCTGTTTGACGCCGATGTAGTCGGCCTGGTCCTTGCGCAGCTCGGTGAGCTTGACGCCGATCTTGGCGAGGTGCAGCCGCGCCACCTTCTCGTCCAGCGACTTCGGCAGCACATAGACCTTCTTCTGGTACTTGCCGTCCTTGTTGTTGGCGAACAGCTCGATCTGCGCCAGCGTCTGGTTGGTGAAGGAGGCCGACATCACGAAGGACGGATGGCCCATCGCGTTGCCGAGGTTCACCAGGCGGCCTTCCGACAGCAGGATGATGCGGTGCTTGTCGGGGAATTCGATCTCGTCGACCTGCGGCTTGATGTTGGTCCACTTCAGGTTGCGCAGATGCGCGATCTGGATCTCGTTGTCGAAATGGCCGATGTTGCAGACGATGGCACGATCCTTCATCGCGCGCATGTGCTCGATGGTGATGATGTCCTTGTTGCCGGTCGCGGTGACGAAGATGTCGGCGCGGGGCGCGGCGTCTTCCATGGTGGTGACTTCATAACCCTCCATCGACGCCTGCAGCGCGCAGATCGGATCGACTTCCGACACCATCACGCGGCAGCCGGCCTGGCGCAGCGAAGCCGCAGAACCCTTGCCGACGTCGCCGAAGCCCGCGACCATCGCGACCTTGCCGGACAGCATCACGTCGGTGCCGCGGCGGATGCCGTCGACCAGCGACTCGCGGCAGCCATAGAGGTTGTCGAATTTCGACTTGGTGACGCTGTCGTTGACGTTGATCGCCGGGAACAACAGCTTGCCGGTCTTTTCCATGTCGTAGAGCCGGTGCACGCCGGTAGTGGTCTCTTCCGAGACGCCTTTGATGTTCTTGGCGATCTCGGCGAAATAGCCCTTGGGCTTTTCTTTCAAGAGCCGCTTGATCAGCGCGAAGAAGACTTCCTCTTCCTCCGAGCCGGGCTTGTCGAGAAACGCCACGTCGCCGTTCTCGGCGCGCAGGCCGTGATGCACCAGCATGGTGGCGTCGCCGCCATCGTCGAGGATCATGTTGGGCGTGCCGCCGCCATGCCAGTCGAACAGCTTTGCGGTGTAGTCCCAATAATCAGTCAGCGTCTCGCCCTTCACGGCGAATACGGGAATGCCGGCCGCCGCGATCGCCGCTGCGGCATGATCCTGGGTCGAATAGATGTTGCAGGAGACCCAGCGGATGTCGGCGCCGAGCGCCGCCAGCGTCTCGATCAGTACCGCGGTCTGGATCGTCATGTGCAGCGAACCCGCAATGCGCGCGCCCTTCAGCGGCTGCTTCGGACCATATTCCTCGCGCGTCGCCATCAGGCCGGGCATCTCGGTCTCGGCCAGCGAGATTTCCTTGCGACCGAATTCGGCGAGCGAGATGTCCTTGACGATGTAGTCGGTGAAAACGGGTTTTTTCGCAGCGGCGGTCATGGGATGTTCCTTGCTCTTCGCCCGATGCTTCTTGCGAAACCGGACTAAAATTAGTCTCTCGTCATGCCCGGGCATAGCATGTCTGCTTTTCGCAGACTGCGTAAACTTGTCTGCGTTCCCGGGCATCCACGTCTTGGCCCACAACGAAGAAAGACGTGGATGGCCGGGACAAGCCCGGCCATGACGGCTTAGATAAGTTGCAGCAATCTACTCAAATCACCGATCACACCGCGCGCTTGAGCGGTTCGACGAGGTCGGTCTTCTCCCAGGAGAAGCCGCCCTCATTGTCCGGGGTGCGGCCGAAATGACCGTAGGCCGAGGTGCGCGCATAGATCGGCCGGTTGAGATCGAGGTGCTTGCGGATGCCGCGCGGCGTCAGGTCCATGGTCTCGGCGACGGCCTTCTCGAGCTTGTCCTCGGGCACCTTGCCGGTGCCGTGGGTGTCGATATAGATCGACAGCGGTCGCGCCACGCCGATCGCGTAGGCAAGCTGCAGAGTGCAGCGTCCGGCAAGCCCAGCGGCCACGATGTTCTTGGCGAGGTAGCGCGCGGCATAGGCCGCGGAGCGGTCGACCTTGGTCGGGTCCTTGCCGGAGAATGCGCCGCCGCCATGCGGGGCCGCGCCGCCATAAGTGTCGACGATGATCTTGCGCCCAGTAAGCCCGGTGTCGCCGTCGGGACCGCCGACATAGAATTTTCCAGTGGGATTGATGTGCCAGATGGTCTTGCCGTTGATCCATTCCTTGGGCAGCGCCTCGCGAACAAAGGGCTCGACCCGCTCGCGGACCTGGGCGGAGGTCATGTCCTCGACCAGATGCTGGTGCGAGACCACGATCTCGCGGACCCCGACCGGCTTGCCGTTCTCATATTGCACGGTGACCTGGCTCTTGGAGTCCGGACCCAGCACCTTCTCGCGGCCCGAATGGCGCGCTTCCGAGATCAACCGCAGGATCTTGTGAGCGTAGAAGATCGGCGCCGGCATCAGGTCCGGCGTCTCGTTGCAGGCATAGCCGAACATGATGCCCTGGTCGCCCGCGCCCTCTTCCTTGTTGGTGCCGGGCTGCAAGGCGTCCACGCCTTGCGCGATATCGGCCGACTGCGGATGCAGCAGGATCTCGATGTCGCAGGTCTCCCAGTGGAACCCGTCCTGCTCGTATCCGATGTCCTTGATCGCCTCGCGGACCACGCTCTTGATCTGCTCATTGGTGACGGACTTGGGACCGCGGGTTTCGCCCGCGATTATCACCTTGTTGGTGGTGGCGAGCGTCTCGCAGGCCGTGCGGATCGCCCAGGGGTCGATGCCCGCTTTCGGGCCCTCGCGGAAGAACAGATCGACGATCTCATCCGAAATCCGGTCACAGACCTTGTCCGGATGGCCCTCGGAAACCGATTCTGAGGTGAACAGGTAAGACGCGCGCATCAAGCAACCCCCTATTTCCGCCTGAAGCCGGCGGCTCGTTTCGAATGTGGCCCAGGATTGTCAGTCTCGACGGCGCGAGATGACGTAGGATTCGTCGTAAAACCAAAGTCCGTTATGCTTCCGCAGAACTTCCCTGGCGGCATCGAGCGTGCGGCTGCTTTCAATCATTTCCGTCAACCGGTCGTCTTCGATCTGGGCGACATACACCGCCGCGTTCCATGCTGCAAAGGCCGTCGAGGTTCCGATCGCGCCGGTCACCTCGTTGGGAAGCGCTTCCATATCATAGCGAAAGACCGAGCGGTTATCGGCATAGGCGTTAAAGTTCAGGTCCCGCCCGGCCGATCCCAGCTCATATTTCACCGCGCGCAATAGCTCATGACGGCTCACGGAGAAAGGGTTTTCTCCCGGCCAGACCGCCTGGATCATTTCCAGGCCCGGATCCTGGCCATGGGAGTGGATTCCGATCAATCGCCCACCGGCCCGCAGCGCCCGCGCCAACGGCGCGATGATCCGCTTGGCGCGGAAATTCACAGAAGATTTAGCGCGATAGGGCTGGGAGGCGATAATCAGGTCGAAATTGGCCTCGGTCCGGCCGGCCCGGGGGATGATCGAATCCAGCAGGAACCTGTGGTCTTCGCGGTAGAGTACCACCGCCACCGGCCGCTCATAGACCGGCATTCCGGTGCGCGGGGAGACGCTGGCGCGCCAGTTCTCATCCAGAAAGGGCCGCAAATCCGCGATCTGGACCTCGAATTCACCCGAGGATGCCCCCCGCAGGGCGACCTCGTGCCAGATCATGCCGGCGGCGGCTGCAGGCGATTTCGGTGTCAGCCAGGGCGCCTCCGCGTAATACATGTTGGTTAGCACGAAGACGGTCGCGGGGTGTTCGAACAGGCGGTCCGGAACTTTCTCGAGAATCAGCCGGACGTCCTCAAGACTCAGTTCCTTGCCGGCGACATAAAACGGCATATGGGGGAAACGGCCGTGCATCAGGCGCATCACCCTCACCAGCACCGTGCCGTCGCCGACGCCTGCGTCGAACACCCGCAATGCGGGCGGTCTTGGGTGGATGCTCGAAAGCTCCAGCCCAACCCGTTCAGCGATCACCCGTTTTTCGCTGCAGGTGTGGACGAACAGGAGGTACTTCTGGCGGTTTTCGAAGAAGCGGAAATTGCCCCTGGGATCGCGTTTTTCCGGCGGGACCTTGAGCCCGCGCGGCGGCGCCACCCCGCCCGGCGTGGAGGCCGCGATATAGGCCTGGATGCGGTCCAGCGTGTCGATGGTGATGCGCTTGCCCTCGCGCAGCCGGTGCACCAGCTTGCCGTCATTGACCGCGCGGCGCCCGAAGGTCGATTCCGCCATGTCGGACTGGCGGCAGAACTCCGAAATCTGGCTCAGAATCTCGTCGTTTTTCATTCGGGCGGGGCTTGGGACGGCGGTGGGCAGCGAGGTGCCGGAAGGCCGTCCTACCACCATCTGCCCAACGGGGGAAAGCCCGAGGACGAATCGCTCGTGCCTTGAGCCGGAACGACCGTTGACCTCAGCAATCGACCGCGATCTCTGCGCCTACTGGATCGGCGCGATCCCGACCTGCTTGATCAACTTGGCCCATACCGGGGTTTCGGTGCGGATCACCGCGGCGAATTCGTCCGGCGTGCGCGCCACCGTCTCCATGCCGAGCGCCGCGAACTTTTCCCGCGCCGCGGGGGCTGTCACCGCCTTGAGCGCCTCGTCGTGCAGCATCGCGACGATCGGCGCCGGCGTCCCGGCAGGCGCCATCAGGCCAAACCAGGCGCTGGCGTCGAAGCCGCTGAAGCCCAGTTCATCGAGTGTCGGCAGGTCAGGCATTGCGGGCGAGCGCCGCAGCGACGTGACCGCCAGCGCGCGCAAACGGCCGTCGCGGACCTGCGGCAGCACCGAGGCGATACTGCCGAAGAACATGGTGACGCGACCGGCCACGAGATCGCTCAGCAACGCCGCGCTGTCGCGATACGGCACGTGCTGCATCTTGATGCCCGCCATGGTCTGCAACAACTCTCCGGCCAGATGGGTCGAGGTGCCGATCCCGGCCGAGGCATAAGTCAGCGCGCCGGGGCTGCGCTTTGCCAACGCGACCAGGTCTTGCACGGTTTCGGCCGGCACATCCTTGTTCAGCACCAGAACGTTCGGCGCGATCGTCACCTGGGCGACCGGGACGAGATCGCGCGCCGGATCATACGGCAGCTTCGCGTAAAGCGAGGGATTGATAACGATCGCAGCATTGCCGGCCATCAGCAGCGTGGCGCCGTCAGGCGCCGCCTTGGCAACGTGGTCCGCGGCGATATTGCCGCCCGCTCCCAGCATGTTCTCGACCACGACCGGCTTCCCCCAGGCTGCGGTGAAGCGTTCGGCCAGGATGCGCGCCGCAACGTCGGGTGCGCTGCCCGGACCAAAGCCCAGCACGATGCGGATGGTCGTTTGCGGATAGGCGGGTTCCGCGCGCAGCGGATGCGCCAGGGCTAAGAGTGCCACGAATGCGAGTGCCAGCCGTCTCATGATTGTTCTCCCGGTCAGTGCGGGGCATTGTCCTCACCGACCGGTTCTTCGTCGTCACCCCACGGGGTGATGGCGAACCGGCGCACCGGTGAGGATTGCCCTCACATCGACGGCCCGAGCGTACGGGCGATCTGGCCAATCGACTGCACGAGTTCGGCGTGGCCACGGATTCCGATCTTGGCGTAAATTCGCTTGGTATGGGTTTTCAGCGTGTTTTGGCTGATGCCGAGCATCGCTGCCGCGGCCGTCATGCCGTTCGCCTGCGCAAGCGCCGTCGCGACCCGCAATTCGGCGGCCGTCAAGCCGTGGCGCGCCGCCAACAACGCACTCGCCGCCTCGCGGGTGCGCGACACGTCGACCAGCAGCGCGATCGCGGCGGGCCGTGCCGCCCCATGGTGCGACGGGTGGTCGAGCGCGCGGCCGCGCACCGGTGCCACGGTCACGCCGATGTCCCCGCCGTCGCTCCGCGGCAGGCGGGCCGTCCCTCCGGCGCCAGCGCGTACGGCGTCGCCGACCAATGCGCGGAGCACCTTCGTCACTGCTGGCGTACCGGACACGTCGGCGCCCGTGTCGAGGCGCAGCGACAATTCCTCGGCCTGTGCTCGGGCCACACTATTGGCGAACAGCACGCGATGCCCGACATCGAAAGTGATAATGCCGGTCGACAGCGCATCAAGCGCATCGCGCTCGTTCTGCGCGGCCGCCCGATAGTCGAGCAGGCGCAACCTTAGTTCGGAGGCGCGACGCAAATGCGGAAGCAGCGAATTGAGGACCGCAACGTCGCGTTCGCCGAACGGTCCTTTCGCTTCGCTGCGCTCGACATTGATAGAAACCTTGAATTCCGGCCGGCTGATCACGTTGACGATTGTGCCATGCGCGATGTTCTGCGGCCGAAGCACATCGTCGTAAAACGCCGTGCGCTTGAGCTGCGCCAGCGGGATCAGGTCGTCGGAACGCACCACATGGCCGGCCGTAAACCGGCTCGCGCGCATCCACGGATTGGCGACATGATAGAGTTCGTGGCGACGCTTGCAGTCCGGATCGATCCGCCCGAGATCGTGGAACGTGTACATCTTGCGATCGACGCTGTAGCCGTGGATCAGCGCGGCTGCACTGTCGGTCAGATCGGCGATGCCTTCCAGCACCGCGCTCCAGAGCGATGCATCAAGCACGGCGTCGTACATCAATCCGACAAGCGCCTCTCGCCTCTGCTCGAAACCCCTCGGCATCGTCACGCCCTCCGCAACGGGATCTGGATCGTCGCGCAAACCGGCGTGCAAGCGTTCGGCGGTATACCGCGGTATCGCGCCATGCCTGTTCTTGCACCGACAGCCTGCCAATGGCCGCTGTTGGCGCAGAATTCATAGCCGATGGCGGTACGCTTTCCAAGGCTGCCCGTTTCCAAGGCATGCCTGGCACGCCACAGCAAAATCGGGTTCAGTTTCCGGTCCATTCCGTCTAGAAAGCGCCACCCCCATGGGGTTAAAGGCGCGAGACGCCGCGGCGATCGCGATTACGTTCGCCGCTCATTTCCTGCAGATTTCCAGGCTCATTCGAGTGCATGATGAATTCCACGCAATCCTCTGCCGCGCCGCCATTCGACAATCAGCGAAAACGGGAATTGCTCGATCGCATCGAAACCAATCTCGATGAGACCGAAAGCTGGCGCCAATTCAACGTCGCCTATCACGACGACGACCGCAAATTCATGCGCTTCCTCGTCCCATCAGGCAAACGGGTGCTCGAACTCGGCTGCGGCAGCGGCCATATGCTGGCGGCGCTGGAGCCGTCCTTCGGTGTCGGCGTCGACTTCAGCCCGAAGACCATCGCCAAGGCCGGAGGGCTCTATCCTCATCTGAGCTTTGTCGTGGGCGACGTGGAAGACCCGGCGACGCTCGCTGCGATCGAGGGGCCATTCGACTACATCGTGCTCGCCGACACCATTGGGTTGCTCGATGACATCGATGGGACGTTGCGGTTAATTCACCAGCTTTGCGAGCCGTCGACACGGATCATCATCGCCTATTATTCCCATCTCTGGGAGCCGGTCCTGAAAGCCGCCGAGGCGCTTCGGCTGCGAAACCAGCAGCCGCAGGTCAACTATGTCGCCACCGCCGATTTCCTGAACCTGATGGACCTCGCCGATTTCGAGGTCATCAGCCACGAGCAGCGCCAGTTGCTGCCGCAACGATGGCTCGGCCTTGGACCCTTCATCAACAGCTTCATCGCGCCGCTGCCCGGCATTCGAAAGCTGTGCCTGCGGACTTATCTGGTCGGCCGCCCGGTGCGGCAATTCCCAGACCGCAAATATTCGGCGAGCATCGTCATCCCCTGCCGCAATGAACGCGGCAATGTCGAGAACGTGATCCTGCGGATGCCGCGCTTCGGTTCGCATCAGGAGATCATCTTCGTCGAGGGAAACTCCAGCGACGGCACGTTCGCAGAATGCGAACGCGTCCGCGACGCCTACAAGGAGAATTGGGACATCAAGGTCCTGAAGCAGGACGGCAAGGGCAAGGGCGACGCCGTGCGCAAGGGCTTCGCGGCGGCGACCGGCGACGTGCTGATGATCCTCGACGCAGACCTGACCATGCCGCCGGAAGCCTTGCCGAAATATCACGCCGTGATCGAGACCGGAAAAGCCGAGTTCGTGAACGGCACCCGCCTGATCTATCCCATGGAAAACGAGGCGATGCGGCCGCTGAATTTGATCGCCAACCGCTGCTTCGCCTATCTGTTCAGCTATCTCGTCAACACGCGGATGACGGATACACTGTGCGGTACCAAGGTGCTGCTGCGCAAGGACTACGAGGTGCTCGCGCGCGAGCGCAGCTATTTCGGCAATTTCGATCCGTTCGGCGATTTCGACCTGATTTTCGGCGCCGCCAAGCAGAACCTGAAGATCATCGAGACCCCGATCCACTACAAGGCGCGCACCTTCGGCGAGACGCAGATCTCGCGCTTCCGCGACGGCTGGCTGCTGCTGCGGATGGTGTGGTTCGCCTACCGCAAGCTCAAGGCGATCTGATCGCGCGCGCCAGATGGGCCTTCACGCTTGTCGCAATCCGCTGCGCCTCAATTCCGATTTCACGCAATTGCCCGGTCGGCACCGTGATCTGACCGCAGAAATACAATCCGGGCGCAGTCGTCGCCCGCCCTGTGACAAGCGGCCTGCCATGGCCGTCGAACATGCCATCGACATCCGGCAGCAGTCGACGCAGGTCAGGGCGGAAACCGGTTGCGAGAATGACCGCATCGATCTTCTCCGTCGTTCCGTCCATGAAAACCACGCCGTCCGTCGTAAACCGTTCAATCCCGCCGCGCAGCTTGATCGCGCCATCCCTGATCCCTGCGAGGGTGCCGATATCGATCAGCGGCACGCGTCCATCTTCCTCGACCATCCGGCGCGGCCCCTTCATCGCGCGGCGCAATCCAAGCTTCTCGAAATCGCCGAGCGCCAGCTTCAGGACCGGCCCGTTGATGAGATCGACCAGACGCGCCGGCAATCGCCGGTAAAGGAGGACCCACGACATGATGGGAAAACCCAGAAGATCCCGCGGGATGATCTGGACCGGACTGCGAACGGCCATCGCCACGTCGATGCCGGCATTGGCAAGGTCGAGCGCGATCTCGCCACCCGAATTGCCGAAGCCGACCACGAGCACGCGCCTTCCGGCGAAGGCAACCGGATTGCGATAGTCGCTGCTGTGGACGACGGCGCCGGCGTAAATCTCAAGGCCCGGCCATGACGGACGATGCGGGCTGTCGGCAATCCCGGTCGCGATCACCACGACCGGCGCAGCGATCGGGGAGTCTTGCACGATCTCCGCGCGCCACAGCCCAGAATCATGCCTAATCCGGCAAACCATGGCGCCGAAGACCGGCTTGATGTCGAAATGTGCGGCGTAGCGTTCGAGATAATCGACCACCTGCGCGCGCGACGGATAAAGCGGGTAACTCCCCGGCATGGCAAATCCCGGCAAGCCGGAGTGCTTCCGGTCGGTATGCAGATGAAGCCGGTCGTAATGCCGACGCCACACCGCGCCGACGTGATCGGCTTTTTCCAGCACGACGACGTCCAGACCCCGCGCCTTCATCATCGCGGCACATGCGAGTCCCGCTGGACCCGCGCCGACAATGATGGCGTCGGGATTGCGCGCCATGCAGCCGGAACGATCTATTTGCCCCAGACGTCTTCGGCGATCTCGACCGCGAGCCGGAGCTTGGCCCACTGCTCGTCTTCGGAGAGAATGTTGCCCTCCTCCGTGGACGCGAAACCGCATTGCGGCGACAGCGCGAGCTGTTCCAGCGGCACGAACCTGGCAGCCTCGTGCAATCGGCGCTTGATGTCGTCCTTGTTCTCCAGTTCGCCGAATTTCGAGGTGATCACGCCGACCACGACGACCTTGTTGCCCTTCGGCAGATAACGCAACGGCTCGAAGCCGCCGGCGCGGTCGGAATCATATTCCAGGAAGTAGCCGTCGTAATTGGTGCCGGCGAGCATCGTTTCGGCGACCGGCTCATAGCCGCCGGAAGAAATCCAGGTGGAGCGGAAATTGCCGCGGCAGACATGGGTGGTGACCACCATGTCGGCAGGCCGCTCGGCGAGCGCGTAGTTGATAATCCGCGCATAGATCTGCTGCAGGCCGTCGAGATTGTCGCCGCGCTCACGCGCCTTCTTGAGCTCGTCCTGCGAGCAGAGATAGGCCCACACCGTGTCGTCGAACTGCAGATAGCGGCAGCCGGCGTCGTAGAACGCCTTCACCGCCTTGCGATAGGTCTTGCCGAGATCCTCGAAGAACGCCTCGAGATCGGGATAGACCTCCTTCGAGATCGCCTTGCGGCCGCCGCGGAAATGCAGCACGGCCGGCGACGGGATCGTCATCTTCGGCGTGACGTGGGCGATGTCGGCGTGCTTCTTCAGGAACTTGAAATGATCGAGCATCGGGTGATCGGCGGGGAAGTCGAGCTTGCCGATCACGCGCACCGCGTCATGCCGCGTCTCGACGCCCGCGAACTGGATGCCGACGTCGGGGTGAAACAATTCGCAGCCGGTGAGATGGCTAAGGAAGTCGAAATGCCACCAGGAGCGGCGAAACTCGCCGTCGGTCGCAAGCTTCAGGCCGGTCGAGGCCTGCCGGTGCACGACCTTCTCGATCTCCAAATCCTCGGCCTTGCGCAACTCGTCGGGCCCGATCTCGCCCTTCTCGAGCTTGGCGCGCGCCTCTTTGATGCGCTGCGGACGCAACAGGCTGCCGACCTCGTCGGCGCGGAACGGCGGTTTTGTTCGTTGCATGGCTTCACTCCCAAGAAATTCTCAAGAAATTCTCTAATGCGCCGCGGCGCCCGCCACGCCCAAATGGCGTTCGAGAACGGCGGGATCGGCCTTCAACGCGCTGCTCGCCGCGTCGTGAACGATCGCTCCGCGTTCCAATATCACAACGCGGTCGGCGAGCCCCAGAATCTTTTGCGCGTTCTGCTCGACGATGATCGAGCAGATGCCGCCGGCCCGGGTGATCTTGCCGAGCGCCACTAGCAGTTCCTCGACGATGATCGGCGCCAATCCCTCGGTCGGCTCGTCGAGCAGCAGCACTTTCGGATTGAGGGTCAGCGCCCGGCCGATCGCCAGCATCTGCTGCTCGCCGCCGGAGAGCTGGTTGCCGAAATTGTTGCGCCGCTCCTTCAGCCGCGGGAACATCTCGTAGACCTTTGCGACCGTCCACGGTCCCGGCTGAGCGACGGCGGTCATGTTCTCTTCCACCGTCAGCGAACGGAAGATGTTGCGCTCCTGCGGCACCCAGCCGATCCCGGCGCGCGCCCGCTGGTCCGGCCGCAGCGGCGTGAGATCGACGCCGCCCAGCGCAAGCGTGCCACCAAAACGGCGGGTGACGCCGACAATCGAATTGATCAGCGTGGTCTTACCGGTGCCGTTGCGGCCGAGCAGCGCCAGCACCTCTCCGTCCGGCAGCCGCAGCGACATGTTCGGCAGCACCACGGCCTCGCCATAGCCGGCGCACAGGCCCTCGATCGTGAGCAGGTCAGGCATTTGCGGCCTCGCCGAGATAGACCGCCTTGACCTGCGGATCGCGCGCGACCTCGTCGGGCGGACCTTCGACCAGCAGCGCGCCGTTGACGAGGACCGAAATGCGGTCGGCGAAGGAGAACACCAGATCCATGTCGTGCTCGATCAGCAGCACGGTGACGTCGCGCGGCAGGCTTGCGACCGCGGCAAGAATGTCGTGGCGCTCGCTTTCGGGCACGCCGGCCGCCGGCTCGTCGAGCAGCAGCACGCGCGGCTTGGCGGCGATCGCAAGCGCAATCTCCAGCAGGCGCTGCTTGCCGTAAGGCAAGGTCGCGGTCGGCTCGTTCATGACGTCGAGCAGATGAAAGCGCGCGAGATTCTCCGCGATCTCGGCGTTGACGTCGTCGCGCGTGCCCATCCGCCGCCACCAGTCGCCGCCGCGTCCGAGCCGCTCGGACACCGCAAGCCCGATGGTCTCCAGCGGCGTCAGGTCGGCATAGAGCTGGTTGATCTGGAAGGTGCGCGACAGGCCCCGCAACACGCGCGTGTGCACGGCCAGGTCCGTGATGTCGCTGCCTTCGAGCAGAATGCGGCCGGCATTAGGCCTGAGCACGCCGGTGAGCAGGTTGATCACCGTGGTCTTGCCCGCGCCGTTCGGGCCGATCAGCGCGTGCCGGGCGCCCTGCTCGATCTTCAGCGACAGATTGCGCGTGACATTCAATCCGCCGAAATGCTTCTCCAGCCCTCTCGTCTCCAAGGCAATGGTCATGGCGCCTCGCTCTCGGGAAGCGCGACGGCGGCCTTGCGGCCGGCGAGTTGGGTGATGATCAGGTTCGGCACGAACAGCACCCAGCGATGCAGCCGCTGGCGGCCGACCAGCACGATGACGACCAGCACGAGGCCGATCCAGAACTGCCAATATTGCGGCGTGATGGTCGAAAACACCTCCTGCAGCATCCGGAACACGATGGCGCCGATCAGGCCGCCATAGAGATAGCCGGTGCCGCCAATGACAAGCACCAGCATCAGGTCGGCGGAGCGCTCGAACGAAAAGACGTCCAGCGAGGCGATCGCGGTGGTCTGGGTGAACAGCGCGCCGGCGATGCCCGCGTAGAATGCGGCCAGCGTATAGGCCGCGATCAGGCGCCGGTTGACGGGAATGCCGATCGCCGCCGCCCGCAACGGATTGTTCCTGATGGCGCGGAGCGACAGGCCGAACGGCGAATGCACGATGCGCCGCGCCAGCAGGAACAGAAGAAACAGCACCGCAAGCGCATAGAAGAAGCCGGTCCTGCCGAACATGTCGAAGGCGAACCGTCCGAGGATCGGGGCCATCTCGATGCCCTGCAATCCGTCGGTGCCGCCGGTGATGCTTGAAAACCGCTCCGCCAGCGCTTCCAAGAGCAGCGCGATGCCGAGCGTCACCATCAGCCTTGTCAGGTCGACGCCGCGGATCACCAGAAAACTCGTCAGGAAGCCGAGCGCCATGGCGGCAAGCCCGGCCGCCAGCAGCGCGACCACCGGCTCTGCGATGATGCCGTGCAGCGCCAGCAAGCCTGCACCATAGGCGCCGACGCCGAAGAATGCCGCATGTCCCAGCGAGACGATGCCGGCATAGCCCAGGATCAGATCGAGCGACAGCGCGAACAGCGCCAGCCGTACGATGTCGGTCATGATGAGATAGCGCGACGGAAAGGCGAACGCGCAACCAAGCGCGACAATCCAGAACGCGGCCTCGCCCCAGTGCCAGCGCCCGTGCTGGATGGCGTGGTATCCGACGTCGGCTTGCGCGGTCATGGTCTGCTCAACGCGTTGCTGTCCGGCCGAACAGGCCGTTCGGGCGCCAGATCAGGATCACGATCATCAGGGCATAGATCACGAACGGGCCCATCTTGGGGACGTAATATTTGCCGGCGACGTCGCCAATGCCGAGCAGCAGCGAGGCCAGAAACGGCCCGGTGATCGAGGACGAGCCGCCGACGGTCACCACGATCAAAAAGTAGATCATGAATTTGAGCGGAAAATACGGATCGAGGCCGAGAATTTCCGCGCTCAGCGCGCCGCCGAGACCGGCGAGCCCGCATCCGAAGGCAAAGGTGAAGGCGAACACCTGCGGCACGTTGATACCGAGCCCGCTCGCCGCGCGCGGATCGTCGACGGCTGCGCGCAGCCGGCTGCCGAACCGCGTCCGCGCCAGCACCAATTGCAGCGCGGCGGTGAGCAGGCCGCAGATCACGATGATCATCAATCGGTAGCGGCCGATGCCGACGCCGAACAGGTCGAACTGCCCTTCCAGCGCCTGCGGCAACTGGATGAAGACGCGCGACGATCCCATGATGTAGTCGACCGCCGCCACCGACATGAAGACGAGGCCGATCGAGAACAGCACCTGGTCGAGATGGCTTCTCGCATAGAGGTGACGGTATAACAGCCGCTCCAGCACTGCGCCGATCAGCGCACTGGCCACGAAGGCGAGCGGCAGGCCCGCAAAGAACGGCCAGCCGGCCTGGTTGACCAGCACCGCGCAGACATAGCCGCCCGCCATCGCGAACGCGCCATGCGCGAGATTGACGAAGTTCATCAGCCCGAGCGTCACCGCAAGCCCGCAGGCGAGCACGAACAGGAGCATGCCGTAAGCAACGCCGTCGAACAGGTTGGTGAGAATGGAGGTCATGGGATCAGACTAGCCGGATTGAGGTCCCTCGTCATGGCCGGGCTTGTCCCGGCCATCCACGTCCTTTGTTAGAGCCGGCAGAAAGGCGTGGATGCCCGGGTCAAGCCCGGGCATGACGCAGAGAGGCCGTCGATGCGCCCCGGAATGACGCAGAAACCCGCGTCACTTCTTCGTCTTGCCGGAATCCTTGACGGCTTCGAAGGTCTGGAATTCGACGTTGTAAAGCTCGCCGTCGACCTTCTCGACCTTGCGGATGTAGATGTTCTGCACGATGTCGCGGGTGTCCGGGTCGATCGAGATCGGCCCGCGCGGGCTTTCCCACTTCATCCCCTTCATCGCTTCGATCAGCGCGTCGCCGTCGGTCTTGCCGCCGGTCTTCTTCAGCGCCTCGTAGATCAGGTGGATGCCGTCATAGCCGCTGACCGCCATGAAGCCCGGCCGGTTGTTGAAGGCCTTCTTGTAGGCGGCGACGAACTCCTTGTTCATCGCAGAGGGATGCGCGGCCGAATAGAGATGCGCGGTGACGGTTCCAAGCGCGGCGTCGCCCATGTTGTTGAGTAAATCGTCGTCCATGACGTCGCCGGGGCCGATCACCTTGATGCCGGCCTTGTCGAGCCCGCGCTCGGCATATTGCTTCATGAAGTTGCCGCCCTGGCCCGCCGGCACGAACACGAACATCGCGTCCGGCTTGGCATCCTTCATGCGCTGCAGGAACGGCGCGAAATCGGGATTGGCGAGCGGCACCTTGACCTCCTCGACGACCTCGCCGCCGCCGGCGGTGAAATGCTCCTTGAAGAAATTCAGCGCGTCATTGCCGGGCGCATAGTCCGAGGTGAGCGTCGCCACCTTCTTGATGCCGTTCTTGACCGCCCAGTCGGCGATGATGGTGGAGGACTGCGCCAGCGTGAAGCTGGTGCGCACGATATAGGGCGAGCGTTCCGTGATGATCGAGGTGCCCGCGGCCATCACGACTTCGGGGATCTTGCCCTGGGTCGCAAGCGGGGCCGCGGCGAGCGCGGCCGGCGTGACGCCGAAGCCCGCGATGACACTGACCTTGTCGTTGACGATCAGTTCCTGCGCGGCCGTCTTGGTCTTGTCGGGGACCGCGCCGTCGTCCTTCAGGATCACTTCGATCTTCTTGCCGGCGACGGTGTCGCCATGCTGCTGCATGTAAAGCTTGATCGCGTTGTCGATCTGCTTGCCGGTCGAGGCCTGACCGCCGGTCATGGGCAGGATCAGCCCGATCTTGACGGCGTCCTCGGCGCGCGCCGGCGCCAACGCCAATGCCCCGGCGACCGCTGCCCCCAGCATCAGGCGCGACACCATCTTGCGACAAACAAACATGAACATTCCCTCCCCTTGATCGTTCCTTATCGGTCCTTATCGGTTTCTTGCGCCGAACCGAGTCCCCGGCTCTTGCCTCACCGCAGCCAGCTTCAACCAGCGCGGCTAGATGGCGGGTTTCGCTCCCCTGTTGTCAATCGGACGATGGGTGACCATTGGGCGCAAGGTGAACCTTCCAACGATCAGGATCATGGTATTATAATACCTTTAAAATCGTATGCGAAGAACCACGTCTGAGGCCGCCCAGGATGGTAATCCCGCCTGTCTCAAACCTCGCGTCGCCGGATCGAACCATTTGTACGATTGTACAAATGGCATGGTCTTGTCAACAAAAATAACGCCGTTTCAGCGCAAGCCATGGACGGGCGCGGGCGGGATCGAATTCAAGCCAGGGGGTGGCGTGCGTCCTTCAAATAGACATCCTTAAAGATCAAGCGTCTAAGCTGCCGCCGATGCTATTCCGCACCCGCCATATCTACGCGATCATCGCTCTCTCGCTCGTGGGCCCCGTCTTGAGCGGCTGCGCCTCCGTCAATGAAAAGCTCTCGGCCGGCATGGGCGACTACATTCCGCAATGGGCCGGCGGGTTGCCGGCCGACGCGCCTCCCCGCCCCGGGACCGCGAAATATGACGAGTACATGAGAGAGCGGGAAAAGAACCGGCTGCTCCCGGCGGACCAGCGCAACGGCGCCAAGCCGAACGAGACGAAGGCTGATCCTGCTCGTTGATCTGCCTAGAGCGCGATGAGTTCGGGATGAATCGTCATCGCGCTCTAGCTTATTGTTTGAGCATGATCTCCGCGCAAACGCTTTGCGTTTGTCGCGAGGGAAAACCGGGACCCACTTTTCCGGATCATGCTCTGGGACCTCTCAGTCCATGAACACCACGGTCTTGCGGCCGTTCAGGATGACGCGATCGTCGAGGTGATAGCGGATTGCGCGCGCCAGCACGCGCCGCTCGATATCGCGCCCCTTGCGAACGAGGTCGTCGGGTGTATCGCGGTGGCTGATGCGCTCGACGTCCTGGTCGATGATCGGTCCCTCATCGAGGTCCTGGGTGACGTAATGGGCGGTCGCGCCAATCAGCTTGACGCCGCGCTCATGGGCCTGGTGATAGGGCTTGGCGCCCCTGAATCCCGGCAGGAACGAGTGATGGATGTTGATGCAGCGCCCGGAAAGCCGCGCCGACATCTCGTCCGAGAGAATCTGCATATAGCGCGCGAGCACGATAAGGTCCGTCCCTGTCTGCCCGACCATCTCCCAGATTTCGTCCTCCTGCGCGCGCTTGGTCTCCTTCGTCACCGGCAGGAAGTAGAACGGAATGTCACCGAAGTCGCAGCTTGAATAGGTCTCGCGCGGATGGTTGGAGATGACCGCGGTCGGAATCATCGCAAGCTCGCCGGTGCGCCAGCGATAGAGAATGTCGACGAGACAGTGATCGGATTTCGAGACCAGCAGCATCACGCGCCGCCGGGCGGCGCGGTCGCGCATCTGCCAGTCCATGCCAAAGCGCTCCGCGATCGCGGTAAATCCGGTCTGCAGCGCCGACAATTCCACCGCGAGATCGGCGGCGGTAAACACCACCCGCATGAAAAATTTCTTGGTCTCGACATCGTCGAACTGCTGGGCGTCGAGAATGTTCTGCCCATTATGGGCGAGGAACGTCGAGACGGCCGAGACGATGCCGGGACGATCCGGGCAGGACAGGGTCAGCACATATTGATGATCGGGCATGACGACGCTTGATGAAGGTTTGGGCAGAGCTCGGCGGACGGTGGAACCGATGGCCCTGCTCTATCACCGCCGGCGCCCTTGCGCCAACCATCAGGTGGGAGTCAGGATGAACAAATGGCTGCGATATCGATGAGGGCAGGATCATGGCTGACAAGTTAAGCGGGTACCGCATCCTGATCCTGGAAACGCGCGAAGAGGCGCAGTTCTCCCGCCTGCTCGCTGAGCAGGGCGCCGATGTCCTGCAATGCCCGATGTTCGAGATCCACGATGCGCCCGATCCCGCGCCGGTGGAGGCCTGGATCCGGCGCTGCATCGAACGGCCTTTCGACGATCTCGTGCTGATGACCGGCGAAGGCCTGCGCCGCCTGATGAAGCTTGCGCGGCAGACGGGCCTGGATGCGGATTTCGTCAGCGCGCTTGGCAAGGCGCGGACATTCGCCCGCGGCCCCAAACCCGGCCGGGCGCTGCGCGAGATCGGCTTGGAGCCGGAGGTCACGACCGAGAAGCCGACCTCCGAAGGGGTGGCCGAGATGCTGTCGCGCGTCGATCTCAAAGGCCATCGGCTCGGCCTGCAGCTTTATCCCGACAAGGATCACGGCGCCCTGATCGGCGCCATCACCGCCCAAGGCGCCGAGGTCGATACCGTGCTGCCTTACGCCTATGATGCCAAGGCGGCCGACGCCAATATCGTCACCGCGATCGAGGAGATGGCCGAGGGCAAGATCGATGCGATCGCCTTGACCAATCTGGGCCAGGTTCGTCGTCTGATCGAGGTTGCGCGCGCACGTGGCTCAGAAGCGCGGTTGCGCGAAGGATTGGCGCGAACGCCGATTGCATCCGTCGGACCGGCGGTCTCGGACGAACTGAAATCGCACGGGCTTCGCACCGATATCTATCCCGCCAACGACGCGTTTTTCATGAAGCCGCTGATCTCGGCGATGGCGGTCGCGCTGGCGAAATCGCCGCCGCGGATGGCAGCGAGATAATCTTCGTCGCCCTGGCGAAAGCCGGGGCCCATAACCACAGGCGGAAATTGTCAAAAGAGATCGTCGGGCAATTGCGTCAAAAAACTGCACCCTGTGGTTATGGATCCCGGATCGCGCTCGCTCTCGCTCGCTTGTCCGGGACGACGTGATTATAGATTTGCGCGCAGCAATTCGCTGGATTGCTTCGCAGAGCCTGTCATCGGGCGCGCATGCCCGCGACCCGTTGGCTCGCATGACGATGTGGAGAGATTAGAGGATCACTCCGCCGCCGCCTGCTTCGTCTCCGCCAAGTACGCCCGGTAGGCCCGCCCGATCCCCTCCTCGAGCGAGATCCGCGCACGCCAGCCGAGAGCATTGAGCCGGCTGACATCGAGCAGCTTCTGCGGGGTGCCATCGGGCCGCGAGGGATCGTAGCTGATCGAGCCGCTGTAGCCGACGGTATGGGCGACCACGCGCGCGAATTCGGCGATCGTGATGTCCTCGCCGGTGCCGATATTGACCATCTCCATGGCCGAATAGGTCTTCATCAGATGCACGCAGGCATCCGCCATGTCGTCGACATAGAGAAACTCCCGGCGCGGCGTGCCGGTGCCCCACACCACGACGTTGGGCGCGCGCGCGACCTTTGCCTCATGGAAGCGGCGGATCAGCGCCGCGACGACGTGGCTGTATTCCGGGTGATAATTGTCGCCGGGGCCATAGAGATTGGTCGGCATCACATTGATGAAGTCGCAACCGTACTGGCCGCGATAGGCCTCGACCATCTTGATGCCCGCGATCTTGGCGATCGCATAGGGCTCGTTGGTCGGCTCCAGCGGGCCCGTGAGGATAGAATCCTCGCGCAAAGGCTGCGGCGCCAGTTTCGGGTAGATGCAGGACGAGCCGAGAAACATCAGTTTCTCGGTGCGATGCGTGTGAGCGGCATGGATCACATTGGCCGCGATCGCCAGATTGTCGTAGAGAAATTCGGCGCGCAGCGTGTTGTTGGCGACGATGCCGCCGACTTTCGCCGCCGCGAGGAACACCACCTGCGGGGCTTTGGCGGCAAACCAAGCGAATACCGCCGCCTGATCGCGCAGGTCGAGCTCGCCGCGCCCGGCCATTAGCAGCTCGACATCCTCCTGCGCCAGCCTGCGCACCAGCGCGCTGCCGACCATGCCGCGGTGACCGGCGACGAAAACCGTTTTGCCTTTCAGCTCAAACGGCGTGCTTGCCATTGGCGGCCTCCTGCCTGGCGACCGCGAGATCGCCCGCCACCATTTCCTTCACGAGCTGCGCAAAGCTCGTCTTCGGCTTCCAGCCGAGCTTCGCGCGCGCCTTGCTGGAATCGCCGATCAGGAGGTCGACTTCGGTCGGACGGAAATAGGTCGGATCGATCCGAACCAAGGCCTTGCCGGTTTTCTTGTCGATCCCGGTTTCCTCGACCCCCTTGCCGCGCCATTCGATACTGCGGCCGACTTCGGCGAACGCCAGTTCGACGAATTCGCGCACCGAGCGCGTCTCGCCGGTCGCCAGCACGAAATCGTCGGGCGCGTCCGCCTGCAGAATCGCGTGCATGCCCTCGACATAATCGCGGGCATGGCCCCAGTCGCGCTTGGCCTCGAGGTTGCCGAGATAGATCGCATCGTCCAGCCCGACCTCGATGCGCGCGACGCCGCGGGTGATCTTGCGGGTCACGAAGGTCTCGCCGCGGATCGGGCTTTCATGGTTGAACAGGATGCCGTTCGAGGCGAACATGCCGTAGGCCTCGCGGTAATTCACGGTGATCCAGTAGCCGTACAGCTTCGCGACCCCATAGGGCGAGCGCGGATAGAACGGTGTGGTTTCCTTTTGCGGGACCTCCTGAACCAGTCCGTACAATTCCGACGTCGAGGCCTGGTAGAACCGTGTCTCCTTTTCCATGCCGAGAATGCGGATCGCCTCCAACAGCCGCAAAACGCCGATCGCGTCGGCATTGGCGGTGTATTCCGGGCTTTCGAAGCTGACGCCGACATGGCTCTGGGCGGCCAGGTTGTAGATCTCGGTCGGGCGGATCTGCTGCACCAGCCGGATCAGATTGGTCGAATCCGTCATGTCGCCGTAGTGCAGCAGGAACGGCACGTTTCCGGTGTGGGGATCCTCGTAGAGGTGATCGACGCGCGCGGTGTTGAACGAGGAGGACCGCCGCTTGACGCCATGGACGGTATAGCCGAGGCCGAGCAGATATTCGGCGAGATAGGCGCCATCCTGCCCGGTGACGCCGGTGAGCAATGCAACCCGCGGTTTCGAACTCTGTGCCGCCATATTCTCTCCAACGACGTGCCGGACCGCCCGACGCGCGACCTGCGGCGCTGCCAAAAGGCACACAGGCCCGTGGACAACTCCTATCATACCCGCGTTTGCCGGGCCAAATCGAGCAAGAGGCCGTTTTCGCCTGCGGCGCAGGCCATAGCACTCGACCTCGGTTAAGTCTAATGCCGAGGTCGATCGGATCGGAACCGGCCAGTGCCGGCCGCCTGAATCGCGCGCATGCTGCGCCAACCAGATGGCGGGATGGGTGTCTACTCCGCGGCTTCCCGCCTCTCCCCGAGGGGCGCAAGGCCGAGCGCTGTCCGCATCGACTGATGGTAGTGGATCATCGCCGGCTCGTTGCGGCCATAGACGGTATGCGTCTGCGCCCCCGACGTAAGCCCAATCTGGATGCTGCGCCCGGTCGGGAAATCCTCGCCCGTCACCACGTCGAGGACGAGCTGCATGTTCTTGTCCCAATGGGTGCGCTCGTCGTCAGTGCTCGGCGCCTTCGGTACATAAAGGCGGAGGTCCATCACCGCCCGATCCGTGCGCCCCTCGCAAGGAAACACCCGCGCGAGTTCGACATGATCACCCTGAACGAGCAGGACGGTGTTGGGAAACAGCGAGTAGACCAGCGTCGTGTTCCACATCAGGTCCCAATTGTCTTCGGGCTCGGTCTTGAGCCGCTCCAGCTTCCTGCGCGGAAAGACCAGGCGATGATTGAGACCGAACGCTTCGAAGTCCGTCACATTGCCGTGCAGCACGTCCTTGAGCGAGTCCCGGTGCAGGAAGCCGATGTGATAGCCCTCGTGGAAGGTATCAACGAGGATCTTCCAGTTCATGGTCTCGGGGATCACGCGCTTGTCGTAAAACGACCAGGATGCGAATCCGAACGAGGCGAGCTCAGAGCCGAGCCCGCCGAGCCATGGATCGATCTCGAAATCGGTCGAACCATCCACCGCCGCCGACGGGATCACCCACACCAAGCCGTGCTTTTCACACAGCGGCAACTCGACGAGTGACGAGCGCTCCGGGCGCACGTCCGGAAAGCATCGCTCGTCGGGGATGCCTGTCACCTTGCCGGCAAGATCGTAGGTCCAGGCATGATAGGGGCACGAGAACAGACGCGCGCTGCCGCAGCCCTGGGCCACTTTGGCGCCGCGGTGCCGGCACACATTCAGGAACGCGCGCAGCTTATTGTCACGCCCTCTCACGACCAGGATCGGCACCCCGGCATAATCATCGGTACGAAAGTTGCCAGGCGTGGACCACTCCGAAGCGAACCCCATCACGATCGGGTGCCGGCGAAACAGAATCCGTTGCTCCTCGGCCAAACGCTCGGGATCGGTGTAGGCCGACACCTCGTTGCGCCAGGGCGCGGCCGCCATCGCGGTCGTCCTGGTGTCGACGTAATGCAGCAGTCGCTTCAAGAGGCTGATCTGGTCTTGCCTGCTCATCGGAAACTCCGGGTTTGCGGCCACTTCGGCCGCGACCTCCCAGCTCCAGCTTGGCGACGGCTCGATACGGTACCGTATCATCGACGCGGCAGTCTTTCAATACGGTACCGTATCACAATTCAGGGATCGGTATGGCAATCGGCGACAAGGCTCGCTCGCCTGCGCGGGTTCTCCTCGAACGTGAAGCGTTTTATCTACTCGCCGTAGCTGCGCAGGCGATCGAGGTCGACGATGGTCAAACCGCCATATTCGAGCCGGAGCAGGCCCTCTTTTTCCAGTTTCTTCAGACACTGGTTCGCGTTCTGCCGGGAGATGCCGGTCAGCGCGCCGATTTCCTCCTGTGTGATCTCCAGATGCCGGGTCAGCTCCGGATGGATGACCGGATTGAACAGCGACGCAATGCTGCGCGCCACGCGACCCGTCGCGTCCAGCGTGCGTCCGTATTCGAGCAGACCGATGAACAGGCCGAGCCGCTCGTTGAGCTGGCCGACCAGGTGGCGATTGAAGGCGACGCTGTTTTCGAACAGCCAGATGAAGGTCGAGCGGTCCATCAGGGCCAGGCGTGTCTCGCGCAACGCCATAATGTCATAGCGGCGGGCCTCGTTTTTCAGGATGGAGCCCTCGCCAAACCAGGCGCCGGCCATCATGCCGGTGAAGGTCGTGGCCTTGCCGCCGCGCGAGACGATGCTCATCCGCGTGAGACCGCTGACCACGCCGATCCAATATTCGAAATAGTCGCCGCGCATGAAGACGTACTCGTTTGCGCGAAACGATTTCTCGACGATCCCGGCGCGAGCGACCTCGATCTCCCTGTCACCGAGTTCGCGCGACCAGGCCGCGATGCGACGCAAATGCTCCCGAGCGATCAAACTACACTCTCGCTTTACAGGTCCTCGGAGGAATCTCTCAGCATCATGCCATGTTGCATCGCACAATAACCGTCTTCCGCCTGGTGTCGTCCGCGTCCAACTGTTCTGCGTTCAAGGCTTATGAAAATCGCCGACGAATTGTCGGACGCAAGACAATTCCCACTACCGCATTACTCTAAACGGGACGCCTCTTACTTGATTTCTCTCACAGACCAAGTGCGAAGCGGAGCGATCGGCGTCC
>WNFD01002096.1_pt1 | contig 29447 bp, 23 predicted proteins | sample 5400491 | NCBI WGS metagenome assembly WNFD01 (sample SAMN13153343, study PRJNA577476) | soil metagenome | isolation source: 120 cm saprolite under Douglas fir tree site 2 hole 2 replicate 2 | place: USA:California | collected 2015-04-18
CCGATATCCAGACCGTGCCCTTCACCGCGGCCGGTGTGGGCGACATGTCCGGCGACGTCTTCGGCAATGGCATGCTGCTCTCGCCGATGACCAGGCTCGTCGCCGCTTTCGATCACCGCGACATCTTCATCGATCCCTCGCCCGACCCGGCCATCAGCCATGCCGAGCGCCTGCGCATGTTCAACCTGCCCCGGTCGAGCTGGCAGGATTACAACAAGTCGCTGATCTCGGAGGGCGGCGGCGTGTTCTCGCGTTCGCTGAAGGCAATCCCGCTGGCACTGGAAGTGCGGGCGTTGCTCGATCTCGACAAGCCGCAAGCCACGCCCTTCGAGGTGATGAGGGCAATCCTCAAGGCACGCGTCGACCTGCTCTGGTTTGGCGGCATCGGCACCTATATCCGCGCTCCGGGGGAAAGCGACGATCAGGTCGGCGATCGCACCAATGATCCGATCCGTGTCACGGGCGCGGATGTCCGCGCCCGTGTGGTCGGCGAAGGCGCCAATCTCGGCGCGACCCAGCGCGGCCGCATCGAAGCGGCACAGAAAGGCATCAAGCTCAACACCGACGCCATCGACAATTCGGCCGGGGTCAACACCTCCGACGTCGAGGTCAATCTCAAGATCGCGCTGGCGCGCCCCGAACGCGATGGACGCCTCAGCGAGAGCGATCGCAACAGCCTGCTTGCCGCGATGACCGACGAGGTCGGCATGCTGGTGCTGCGCAACAATTATCTGCAGACGCTGGCGCTTTCGCTGGCCGAACGCAAGGGTGTGGCCGAGAACGGCTTCCTCGCCCGCCTGATGCAATCACTGGAGCAGCGCGGCCTCCTTGACCGCGCCGTGGAGTTCCTGCCGGACGATGTGGCGATCACCGAGCGCACCCGGCGCGGTCAGCCCTTTACGCGGCCGGAACTTGCCGTGCTGCTCGCTTACGCCAAGCTGACGCTCTACGATGATCTGCTCGCCAGCGGTGTGCCCGACGATCCCTATCTCGCCCGCGAATTGTCCCAATACTTCCCACGCGAGGTTCGGGACAAATTCCCCGACTCGGTGGAATTCCATCGCCTGCGGCGGGAGATCATCTCCACCAATCTCTCCAATGCCGTGATCAATCGCGGCGGCCCGGCTTGCGTGGTGCGTCTGAGCGATGAGACCGATGCCGACGTGCCCACTATCGCCATGGCCTTCGTGGCGGTGGATGAATCCTACGGCCTCAATCGGCTGAACGACGCGATTGATGCGCTCGACAACAAGATCGACGGTCAATTGCAGCTCGGCCTCTACACCGCGGTTCAGGATCTGCTGCACTCTCGCGTGGTCTGGTATGTGCGCAATGTCGATTTCAGCGCCGGTCTGGAAGCCGTGATCTCGCGCTTCGGCCCTAGCATACGGGAGATCGCCGCCGGGCTCGACAATGCCCTGCCGCAGGACATCAAGGCCGCGCGCAGCAAACGCCGGCAAGACCTGACCGATGGCGGCGTCCCGGCGGGACTTGCCGGCGAACTTGCCGATCTCGACACCCTGGTCTCCGCACCCGATATCGTGACGGTTGCAGAGCGCACCAACCGCGTTATCGGCGATACGGCCACGACCTTCTTCGCCGCCGAAGCCAATTTCGGTCTCGACCGCATCATCGCCGCCGCACGCGGCGTGACGGCGAACGATTTTTTCGAACGTCTCGCCATCGACCGCGCCGTTGACCAGATCGCCGCCGCCGAAAGAAGACTGGTCGCCGATATGCTTGCAAACGGCCAATCCGGCCAGCAGGCCGCAGAGAACTGGCTCGTGGCCCATCCTAAGGCTACGCGCATCCGCCGATCGGTCGAGGAGATCGCTACCAGTGGCCTGACGCTCGCCAAGCTGACGGTGGCTGCGAATTTGCTGGGGGATCTGGTGAAGGGCTGAGATGGCAACCCTTGTGTCGATGTCCTGCACCCCTCAGCGGGTTAGGAAAATGAATGCGATCACCAGAATTGCCAGAAACACAGTCTCGGGATGGCGGGCTCGTTTCCAATACGCCGCTGCAGTGGGTTCTCGACAGCCGGCCGGGCTGGACACGCTGGCCTTCCAGATCGATCTGTGGAGCGCGCAAGGCGAGCTGCCGCGCAATCTCGGCGAAGCCGACGTGCGGCAGAAGGAAATCCAGTTCTCCAGTCGCGCGCGGGCGGCGACCGATCAGTACAAGCGGGCCCAGAAGCTCCGCATCGCCTTCGCCAGAATTTCGCGATTTCGGGAGGTTGAGAGGCGATTTAGCAGAGAGAAGTCATTGTGCTGCAGCCATTTCTCGCGCAATTGCCTAGGCATGTTAACAGGGAAAATGTTTCGAGGAACAGGGAGTTTTTGGGGAGTAACAGGAAATTTAGCGGTTAGGGAAAATGGACGCTATCACCAGTATCGCCAGAAACGCCGTCTCGCTCATGCGGGGGCGGGTTTGCCTAAAACCTCGGCGCAGTTGTCGATGCTGATTGACGGCGTCGACTGGCGCGCACCCGAGCGGCAGTGGCGACCGGCCGTGGCGGGATGATCACTGCGGCCGATTGACTCACCGGCATGTGGATCGGTGAAGAAGCGCACGAGTCGGGGAAAACTTCCGGCTCATGGACATCGATCTTGCCGATCTGCCAGACAATGTCGAGACGCTGCAGCGGATGGTCCGGACGCTTGCGACCGAACGCGCCAACCTCACTGAGGCGCAGACGGAGATCGAACGCCTCCGGCTCATCGTTCAGAAGCTGCAGCGCAGCCAATTTGGTCGGCGCGCCGAACGGCTGGATGCCGACCAGCTGCAGTTCGGATTTGAAGACCTCCATGCCGATATCGCGCGGGTCGAAGCCACGCTTCCATCAGCGACGGCCAAGACGCCGAGATCGCGGCCCGATCGACCAAGCCTGCCGGCGCATCTGCCCCGCGAGGACATGCGGCTCGATCTCGAGCATCAAGCGTGCCCCTGCTGCGGCGGCGAACTGCATATGATCGGCGAGACGGTCAGCGAGATGCTCGATCATGTGTCCGCGCGGCTTCGGGTCATCCGCATCTGCCGGCCGCGCTATGGCTGCCGAGCCTGCGGGACTATTCATCAGGCGCCCGCCCCGGAGCGTCCGATCGCCAAGGGCCTCGCCAGTCCTGGTCTTCTCGCCCATGTCCTGGTCGGCAAGTACTGCGATCACCTCCCGCTTTATAGGCAGAGCCAAATCTTCGCCCGGCACGGGGTCGATATCGATCGCTCGACTCTCGCGAACTGGGTGGGCGGCGCTTGTTGGTGGCTGGAGCCGCTGCAGGCCGCCGTTTGACCGACGCGTAGGCAAAAGCTGGCCCCTTGGCGATCCGACGGGCCAGCGCATCAACCTCCTCAGTCAGCTTGTCGGCAGGCACCACGCGATTGACCAGGCCGAGAGACAATGCGGTTTCGGCATTCATTGGCTCGCCCAGGATGAAAAATTCAAGCGCGCGACGCGGACCCAGCAGCTGGGTGAGCAGCCAAGTCGAGCCGCCGTCCGGATTGGTCCCGAGCATCGTGTAGGCGGGGACGAAGTTCGTGCCGGTAGCCGCGATGGCGAAATCCGACCCGGCTGTCAGGCCGACCCCAACGCCCGGCGACGGCGCCATGCACGCCAGCGATGATCGGCGGTTTGATGCGCCGCATGGTGCGGGAAAATCTGGTGCAGCACCGCGATAACCTTGCTCGCCGATTGCGGGCCGTGATCCGGATCCTTGTAAAGCCCGGACACGTCGCCGCCGGCCATGAAGGCGCGTCCCTCGCCGGTGAGTGTGACAACCTTGACCGACGGGTCCAGATCGACGCAACAACGCCTCGTTCAAACCAGCGTTCAATGCGTCATCGAGCGCATTCAGCCGATCCGGCCGGTTGAGCCGGATTCTGGCGATACCATCGGCGATGTCGAGAAGTACGGCCTCTTGCTAACTCATCTTGTCCTCCGCGTTTACGCGCCGTCAGCGCTCAATTTGCTGCGTTCGATTTTCCATTCCAGTTAATGCGGCGCGCGAAGCGTTCCTTCAGGGTTCGAGAACATAGGTCCCGGGCGCCTTTTCCATCGGCTTGTGGCGCTTGCTGCCGAGCGTCTTCGGCGCCGGGCGCATGTTTCCCGAACGCTCGCTCGCCCAGGTCCGCCAGAGATCCCACCAAGATCCTTTCGTCGGCGTCGCCTGCTTCAACCAATCGTCCGGCGAGGGAACCAGTTTGGGATTCTGGAAGAATTGCGCCTTGGGATTGCCGGGCGGATTGATCAGGCTCTGGATGTGGCCGCTGTTGCTCAGGACAAACTCGGTCTTCCCGCCAAAAGCTCGCGCGGAATCGTAAACGTCCTTCCACGGCGTGATATGATCGGTCGTGCCGGCGATGAACATCTTGTCGCAGGTGACTTTGGACAGATCGATCGGCGCGCCGAGAACCTTCATCGCTCCAGGCTTCACCAACAGATTGTCGGCGAATATGTCAATCAGCTCGCCGTGGAACGCGCCCGGCAGCCGGGTCGAATCGTTGCTCCAGTAGAGGATGTCAAAGACCGGCGGAGAATTGCCCATCAGGTAATTGTTGACCCAGTAGTTCCAGACGAGATCGTTGGGCCGCAGCCAGGCGAAGACGCGATTCATCTCTGTGCCGTCGAGAACGCCCGACGTCCGCGACTTGAGCTTGGCCGCCGCGGCGGTTTGTTCGGTCGCGAAAAGAGCCATCGTGCCTTCCTTCGCCTGGCCAAGCACGGCCACCATCATCGTCATGGCGTGGATGCTGGTATCGCCCTTGGTGGCGAGATGTCCGGCCAGCGCCGCCGCCGTCATGGCGCCCGAGCAGGCGGCGTGGACGACCACATCGGGCGAGCCGGTGATGTCGCGCACCGCCTCCATCGCCTCCAGAAGCGCGGCGACATAGGCGTCCATGCCCCAGTCCCGATGTTCCGCGGTCGGATTGCGCCAACTCACGGCGAAGATCTGGACGCCATGCTTTATCATATATTCGGCCATGCTCTTTCCGGGCGACAAATCGAACACGTAGAACTTGTTGATCTCCGGCGGGACGATGAGGTGCGGCCGCTCATAGACGGTGTCGGTCGCCGGCGAATACTGGATCAGCTCAAGCACAGGGTTACGGAAAACGACCATGCCGGGGGACAGCGCCAGATTCTGGCCAACGGTGAACGCCTTCTTGTCGACCTGCGACGGCAGGCCACCATTGTTCTTGACGTCGTCGATGAGATTCTTCAGTCCGTCCACAAGGTTCTGTCCGCGCGTGTCCCAGGTCTTTTTCAGGACGACGGGGTTGCCAAGCAGCGTGTTTGTCGGGGCGAGCGCATCCGTCACCAGCGAGACGGCGAAGCGCGCCCGCTCTTTCGTGCGGTCATCGAGCGGCGAGCGATCGACGAAGCCTTGGATGGCGTTGGTCCAGGCGACGTAGCCTTGCAGAACCATGCGATAGAGAGGGCTCGTCTGCCAGGCCTCATCGACGAAACGCTTGTCGCCTTTCGGCGGGGCAAGGTCCGACTGTCCGGCCATCACCGAGATCAAATCGCGAATTAACGCCGCTTCCTGTTCGACGAGAAGCTTCGGATTTTGAACCACCTGCTGCCCGATCGCCCGGAAACTGGCGACGATGTCCTCCATTCGCAACCCAATGAACGGATTGGGACCGAGCATGCTTTCTGTCGCCTGTTCGGCCAGATCAGGTTGCTCTTTCGCAGCTTCCTTCGAAGCAGGCAGCTTTTCCGTCACCATGTCTTCCTCCTAAATTTGCAGCAGCCGCTAACTGATCTCGGTAAATGCCGTGTCGCCACGTCGGCCGCTGGCGCCCGTCAGGCGAAAGCGCTCTGCCCCGTGATGTGGCGGCCGACGATGAGGCTCTGCACCTCGGCAGTGCCTTCATAGGTCACCAGCGCTTCCATGTCGCACAGATGGCGCATGACGTGGAAGTCGAGCGTGATCCCGTTGCCGCCCAGGATGTCGCGCGCGAGGCGGCACACATCGCGCGCCTTGACCGTGCAGTAGTACTTGGTCAGCGCAGCCATCGTTTCTTCGGCCTTGCCCTCGTCGATCAGCCGTCCGAGGCGGATGCAGTAGAGCTGCATCGCCGTGACGTCGCCGAGCATCTCGACGAGCATCGACTGGATCATCTGGGTCTTCGCGATCGGCTTGCCGAACTGGATCCGCCGTTGTGCGTAGTTAAGGGCGATGTCGTAGGCCGCGACGCCGTGCCCGAGCGATCCCCAGGCGACCGTGTTGCGGGTGCCGGCGAGCACCTTGGCCACGTCCTTGAACGAATTGCAGTTCTGGAGCCGGTTCTCTTCCGCAACGCGGCAGTCGGTGAGGATGATGTCCGCGTTCTGCACCATCCGCAACGACACCTTGCCCCCGATCTTGGTCGCCTTGTAGCCGGGGTTGCCCTTTTCGACGATGAACGCCTTGACCTGCTTGTCGGCGACATCGCGGGCGTAGACGATGATCACGTCGCACCAGACGGCATTGCCGGGCCAGCGCTTGCGGCCGTTGAGCACCCACTCGTCGCCATCACGCCGGGCGGTGGCTTCGAGAGCGACCGAGTCGGACCCGTGGTCGGGCTCGGTGAGGGCGAACGCGCCGATCTTCTCCAGCTTGGCCATCGGCGGCAGCCAGCGCCGCTTCTGCTCCTCGGAACCGAGGATGTTGATCGACTGCATCCCCAGCCCGACGTGCACACAGAAGAAGGTCGCGATACTGCCGTCGATCCGGCTCAGCTCCATGCTGATGAGCCCGGCTCCGACTGTGCTCATCGACCTGCATCCGTAGTCCCGCATGTTGTTGTCGCCGACGATGTTCAGCGCGGCGAACTTCGGGACCAGATCGAACGGGAATTCGCTGCTCTCCCAGTACGGGTTGACGACCGGCAGGACCTCTTCCTCGCCGAACTTGCGCACCTTATACAGTAGCTCGACCTCGTCCTTGGTCAGTTGCTCCTTCATCAGGAAGTAGTCAGTGCCCCGAGCGGTCCCGATATTGTCGACGAGCTTGAGTGTGGTGGGATCGGTCATCGACGTGCTCCTTGTCTCTTGTCTGGCGATGCGCTTACAACGAACCGAAGAGGATTTCTTGGGCAGTGGCTCGTCGCGAACGATTCCAGCAGGTCCTCTACGGTCACCATCAATCATTCGCGCGGCACCGTGTCGCGCGCCGCGGCCTTCGCCTCCTCCTCGGATTCGAAGATGTGTGGCGCCACACCCCGCGTCGCGAGCGCGTCACCGAGTTTGGCGTGCATGAAGGCGCTGGTGGTGAAACGCGTCACGCCATGGAAGTATCTCTCACCCATTTCCTGAACCGCATCGAGATAGGCGTCCTCGACATCGCGGTCGAGCATGAAGCCATCATAGTTCACGACCGCATACACCTTGTGGCCAAGCGGTTCGACGATCGCTCTGATTCTGTCCTTGGCCGCGTTCACAATGTCGATCGTCTTCACTTCGAGATTCTCGAAATTCAGGAACAGGATGTTGTGCTCGTCGTCATAGTTGAAGCGCGCGTGGAAGGGCATCCGCAGGATTTCCTCGCGCAGCCCCATCGGCTCGGGCTTGAATATCCGGGCGTCCATCAGGCGCGGCTGACGCACGATCGGCTCGAAATCCATCTTGTCCAAGATGTCGTGCTTGATGTCGACCCCGGGCGCGACCTCGATCAGCTCAAGTCCCTCTGTCGTGAGCTGGAACACGCAACGCTCGGTGATATAGAGAACCTCCTTGCCGTTCTGCGCGGCAAAAGGACCGGAGAATGTGCGGTGCTCGACCTCGTTGACGAATTTCTTCGCCTTTCCGTCGCGTTCGATCAGCAGTTTGCCATCGACGACCGCGACCTCGAGATCGCCAGCCGTGAAAGTGCCCAGGAAGAATAGCTTTTTTGCATTCTGGCTGATGTTGATGAAGCCGCCCGCGCCGGCCAGCCGCGGTCCGAACTTCGAGACGTTGAGGTTGCCTTCCTTGTCCGCTTGGGCCAGCCCGAGGAACGCGGCATCGAGACCGCCGCCGTCGTAGAAGTCGAACTGATACGGCATGTCGATGACCGCCTGCGCGTTGGTGGCCGCGCCGAAGTTGAAGCCTCCGGCCGGGACGCCGCCGATGACGCCGGGCTCGGCGGTCAGCGTCATCAGATCAGTGACCTTTTCCTCCGCCGCCACGGCCGCCATCCCTTCAGGCATCCCGACGCCGAGGTTGACGATGCTGTTCGGCCGCAATTCCATCGCCGCGCGCCTGGCGATGATCTTGCGATCGTCGAGCGGTATCGCGTCGAGCGAGGTCAGCGGTACACGTATCTCCGCCGCATAGGCCGGGCTGTAGACGGTTGCATAGGTCTGCATGTGGTTTTCCGGCTTCGCCACGACGATGCAATCGACGATCGCGCCCGGGATTTTCACCTGCCGTGGGTTGAGCGTGCGTGGCTCGGCGATACGCTCGACCTGCACAATCACGATCCCGCCCGAATTGTGAGCCGCCATCGCCAGCGATAGCGCTTCGATCGTCAAGGCCTCCCGCTCCATGGTGATATTGCCGTCCGGGTCGGCGGTGGTGCCGCGAATGATGCCGACATTGATCGGGATCGCCTTGTAGAACAGGTATTCCTTGCCGCCGACGGTGATCAGTTCGACCAGGTCCTCGGTCGTCTTCTCGTTCAGCTTGCCGCCGCTGAAGCGCGGATCAACGAAAGTGCCGAGCCCAATGCGTGACACATGTCCTGGCTTGCCGGCAGCAATGTCGCGGTAGAGATGGCAGATCGGCCCCAGCGGCAGATTGTAGCCCTCGATCTGGTTGCCAACGATGAGCTGCTGGATTGCCGGGATGAAATTGAAATGCGAGCTGATCACGCGCCTTACGAGGCCCGGCAGCGCGAGGCGATTGACGCCGCGTCCGGTGAGAGGGTTGCCTGGTCCGACGCTTAAAAACAGCGTCAGATCGCCTGGCTTGCCGAAGCTCGCCGACTCGTCGTCGGTCGCCTTGTAGATATCCCCGAGCTCGTGAACGACCTCCTCCGCCAGGCCGATGCCGCCGAACCCGCCGATCGCGACCGTATCGCCGGTGCGGATCAGCCGCACTGCTTCGCGCGCCGTTACGATCTTGCCGGTCTCGCCCGACCGCGCGGTTGGAACGATGGACGTGGCGCTCATTTCATTACTCCCTCGAGTTACTTGCCGCTCGCGCGGCTTGTTCCTGTCTGATCAATGCAGTTTGATGCGCGGCTCGGTACGCCGCGTGATCATGTTCGCCATCGTGTCGAGCGCCATCTTTGACGTGCCATGCAGCGCCTGCTGATGCATCTTGTAAAGTGAACGGTACATGAGCCGGGCGAAGAGGCCTTCAAGATAGACGCTGCGCTTGCCCAGCATGCCAGTCAGATTGCCGACCGTGCCGTATCGGAAGCGCCTTGTTGTTGAGGCGCGCGCGCACTGATTTCGCCACCAGCGACGCCATCTGGTGCGCTGTCTGGGCGCGTGGCGGCGCAGGCTTGCCGTCGCTCGGCAGGGTGTAGGAAGCGCTATCGCCGATGACGAAGATATTATCGTCGTGGGTGGTTTGGAGCGTGTCGCGCACCACCAGCCGGTTGATCCTGTCGGTTTCGAGGCCGTCCAGACCCTTGAGAAAATCCGGCGCCTTGATTCCTGCGGCCCACACGACCATCTCCGCCGCGAGGAATTCGCCGCTGGCGAGCCGCACGCCTTCGTTTGTGATTTCGGCGGCCTGCTTGCCGCTGAGCACTTGTATGCCGAGACGGCCGAGCATGTCCTGGGTCGACGCCGCTAACTGCTCCGGCAACGGCCCCAGGATGCGCGGTCCGGCTTCTATGATCGTCAGCTTGATCGACTTATCGAAATCGATCTGGTCCAGTCCGTACGCGGCCAGATCGCGCATCGTCTTGTGCAATTCGGCCGCAAGTTCGACCCCGGTGGCGCCGGCGCCGACAATGACGCAATGCAACTGGCCAGGTCGCAGGGGCTCATACTGGGCGTTGGCGCGCACACATGCGTTGACCATGTGCCGGTTGAAGCGCGCCGCCTCCTCTGCGCTGTCGATGGCGATGGCGTGCTCTTTCACGCCAGGTGTGCCGAAATCATTGCCCATGCTGCCGACAGCGATGACGAGCGTGTCGTAACCCAGCACACGCCGTGGGATCAGCTCGCGGCCATCGTCGTCGGGAGTGGCCTCGACGTAGATCTGGCGCTTGTCGCGATTGAGGCCGCACATAGCGCCGAGGCGAAAACGGTAGTGATGCGCGCGCGCGTGGGCGATATATTCAACCGAGTCCACGTCGACGTCCAGCGTGCCCGAGGCCACCTCGTGCAGATGGGGTTTCCAGACATGCGTGCGAGTCTTGTCCAGGAGCGCGATGGAAGCCTTCTCCCGCTTGCCCAGCGAGTCGCCGAGGCGGGTGGCGAGCTCCAGACCGCCGGCGCCGCCGCCGACGATCAGGACCCGATGCAGCGATTTTTCCGCAGCCGACCGGGTCTCCGGAATGTTGGCGAAATCAGATTGACTCATCGCGTTTCACCCCTCACCTCTGCGAGTTCGAGCCTCGAGGCCGGCGAGCAGCCGCCGACCTCCCGACCGTCATCAGACCTCCGGTGCCGCCAACGCGCCGCCCGGGAACACCGCGCCGTCAGGCGCGAGCCAACCCCGCCGCACCGGTTCTCACTTCCGCCTCCCTCTCCGCCACCGCATCGATGTGGTGCGTCGACGCGGAGACGTTGTGGTTGATAAGCGCGACCGCAATCGCGCCGATCACGCCGACTACAGCGATCGCCACGAAGTTTTGTTGCGGAGCCAGGTTCAGCCCGACGAGCCAGCCGATCAGGACCGGCGCGAGTATTCCGCCGATCCGCCCGGCCCCGTAATTGAAGCCGACGGCGGTGGAGCGGATCGCCGTTGGATAAAACATGCCACCGTAGGCGTTGGTCAGGATCTGGGTGCCCAGCGTAAAGGCGCCGACCGCGCAGACGATGAGGGACAGCAGGCCGGGCGCGACGCCGTAACCCATGACGACCAGCGACACCGCAGCCATCACACAGAAGGAGAACAGCACCCATTTGGGATGGAGCCAGCCGCCGCCGACGGCGCCGACCATTGCGCCGATATTGTACGCGATCAGGAACGTCAGCGCGGACCCAAGACTGTAGCCGAGCGTCGCCATCAGCTTGGTCAGCCAGGTGTTCAGCGCGTAGAGCATGAACAGACCGGAGAAGTTGGCCACCCAGAACATCACGGTGCTGAACGCGCGGCCATCCTGGAACACCTTGCTGGCCGGTGCAGCCTCGACCTCGTCCTCCTGCGGCACCAGGAACTGCTCCTGCGCCTGCAACGGATAGTTGGGCGCGATCTTCCTGACCATCGGCGTCGCGGTTCTGCTTGACCAGGAGCGGCAGCGATTCGGGTATATATTTCAGGATAAACGGGATCAGTACGACCGGCGCGCCGGCAGCGATGAACACCCGCTGCCAGCCATAAGTGTCGATCAATCCCTTGCCGAGAATGGCGGCCAGAACGCCGCCGACTGCGTAGCCGCAGGAGGTGAGGGCGACGAGGCGAGCGCGGACCTTGACCGGCATATACTCGATCCCTAGGGCAACCAGAATCGGCAACACGCCGCCAAGGCCCAGGCCGGCGAAGAACCGCAGGATGGCGAAGACGATCGGATCCCGGGTGAGTCCCGCCGATGCTGTAAGGAGGCTGAACAGGGCTACGGCGATCACGAGCGTCCAGCGACGACCGAACTTGTCGGCGAGAATCCCGAAGAGAACGGTGCCAAACATCATGCCGACCAGAGAGGCGCTGGCCAGAAATCCCGCCTGTGTGGAGTCAATTTTAAGGTCCGCCATGATCGCCGGCAACGCAGCGCCGGTGATGGCGATATCGTAGCCGTCGAGCACGAGGATCAGAACGACCCACCCGATGACCATGTAGTGAAAGCTGTTGAGCTTGGCCTCGTCGGCCAGCTTGTGAATGTCTATCTTGTGCACGACCCCTGATTGCCTTCTTGTTGTGGAAGCGACCCCCCAAGCGCGCGTCAGACCCGCTCAAAGATCGCCGCAAAGCCCATGCCGGTGCCGATGCACATCGAGACCATCCCGTATTTGAGCTTCGGATCGCGCTGCATCGCACTGACCAGCGTCGCGACGCGGATGGCGCCGGTGGCGCCGAGCGGATGGCCGAGCGCGATGGCGCCGCCGAGCGGATTGACCTTTTCCGGATCAAGCTCGAGCGTGCGCAGGCAGGCGATGGCCTGAGCCGCAAAAGCTTCGTTGAGCTCGATCCAGTCGAGATCGTCCTGCTTGATCCCGGCGAGCTTGAGCGCCCGCGGGATCGCTTCGATCGGCCCGATGCCCATGATTTCGGCCGGCACGCCGGCGACGCTGTAGGACACGAAGCGGGCCAGCGGTTTGAGATTGTATTGCTTCAGAATCTTTTCGCTTACGAGGATGGCGGCGCCGGCGCCATCGGACATTTGCGAGGCATTGCCAGCGGTGACGCTGCCCTTGGCGGCGAAGACTGGCCTGAGCTTGGCGAGCGCCTCCGGGCTGATGTCAGGGCGCGGCCCTTCATCGACGTCGACAATCTTCTCGGCGATTTTCACCGTGCCGGTTCCCGGGTCGGGTGAATGGGTGCGCACGGTGTAGGGTGAAATTTCGTCCTTGAACTTGCCGGCATTGATAGCCGCGACGGCCTTCTGGTGGCTCGCCAGCGCGAAGGCATCCTGATCCTCACGGCTCACCTGCCATCGCTCCGCCACCCGCTCCGCCGTCAGGCCCATGCCATAGGCCATGCCGACGTTTTCCTGCTTCTCGAAGATCGCCGGATTGTAGGAAATCTTGTTGCCCATCATCGAGGGCATCATGCTCATGGTCTCGGTCCCGCCGCCGATCATCGCATCGGACTCGCCGAGGCGGATGCGGTCGGCCGCCATCGCCACCGCTTGCACGCCGGAGGAACAGAATCGATTGATGGTCAAGCCCGACACGCTGGCCGGCAGGCCGGCGAGCAGCACGCCCATGCGGGCGACGTTCATGCCCTGCTCCGCCTCGGGCATCGCGCAGCCGATGATGGCGTCGTCGATCACCTTGGGATCGAGCGACGGCACCTGATCAGCCGCGGCCCGCAGCACATGGGCGAGCATGTCGTCGGGGCGAACATTGCGCATCGCTCCGCGCGCCTTGCCGACCGGCGTTCGCGTGGCGGCAACGATGTAAGCGTCCTGAACCTGATTGGCCATGTTGCTCTCCCTTTTGATTGGAGCGAGAAGTGCTCTGGTGCAAATTAACTTACTTAGTTCTCAGTTGCGCAGCGGCTTGCCGGTCTCGAGCATATTCTTGATGCGCGCTTGGGTCTTCTCGATCTTGGTCAGCTCGACGAACGTCTTTCGCTCTACGGTCAGCAGCCAGTCTTCACTGACCAACGTTCCGGTCTCCACATCACCGCCGCACAGCCCGGTAGCGATGGCCTTGCCGACGCGGTAGTCGTGCTCCGAAATCATGCCGCCGTCGCGCATGTTGGTCAGCGTCGCCTCCAGCGTGCCGATGCCGTTGCGCCCCGCTACCTTGATCCCCTCAGGCGGTAGTTGCGGTCGATAACCCGCCTCGTACAAGCCGCGCGCCGTCTGCTGGGCCACGTAGAGGATCTCATTCGGATTAAATATCACGACATCACTTTCACGCAGCAAGCCCATCTCTTTGGCATCGAGCGCGTTCGCCGACGTCTTGCCTCCCGAGATGGCCTGGAAAGGCCCGGTCAGGAACATCAACGGATCGTTCATGGCGGTTGGCTGCGCGGAACGCGCCGCTCGCACGGCAAATTCTTTCAAGCCTCCTCCGCCCGGGACTAGCCCGACGCCCGCCTCGACCAACCCGATGTAGGATTCGAGCGCGACCACGGCGCGGGCGCAGTGCATGGTGATTTCGCAGCCGCCGCCCAGCGCCATGCCGTTGACGGCCGCGACCGTCGGCACCAGCGCGTATTTCAGCGCAGCGGTCATCTGCTGGAAGTGGCCGACGGTTTCTTCGATAGCCCCGAAGGCGCCCGCCGCGATCTGCTCCACCAACGCCGACAGATTGGCGCCGGCGGAGAATGGCGGTTTCGGCTGCCAGATCACCAAGCCCTTGTAGCCGGCTTCGGCGCGGCCGACGGCTTCGACGATGCCGGCGACAACGTCCGGCCCGATCGCGCTGGCCTTGCTCTTGAAGGAGAGGACCGCCACATCGTCGCTGCCGGGCGCGGCAGTCGTCCACATCCGCACCGCGTCAGTCTCAAAAACCGTTTTGCCCTGTGGCCAATCTTCGCCCAGCACCGGCTCGGGAAAATGCTGACGACCGTAGACAGGCAGCGCCGGACGCGGCTTGAGCGTATTGGTTTTGGCGGAGTACGAGCCCTGCGGGGTGTGCACGCCGGCGCGGCCGTCAAAAACCCAAGCCGGCAGGGGGGCGCTTGCCATCGACTTGCCGGCCTCGATATCTGCTTTGATGGCATCCGCAGTTGCCTTCCAACCAGCCGATTGCCAGGTTTCGAACGGCCCTTCGCGCCAGCCGAACCCCCAGCGAACGCCGAGATCGAGATCGCGCGCATTATCAGCGACCGATCCGAGATGGCAGGCGCTGTAGTGGAAGAGGTCGCGGAAGGACGACCATACGAGCTGCGCCTGCGGATGCGCGCTTTTCCTCAATTGAGCGAACTTCTCTGCGGGGTCTTTCAGCTTGAGGATGGCCTCGACGCCGGGATCGGCCTTGGCACCCCCCGGGACATAGTCCTGCTTGGCCACGTCAAGTACCTTGATCTCTTTGCCTTCCCTTCGATAGAGACCGGCGCCGGTCTTCTGTCCCAGCGCGCCGCGCTGGATCAGCGACGTGATATAGGCCGGTGCTTCGTAATGTTTGTGCCAGGGGTCGTCGGGCAATCGGTCTTTCATCGTCTTGACGACATGGGCCATCGTATCCAGCCCGACCACATCCGAGGTGCGGAAGGTGGCGCTGGTCGCGCGCCCGATCAGTGGCCCAGTGACGGCGTCGGCTTCATCTATTGCAAGCCGCAGAGCCTGGGTATGATACATCACTGCGAGCAGCGAGAACACGCCAACGCGGTTGGCGATGAAGTTCGGCGTGTCGAGCGCACGGACCACGCCCTTGCCGAGCGTGGTGGTCAGGAAACTCTCCAGATCGTCGGCCAGCTTGGGGTCCGTCGTCGCAACCGGGATGATTTCGATCAGCGTCATGTAGCGGGGCGGATTGAAGAAATGCACGCCGCAGAAGCGCGAACGCAAGGCTTCCGGCAACGCCTTGCCCATTTCCTCGATGGACAGGCCCGAGGTATTGGAGGCGATGGCGACATTCGGCGCGACGTGCGGCGCGATGCGCTTGTATAAATCGAGCTTCCAGTCCATGCGTTCAGCGATCGCCTCGATGATCAGATCGCATTCCTTGAGCTTGTCGAGATGCTGGTCGTAATTGGCCGGTTCGACATAGCCGATACGGTCCCTCGTGGCTGCTGGCGGTGGGGACAGCTTTTTCAGATTCTCGATCGCCCGCTTGGCAACCCCGCTCGGATCGCCCTCCTTGGCGGTCAGATCGAAGAGCACGACCGGCACGTTGGCGTTGGCCAGATGTGCCGCGATCTGCGCGCCCATTACGCCGGCGCCGAGCACGGCGGTTTTCCTCACCTGCAACGTCATTGGGATGCCTCCTGCACGGCCTTGTCGTCAAACGGACGAAAGCGCCCAAACTCCTGTCTCTCATTGCGAAGTCGCTCGCCCCTGTGACGGGGTCGCGACCGCTCGAAGCCGCAGCCTCGGCGTGCAGCTCGTTTCGTGCGAACCAAAAACCCGAGGCTTCGACGACCTAGTCTTCGAACTTGAAGGAGAGCCTTACCTTCGCGCGATAAGCTTCCACCTTGCCGTCTGAAATCTGCATGTCCAACTGAACGATCTCAGCGACGCGCAGGTCTCTCAGCGTCTTCGCAGCCCTATTGACAGCTGCAGTCGCGGCTTTTTCCCAGGATTCGGGACTGGTGCCGACCACTTCGATAATCTTGTAAACGCTCTCCGCCATACTTTTCTCCCTGTGCTCTTGTTGTGATGTCTCTGATTTTCTTCTTGTATGGTCTCGCTTCCTCTGCGGCACGCAGAGGTTTTTCGAACCCGGCGCGCGGCAGCCCCCGCCGCTCTAGACGAAAGCGCTGAGGCCGGTGATAGATTTGCCGACGATCAGCGTGTTCATCTCGCGCGTGCCCTCATAGGAGTAGATCGCTTCGGCGTCTGCCACATAGCGACCGACATGGTTCTCAAGCAGGATGCCGTTGCCGCCGAGCAGCTCGCGCGCCCAGCCAACCGTCTCGCGGCATTTGACCGTGCAGAACGCCTTCGCCAGTGAAGCATGCTCGTCATGCATCAGCCCCTGATCTTGCAACTGTCCCAGCCGCAACATCAGCGATTGACAAGCGGTGACGTTGCCAAGCATGCGCACCAGCAAATCCTGAACGAGCTGGAACCCGCCGATCGGTCGGCCAAACTGGATCCGCGTCTGCGCGTAGCGAAGCGCGTGCTCATATGCCCCCAGCTGGCAGCCCACAGCGAACCACGCCACCCCGGTGCGGGTCATCTTCAGCACCTTCCCCGTGTCTTTAAACGTGTTGGCGTTCTGCAGCCGGTCGGCCTCGGGCACGCGGCAATTCTTCAGCGTGATCAGCCCATTCTGCACCACGCGCAGCGCCATCTTGGTCTTGATTTTCTCGACCGAGAAGCCCGGATTGTCCTTCATGACCACGAAGCCCTTGACTTGGTTCGAGGCCTCGTCGCGCGCCCAGATGACATTGATCTCGCAGAAGGTGGAATTGCCGATCCATTTCTTCTGGCCGTTCAGGATCCAGGTGTCGCCCTCGCGCCGGCAAGTCGTCATCATCCCGCCCGACGTCGCCGAACCAACCAACGGCTCGGTCAGGCCGAACGAGCCGATCTTCTCGAAGCGCATCATCGCCGGCAGCCAGCGCTGTTTCTGCTCGTCGTCGCCGCACAGGTAAATCGAACCCGCGGACAGGCCGGTATGCACGCCGTAGAAGGTGGCGATCGATGAATCCCCACGCGCCAATTCCATGCAGATGAAGCCGTTCAGCAGCCAACTGCCCCCAGCCGCGCCATAACCCTGATAACCGACCCCGCCGATGTCGAGTGCGGCCATTTTCGGCACGATCTCATGCGGGAACTCGTCCCGGGCCCAAAAATCCTCGATGATCGGCGCGACCTCGTTGTCGACGAAGTTGCGCACCCGCTTCAAAACCTCGCGCTCCTTCGCATCGAGCGTGCCGGCGATTTGATAAAAATCGCCGTTGATCGGCGGCGGGCTGTATTCCGGTTTGCGTGCTGCTGCGGCTGTCGCCATGACTTCCTCCCTTGGTCAAAGACGTTTCGTCTTTTTATTTGAGTATTCTTTGTTTCTTGAACGTTGTGGTCTGCGCAGCGTGACTCGAAGTCTTGCCCATTCGCCTTTAAAGCGACCTCGGCCAATCATCTTCACAATCCCGGCCGAATCAAAGGTTGCAACCGGACACCTCGAATGGAAAATCGGTCACTATTCCTATTTGCGACCACTCTCACGTCAGAACGAAATTCTTCGGCCGGATCGGCTCTGGCAAATCCTTCTCGCCGAGTAACTCCAGGACGTTGATCTCCACCACACGCGCCATCGCATCGAGCGGGATCACCATTAATGTGTCGGCGAAGGGCGCTTCCAGATCGTCGGCAAGCGCGTCCAGGCCGAAGAAAATGTAAGAGATGATCACCGTGAGCAGCGGCGCCCAGTAGCTGGTGAGATCGGAGAGACCGAACGGAAGCAGAAAGCAGAAAATATAGGAGAGGCGGCGGATGGCCAGCGTGTAGGAGAAGGGCATTGGCGTAACCTTGGTGCGTTCCAGCATGCCATGGGCCAGAGTCAGGGCGACCACCCGGTCCTCGAGAGTTCGGGCCATCTGGGGCGACAACCGACTGGCCGCAGCCGCCGCTGCAATGTCGGCGCTGAAAGAGGCGAGCAGGCGGTTCGCCGGATTGCGGCTCGCCACCAACGTTGCGTGCTCCTCGGATGAAAGATACGGCGCGGAGTCCTCTCCAATCGGCCGGTTGCGGAGGAAATCGCGTGTCACCTGGATAAACGCGATGCAGCGCAGCGCGATGCGGCGCGACAGATCGTCGCCGGGAACCGCGGCGATGTAGTTTTGGGCCTGGCGCGCCAAACTGCGTGCTTCGACCACGATCAGTCCGGCAACCTTACGCGCCTCCCACCAGCGCTCATAGCTTGCGGCATTACGGAAGGCAGCGAAGATAGAGAGGGTAGCGCCGATTACAGACAAGCCCAGCGGCGCGATGGTCGGAATCTGCGCCCAACCACGCCGGTGTAGCACCACCAGCAGCAGGGTCAGACCTGTGACAGCGATCATCTGTGGCAGAATCCGGTGAATGACCGAGCCGCGGGAGACAAAGAAGAGTTCCCAGACCGTTGGTTTTTCGCGGACGATCACCGGACTGCACCCTGAAAACGAACTGACACAAACAACCACCACCGGACGAAAACAGATCGTCCGCGATTCACATCGCTATTTATCGCAACCGCACCGCGAATGGGCGGTCCAGTTCCGAAACCTTGCTACTCGCGAGTTGCCTCTTTCGACTTCGCCACAGGTTTCTCTCTTGCGCGGCCCTGCGAGAGCAGACCGCCAACCATGTCGCTGAACAACTCGGCCGCCCGGGGGCTTCCTGCGAACCATGTGTTCATCAGCCCGTCGGCGGAAAATTTCTCCGCCTGCGCCATTACTCTTTGCTCGATCTTGGCCATGGCAGCATTGTGCAACGGCTTCACATCAGGAAGGCCCATGAGTTCGCGGGCTTCCGATGGCGTCAGGTCAACATTGATCGTCACATTCATGGCTGGCAATCCTCATCGGCTGACACTGGTTCGAGATTCACACCAAGACCGGCGCTCGCCCGTAAATTTTCACGCAACTCAGTTTTTAAGCAACTCTTTGCACACGAGCCCCGTGCTCGGGTGCAAAGCCACCAACGCCGTCACCGAGACCTCGCGCTACAGTTCACCTGCGTGAGGATCTCGGCCAACGTCGGCTCCCGTTTCCGGGAATTACCCTTCGGCGCGGCGCAGGCTGGCCCCGAGTTCATTCAGGCTTTCCCGCAACCGGTCCCGGATGATTTTCGATGCATCGGTGGTCGTCTGGGTTGCGAGTTGGGCAACGTCGCGGGTGTTTTGCACCGTGATATCGAAGGCTTTTTTCGCAAACTCTGTCTGTTTCTCGAGAACCTCCTTGGGATCTCCCATAGGCTTGAAATCGCGCGCCATCGCCGCCGCCTCACGAAATGCCGTTTCGACGATTTCGCGCTGCTTGTCGGCCAGGGATTTGGCGCCCGCCGACGCGACCTGTGCCGATTGCTCGAGCGCATCGAGGTTCTTCCGATGCATTTCGATCAATTTGTCGACGTCAACTTTCGGAAGATTGAGGTCACTCCCGAATTTCTTGAGCATCTCGAGCCATGATTGTGTTGCTTCAGTCATCGTCTCCTCCTCCAGATTCGAACCAGTTGCCACCGGCCCTTGCTATGCTTCAGATTTCGCAGCCTTCTTTGGAACGACAAGGGCCAACGATTCGGCGATCAATGCAGGCTTGTCCGATCCTTCGATTTCTAACGTGTTACCGGTCTTCAGGATCATCGAGCCGTCAGCTTTCCGCTCCACGCCGATGACTGTCACACGCAGCCGGACACGCGCGCCAGACTTGACCGGCGCCAGGAACCGTACCTTGTCCAAACCATAGTTGAAGGCCGCTACGGCATCCGGGGGGATAGCTCCGACTTGCATCGAGAGCGGCGCAACAAAAGAGAGTGACAGATAGCCATGCGCAATCGGTCCTCGATATGGACTCTCGCGTTTGGCCCGCTCGACATCGATGTGAATCCATTGCCGATCGCCGCTGCACTCGGCGAACTGGTTGATGATGGATTGATCCACCGTCAGCCAATCCGATACCCCAAGTTCGCGTCCGGTATATTCCGCTATATTTGCGCAAGTGATTTCAGCCACGGCGAGCCTCCTTGCCGGTTCTGCCTTTGCGATCGGTTGTCCGGCCAGTCGTCAAAAAGCTGTGGTCGACGGCCGGCAATTCGGCCCCTGTCCATCACGCCGCCGCTTAAGCCAACAGTGGTTGCTTTGCCGGCCGGGGTTTCTGAACGAACTCTTTTGCGATTGGCCATGACGAACTGACCATGCAGAGGCACCAACAATCTTATGCTTATGCGCATCTTGCGCAAGCTGCCACGCATTTGCGATGTCCCCTTGGTTTCCTCGCACGTTAGTCCGATCCATCCCCCGCTGCGTTGCAAGAACGCAAGCCCGGACTTTTCGGCCAACTTTAAACTTAGCCTTGCGCGTCTCCGCATCTTAGTGAAGGTTCTAAACGGTCGCTAACCGGTTGCATTCGGTCAAAAGGCCGAAGCATGGCGAACGTGGCGCGCAAATCCGGCTGGGCCTGTGCCGAATAATGGTACGCTTCTGCAACGCGCCACCCGATCTCGCGGTGGCAAAGCTTCAAAAGCTGCTAACGAGATATCGCATTGCAACTGCGAAGGCTCGCACTTCAACGGAAATGAACCGCATGGCAATCGCTGCGGTTAAACGGATGGCAATCAGTTCTCGCAAGGAAGCTTATAATCAGTCGCGATATGCTTGAACATGCTGGGTGACTCTTTGGTCCAGCGACGGAATGCATGCCTGAAATTGGCCGCATCGCTGAATCCGAGTGCGAGAGCAATATCCTCGTTCGTCATATCGGTATCTCTGAGATATTTGATTGCGACATGCGCCCTTAGTTCATCGATCAGCTCTCGAAAAGACGTGTTCTGCGCTCGTAGCTGACGCCTCAAGGTTCGAGGGGTCGTCCGCAGGAGTTTAGCAACGGCTTCGAAATTTGGGCAGTTCGCGATATCCTGGAGGAGAACCTGACGCACCCTGCCCGCAACGCCGCCGCGCTGCACAATATCGACGAGAAGGTCGTCGCAAATTGCGAGCATTGCAGCATGGGTCGTTCGATTTCCAAGTGTTGGTGCCCGATCCAGCCATGCTGGATCGAACACGAACTGGTTCTCCGGCTGTTCAAACAGCACCGGGCATTCAACAAGTTCAGCCAGATTGCAGTGCTCGGGAGGGCGGTAGGTGACGGTGACTTTGTTTGGTCCAAACGAGGAGCCCATAACGTCACGGGTCAATGAAGTGTGGATGCCGAGCTGCATCTCGGTGATGAACTGATAGAGTGCGGCATCAACCCGGGGATGCGGCACCGGAGTGATCGTCCAGATCGCGCACTTGCCCTTTTCCTCAAACGCAAGATGGGCGAGCGGGCTGGCCAACTGATGGTACCTGGTCACAAATTCCATCGTCTTTCTGAAATCGGTGCTGCAAAGCATCGCATAACCGTACATTCCATAGGTCGAAAGATGGATGGAAGAGCCAATACGGAACGCCAGCTGCGGATCGCTCGTCAGCCTGATGGCGTTACGGCATGCCGCAATCATTTGGTTCAATGAGATGCGGGTCACGGGAGAGTGCAGTTCGTCCACGCGCACTTGAACGCCGCTCAATGCCTCGTTCGACGAAATGCCTTCATTGAGAAGTGTCTCAACGATCGCCGCAAGCTTTGTCGCAGAATGCAACTTCTCCCCGAACCCGATTTTGATCAATGGTCCCACATTTGCACCCAAGATTCGTTACCCCAACGCGATCAACGTATTCGAAAGGTTCGAGTTGGAAAAGATAGTGCAGATATTGCACCGTTAGCGAGCCTCGCAAAGGTCGCATGCAAGCGGCCAACGTCATTCGCACCTGCACACGCCTCCCCGTTCTAACTACGGTAGCGGTCCTTACCTATTTTGGAAATGCGGGTGTATCGCCTGCCTGGCCGAACGAGAAAGTCGCGGGTTCTGTCAAAGATCAATCCGAACGATCTTGGCCGAGAATGACCTTCCAATGACCTCCCGCAACCTTGAAGAAGTCGAACGGTCGGGAAATTGTCACGGCTAATGCTGGCCGCACGCCGATCGCGATCGTGCTGCAGACCGGCGCTGGGGGACCATCAAGGGGGATGGCGCGGATGAATCGGGCCGACAGGGCAGCCCTAAGTCGAGCACATAGATATAGATATTGTGCCTGGATTCGCGCGATTTACGCTCCTGCTTACACATCCGCACATGCATCGTGGAGCCGATGCCGCATTGGTCTCGGCGCAGTTTCGCAAGGACATGGCCGATGATCGATGACGCCGTTTTCCTTGCGCGGATTCAGTTCGCCTTCACTATGGCGTTCCACATCATCTTTCCGAGCTTCACGATCGGCCTTGTGGCCTGGATTGCTACGCTCGAAGCGATATGGCTTTCGACAGGACGCGAGCGCTACTATCTGCTGGCGCGCTTCTGGACCAAGATCTTTGCCATTTCCTTCGCGATGGGCGTCGTGTCCGGGCTGGTGATGTCTTATCAGCTCGGGACCAACTGGAGTCGCTTCTCGCGCATCCTCGGCAACATCATCGGGCCGATGATTGGCTATGAGGTGGTATGGGCTTTTTTCCTGGAAGCCACCTTCCTCGGCATCATGCTGTTCGGCTGGAACCGGGTACCACGTGCCCTGCATTTCGTAGCGACCGTTACCGTCACCCTCGGCACCACCATGTCGGCGTTCTGGATTCTCTCGGCAAATAGCTGGATGCACACTCCGGCCGGCTTCGAAATGCGCGACGGCGTGGCGTATCCGCTCGACTGGATCGCCATCATCTTCAACCCGAGCTTTCCCTATCGTTTCAGCCACATGATGGTCGCGTCCTACTTGACGGTGGCATTTGTCGTTGCCGGCGTCGGCGCGCGTTATGTGCTCGAAGGCCGTCATCCGGAACTCGCCCGCACAATGCTGCGCATGGGCCTGGGGCTCGCCATCGTGCTGGCGCCGGCGCAGGCCCTGATCGGTGACATGCACGGACTCAACACGCTCCACCACCAGCCCGCGAAGATCGCCGGCATGGAAGCTCATTGGGAAAACGACGGCCCGGTGCCCTTGGTGATGCTCGCCCTTCCCAACGAGAAAGTGGAACGCAATGACTACGAGATTGCGATCCCCTATCTCGGCAGCCTGATTCTGTCGCACAGCCTGACTGGCAGCATTCCGGCTCTGAAGGACTTCCCGCCGAAAGACCGCCCTCCGGTTCTCCCGATCTTCCTGTCGTTCCGGATTATGGTCGGCATCGGGTTCTTGTTCATCTTCATGGCCGGCGTGGGAGGCATTTTGTGGGTGTTCCGCAAGCTCGATCAGGTGCCGCTCTACTTGCTCGCGTTACGCTGGTGCTGGCCACTCGGCTTTATCGCCGTCGTCGCAGGCTGGACGACCACGGAAGTCGGCCGCCAACCGTGGGTCGCGCACGGCGTGCTGCGTACTGCCGATGCGGCCTCGCCCATTCCGGCGATGAGCATTGCGGTGTTCCTCGCGCTTTTTGTCCTGGTCTATGGCATCGTGTTCGGAGCCGGCATTCGCTACATCCGGCGTCTGATCAAGAAAGGACCGGAAGCCAAACCGGCCGATGAACCCGAGACTCTGGCAAACCGGCCGATTTCCGCGGCGCTCGAAGAGGGCCAGTCAGCGGCGAACGTGGCTATCGCGTCTCAGCGGGCGGAGTGATCCGATGGAATCCTATCTCGCGGTTGTCTGGGGCGTTTTGCTCGGGTTCGCCATCGTAATGTACGTGATCCTCGACGGCTTCGACCTCGGCATCGGTATCTTGTTCCCGACGACACGGATCGAGGCCGAGCGCGATCAGATGATGAACACGATCGCGCCGTTCTGGGACGGCAACGAAACATGGCTGGTTCTCGGCGGTGGCGGGCTGCTCGTTGCATTTCCGCTTGCCTATTCGATCCTGATGCCGGCGCTGCACGTGCCGATCCTCGTGATGCTGCTGGGCCTTGTCCTGCGGGGCGTTGCGTTCGAATTTCGCTGGGTCGCGAAACCGCACCACCACTGGTGGGATCGCGCCTTCTTCTGGGGTTCGACCATTGCAGGCTTCGCCCAAGGCTGTGTGCTGGGTGGTCTCTTGCAGGGTATGATCGTTAAAGACAACGAGTTCGCCGGTGCGCCATTCGATTGGCTGACGCCTTTCAGCCTGTTTTGTGGGGCCGGGGTTGTGGCCGGTTATGCCCTTTTGGGCGCATGCTGGCTCAATTTTAAAACTGTCGGCATTCTTCAAGACCGCGGCCGGCGCTGCGCAAAAGGAGCGCTCGTTCTCGTACTGCTGTTTCTGGCCGGCGTGAGTTTGTGGACTCCTTTCGAATTCCCCCGCATCGCGGAGCGATGGTTCACACCGACGAATCTTGCATTGCTTTGGCCAGTTCCACTGGCTACCGCCGCCGCAGCTTTGTTTGCCTATGAGTCCCTCAGGCGGCGTAGAGAACTTGCTCCATTCGTTGCCTCGATCGCTCTCTTCCTGTTCGGTTTCCTGGGACTGGGAATTTCGATCTTTCCCTACGCCGTGCCGCCGACCGTCACCATCTATGCTGCAGCCGGGCCGCCGGCCTCGTCGATATTCGGCCTTATGGGCGTTCTCTTCGTGTTGCCGCTGGTTCTCGTTTACACGGCGTTCGTCTATTGGACGTTCCGCGGCAAGGTATTGCCCGGCGAGGGCTATCACTGACACCTCGATGTCTGCCGTCCCTCCGCGAACCCTTCCACCCGCTGCAACCATGGTTCGCCGATTCAGCGGCGCCTGCAGCGATCGTTCTATCTGTTCCGCTCATTCTGCAAGAAATGCTTCGATGATTGCTGCGGTCTCATCGGGGCGCGTCACCAAGAACAAGTGCCCGTCGTCGATGGTTTCCAGCCGGGCATTGGGTATGAGGCGCGCCAGGATGCGGCCGTTAACCGGCGGCACGATCGGATCGTCCGTGCCGGCCAGGACCAAGGTCGGCTGTTTCAACGACCACAGCCACGGCAGGCTGGTCCAGCCCGTCATGGCGAGAAGCTGGTAAAAATAGCCGAGACCATTTGCGCCCGACATGGCCTGCGCGTACTTGACGATGAGCTGCGGGTCCTTCCTGAAATCACCGCCGTAGATGCTTGAAGCGATATTGCGCATAAAGCCCTTGTCGAAATAGCGACGGGGCGTTGCGAGCTTCCAAAGCACGGACGGCCTGCCCGGCACCATGATCGTGCCCGGAGAGGTCGCCGCGAGCACGAGCTTTCGGCATGCCTTGTCGGACTGATGGGCAAACTGTTGCGCCAGGGCGCCGCCCCAGGACACGCCCGCGACATCGACCTGTTCATGTCCGAGCTTTTCGACAAGGCCCATGGCCAAACGCGCGATCGTCGACGGCCGATACGGAAACGAGGGAAGCGGCGAGCCGCCCACTCCGGGTATATCAAAAATGATCGCTTCGGTCTGTTTCAACGCAGTCAGGAATGGCTTGGCAAGTTCCCAATTCGCGCCGATTCCATTGAATATCAGGAGAGGCGGCCGGCTTCTCGGCCCGCGCTTGATGGCGACCTGCAAAAGCTGGCCGCCCACCTCGATCATCTGCACGTCAATATTGGCCGAAAGCATTTGGCTATCCACAATTGCATCCGCGCGCGCGAATGTCTATCAATCGAACCCGTAAGTACCGGGGGCGGGAGCGCCAGCGGAGTGGCGCGCGCCGCCCGCCTTCGAAGGTGCCAGTATTTCCTCGCCAGAGCGTTCTATGAGCCAGTCATCCGCTTGAGATCGCGATAGACGATCTCCCGGTCTGGTGACTGCGTCATCGGCGTATGCAGCAATTGCTTGATCAGCAACGGAGACGTATACGCCGCCTTCGCGGCTTCGATCAGCTTGACGCCCCTCGCAGTCCTCCTCCCTGTTTCGTTTCATCAAGGCGCAGCAGCCGCCTCTTTGCCAGCCACCAGCGAGTTAAGGTCGCGCGGTGAAACCCCTGGGTAAAAATACTTTGGCCTGCTGCCTGTGGGCCGGGCCAGCCTTCGCCTGCGAAGCTGGTGAAGTAACGAGAATAAAAAACGTCAACCGACGATCAATGAGGTGATGTCGGGCCGGACCTGGGACGCCTAACGCGATCAGGCTGATCATCCGCATGCCAAATGACCGGTTTAAAGGTTCTTAGCGGCCATTGGCGGGTAGAATTCGGTCATGAATCCATGTTGAAGCATTGGCACTACCGCGCAACTGCTCCAGATATGCGCGCCCTTCCTCTAGAGTTGCGAGCGTGTTGCTCAAGCGTGTGGTTGGCTGGCCACTTCTTCAGAAGGAGTCCGAGAGCAGTTGCCTGTTACGAATGGCATCACCGCTGCAAAAGCTAGGCGAGTAAACCAACACGGATCAACCGACTCTGCGCGCCACTAGCAATTCACGTCGGCCGGATGCAGACTGTGCAGCGACAAATGCCGATCGGGGGAAGCAATGACCGTTATTCACGCTGGTGATTCAACCCACCCTAAGGGCCTCCCAATTGCTGCCACGCTGGGCGCGCTTGGTGTCGTCTATGGCGACATCGGCACAAGTCCCCTGTATGCGCTAAAGGAAGCTGCCAAGGCAGCCGCCCATGGCGGGCAGCTCAGCTCTGACGCGATTCTGGGAGTGGTGTCGCTGATCCTCTGGGCGCTGATCCTGATCATTTCAGTCAAATATGCGCTGCTGATTTTGCGCGCCGACAACCGCGGCGAAGGCGGGATCGTTGCGTTGCTGGCGCTGCTCTCTGCCAGGAATGCGCGGCCCGGAACGTGGCGCGCACAGCTTCTGATCGTCGGCCTCGTCGGCGCAGCATTGCTTTACGGCGACGGCGCCATCACGCCGGCCATCTCCGTGCTCAGCGCCCTTGAAGGCCTGAAGGTCGATCGGCGACTATGTCTTGCCGAACATGGATCCCGGTAATGCCTACCAGATCATCGCCACGATGGCCTACACGCGGGTCAAGTACCTTATCGAGCAGACTGTCGCCTCGGGTCTCATCTATCTCAACAGCCACGCGCTCGATTTCAAGAATCCGGAAATCCGGCCCTATCTCGATCAATATCTGCGCGGCTCGAACGGATACAAGGCGGAAGAGCGCGTCAAGCTTCTAAAGCTATTATGGGACTGTTTGGCGAGTGAGTTCGGCGGCCGGCACGAGCTTTACGAAATCAACTACGGCGGCTCGACCGAGGAGATCCGGCGCTACTGCCTGTTCGGCGCACAAGCCTCCGGCAATGCCGATAAATTCAAAGGATTCGCCGAAGAGTGCATGGCCGAGTACGACCTAGATGGCTGGAAAGTCCCCGACCTCAGCGATCCAGGCGAGCTTAGCTATCACGTCATGCCCGGAACCAAATAAGTCGCAGCTCATACCCGGCAAAGCCGTTTGCCTTTCCATAATCGCTCATTATGCGACACAGTAGTGTAGACGCCAGATAGAGAAGTCACCGTTGGCCCAGATAGAGATGTCACTCTCCACGGTTTCGGTTGGGGAGTTTTGGGCCGATGACGGTGATTGCGATGAGCCGGACGGAGATCGACCGGATAAGCGTGTTGCAGGATCTGGCTGCAAACAGGATCAAAGTAACGGAAGCCGCGACGCTGATGAGCCTTGGTCGGCGTCAGGTGTTCCGACTGGCCAAGGCCTACGCTCAGCGGGGCCTGGAGGCGTTGGCTTCCCGGAGGCGCGGCCGGCCGAGCAATCGCGGCTACCCCGGGGATTTACGCGATACGGCCACTGGCATCATTCGGGAGCGTTACCCGGACTTCGGCCCGACACTGGCGGCGGAGAAGCTCGCGGAGCTTCATGACATTCACCTGGCGCGCGAGACGGTTCGGCAATGGATGATCACGGCGGGTCTATGGAAGGATCGCCGGGCCCGGCTGAAGGCTGTTCATCAGCCGCGGTATCGCCGCGATTGCCTGGGCGAGCTGATCCAGATCGACGGTTCGGAACACTGGTGGTTCGAGGCTCGGGGGCCACAATGCACCCTGCTCGTCTTCATCGACGACGCCACCAGCCGCCTGATGCATCTGCAATTTGTCGAGAGCGAAAGTACCTTCGATTATTTTACAGCGACACGGGCGTATCTGGAGCGTTACGGCAAGCCGGTGGCGTTCTATTCCGACAAGCACGGTGTGTTTCGGGTCAACAGGAAGGATGCGATCGGCGGTGACGGCATGACCCAATTTGGCCGGGCTCTGCATGCGCTGAACATCGACATCATTTGCGCCAACTCGTCTCAGGCCAAGGGCCGGGTCGAGCGCGCCAATGGAACGCTGCAGGACCGGCTGGTGAAGGAGATGCGGTTATCCGGCATCGATACGATTGCGGCCGGCAATGCGTTCCTGCCGGCGTTCATGGAGAAGTATAACGCCCGCTTTGCCAAGGCTCCCTTCGATGATCGTGACGTCCACCGCACTCTGGTCGCCGGGCATGACGATCTTGATGATGCGTTTGCCTGGAAGGAAGAACGCACGGTCTCGGTGAATCTGACGCTGCAATACGACCAGGTACTGTTTATCCTTGAGCCAACCGGGGTCGCGCGATCACTGGCGCGCAAGCGGGTCACGGTGATTGACTACCCCGACGGGCGACTGACGATCCGGTACAATGGGGTCGATCTCCCTTATCGCACCTTCGACAAACGGCCGCAGGTCAACCAGGCAGCGATTGTCGAGAACAAGCGGCTGGGCCCGATCCTGGCCTACATCGCCGAGCAGCAAAAGAAGCTCGACATGTCCCGCTCGGCCAAGGCGCCGCGGCGACGTGGCCAGAAGAATCATATGTTCAAGGTCGGATAGATGGGACACCCGGGCGTCGCGTTGCGCGATCTGGAAGCTTCACGCGACGCCCTCTCGAGAAGCAGATATCAACCCTAACTCACAGAAAGGCGGCTATCCTGCTCCCGACCGAGTGACATTTCTAACTGGCGCAAATCGTGACTTCCCTAATTGGCGGCGACACGCCATGTAGGCGCAAAGCTAAAATGTTCCGTAATCCAATTGAATCTGCGCGTTCCAAGATGCCGGAAGACCTTCCGGAATCGCCGCCCGAGCACCTGTATCGACGGATTTTCGATGGCAATTTGGTTCTCGAATTGCACTCAAACACGGTCGGCGGCGCTCCAAATGGGGCGGGCCCAGCGACGGCCGAGCGGCCCGCGCTTGCTTGCCGAGCGCCTCCGCCAGCGCTTCCCGGTCCCCTCCGGAGAGGGCCTCAGCCTTTGGCCTTTCTGACGGGCGCGGGCATCTGCGGCCACCCGCTTGAGCCCTTTCGTTGAGCGCTTCTTTGACCTTGTAGACGCCAACCAACTGCGCACCAACCGTCAGGAGCAGACGGCCTTGCCAAGGACGCAAGCCGCCGGGTGAGAGGATCAGAATATCCAATCATGAGCACAGCCAAGTGTGCTTCCCTCGCCGACGGCAC
>WNFD01002242.1_pt1 | contig 29415 bp, 29 predicted proteins | sample 5400491 | NCBI WGS metagenome assembly WNFD01 (sample SAMN13153343, study PRJNA577476) | soil metagenome | isolation source: 120 cm saprolite under Douglas fir tree site 2 hole 2 replicate 2 | place: USA:California | collected 2015-04-18
CGCCATCGTTCGCGTGCGGGAGCATGACGACCTCGCCAAGGTGGTCACCCACCACCTGACCCGGCTCGACGGAATCGAGCGCACCCAGACGATGGTCGCTTTCCAGCAGTTCTCCGCCCATGACCTTGAGGCGATGTTCGGCCTCGGGCTCGAGGACAAGAAGGCCTGAACGACCTTCTGCCCGTCGCGCTGCGCGCCGCGCGCGCGGGCGCCCGCGTTCTCGTCGACGCCGGCCTTCCCAGGCCCGGCGGTCCGGCCGAGACGAAAGGCGCAGGGGACTACGTGACGGCTTTCGACCGTCGGTCGGAGGCCGCCATTATCGAGGTGCTCGCGCGTGAGGCGCCAGGAGTCCCCGTGCTCGCCGAGGAGCGCGGAGGTACGCGGGCGGGAACCATGTGGGTTGTCGACCCGCTCGACGGCACGACGAACTTCACGCGCGGATTCCCCGTCGTCGCCGTTTCGGTCGGCCTGCTCCACGAGGGCGTCCCGGTTGCCGGCGTGGTGATCGCGCCTTATCTCGCCCTGGAGTTCGCGGCCTCGCGGGGAAATGGAGCGACCTTGAACGGCGAACGCCTACCGGCCCTTCGGCCACTCGACCCCTCCAGGGCAGTCGTCGCGACCGGCTTCCCGTTTCGCAACAAGGCCCGCATGCCGCGCTACCGGCCCGTGATGGAAGGCGCACTCCTGCGTTTCGAAGACCTGAGGCGCGCGGGCGCCGCCGCGCTCGACCTTGCATGGACCGCCGCCGGCTCATTCGACGGCTACTTCGAGCTGAACCTCAATCCTTGGGATGTCGCGGCGGGCGCGGCCCTGGTGCTCGAGGTCGGCGGCCGGGTGACCGACTGGTCTGGCGGCGATCGGTGGATCGAGACCGGCGACATCCTGGCCGCGCCACCGGCCGTGCACGAGGTTCTCCTACAGCTTGCCCAGGACCCGCCTCACCGGTAGGTCAACCAGGGCCCGCCACTGCTGGCGCAGCGCCAGGCCGGCTGGAATGTCCTCACCCTCGCGTCCCGCCTGGGGCCGCGTCGTGCGCAGCTGCACCGCGGTCCTGAAATCGCCTTCGTACACGGTCAGCACCCGGCCCATGTCCCGGGAGCCGAAGTGGCAGTCGCTGCCACCGACGGCCGCTCCCAGCCGCTCTTTGTTGTGCGCGTAAAACGCGCTGAGCTCGCGCCTGCGGCGCTTGCCGATCGGCACGGTGGACATCATCTCGATGCCGTCGACATGATGGCGCTCAAGGAGGCGCCGGAGCATGAAGGGCTGAATCGAGCCGAAGTAGACCGGCATGAACGGATGCGGGATGATCGCTAGCCCGTCCTGGTCGTGGATCGCCGCGACAGTGTCTTCGAGAGACATCCCGCGCTTGACCGGCTTCTCGAGGAACCACGCCAGCACGTGCGTCGTGGCCGGCCACTTCGTCGTGACCTCCTGGCCCGCGACGACGACCAACCCGGCGCCCTCGCCACGCTGCTGCACCTCTTTGACGCACGCCATGGTGTCGTGATCGGTGACCGCGATCAGGTCGACGTTCGCCTTGACCGCGGCCTCCACGAGCTCAGCCGGCGTGACCATGCCGTCCGACGCGACGGTGTGGCAATGAGGGTCGGCGATGGGCACCGGTCAGGCCTCGAACATTGAACGGATGAAGGCCTCCGGCTCGAACGCTGCCAGGTCGTCGATGCCTTCCCCCACACCGGCCAGCTTGACGGGAACGCCCAGCTCGGACTCGATCGCAATGACGGCTCCGCCCTTTGCGCTGCTGTCGAGCTTGGCCAATACAAGCCCGGTCACGGGAATCGCCCGGTTGAACTCGCGCGCCTGCACCAGGCTGGTGAGACCCAGCACCGCGTCGATGACCAGGAGCGACTCGTAAGGTGCGCCGTCCAGCGCCTTGGTCGCGACCCGACCGACTTTCGCCAGTTCTTCGAGCAGGTTGCGCTGCGTTTGCAGGCGGCCCGCGGTGTCGACCAGCACGACGTCGCTGCCGCGGCTGCGCGCCGCGTTGATGCCGTCGAACACAACTGAGGCTGGGTCCGCTCCGCTTCTGCCTTCGAAATGGTCGACGCCGGCTCGGCGTGCCCAGGCCGTCATCTGCTCGATGCCTGCGGCGCGGAAGGTGTCGGCGGCGACGACCATCGGCTTTAGACCCTGCTGTTTGAGGCGGTATGCGAGCTTGCCGACCGTGGTGGTCTTTCCGGCGCCGTTGATGCCGTAGAACAGGATCACCGTCAGGCCCAGACCTTCGTTCTCGCCCCTCTCCCCGACCCTCTCCCCTGCGGGGAGAGGGAGGAGCCTCGATTGTTTCGACATCACCGAGAGAGCGGCGGCAACGAGTGCGGCGGCGGCTTCTTCTCGTGTGCGCGGTGCTTGTTTTCGCACGCCGGCGACAAGGCGCGTTGCCATTGTTGGGCCCAGGTCCGCTCCTATCAGGACCTCCTCCAGCTCTTCGTAGTAGCCCGGCGCCAGTGGCGGTTTGAGCGAGCGCAGGCTCGCGGCCAGGGCGCTGCGCGTGCGGGCGCTGACCCGGTCCCAAACGCTCGCGGTGGTCGAGCTCCTAGCTCGCGTGCGCCGCATTGGCGGAGCGGGCGACCGGCTTGCGAATGTCTTCGAGCCGGACCGAGACGAGGTGCGAGGAGCCGCTCTCGTCGAGGTGGATGCCGTAGAGGCTCGACGCGTGAGACATCGTCACGTGGTTGTGGGTGATGACCAGGAACTGCCTCTGCGCGCCCAGGCGCGCCAGCATCTCGCCAAACCGGCCGACGTTCGCGTCGTCTAGCGCGGCGTCGACCTCGTCGAGCACCGTGAAGGGGCTCGGGTTGACCTCATCCAGCGCGAGCACCAGTGCGAGCGCCGCGAGCGATCGCTCGCCGGACGAGAGAAGTGTCACGTTCTGCAGCCGCTTGCGCGGAGGCTGGACGAGGATCTCGACCCCGGAGCGCGGCCCGTCGTCCCCGTCCGCGTGCTTGAGCGCGGCTCGTCCACCGGGCGCAAGTTGCGAGAAGTATTCGTGGAAGTTGGCGGCCACGGCGCCGAAGACCGCTTCGTAGCGCGACTCTTCTTCCTCCCGGAGCTTTCCAATCAGCTGCTCGAGGTCGGCGCGGGCGGCGGCGATGTCATCGAGCTGGGTGCGCAGCGTCTCGAACCGCTCCTCGAGCTCGCGGCACTCGGCATCTGCGAGCGAGTTGGTCGGACCGATTTCCTCCAGACGGCGCTCCAGAGCACGCATCTCACGTTCGCGCCCCTTTCCGCCGGGAATCTCCTCCGGCGCCACGCCGTCCGGCATGCGAGTGCGGATCTCCTCCATGCGAGCCTGCAGCAGCTCCGCCTCGCGCGAGATGAGCTCGAGGTTGCCCTCCAGAGTGCCTGCCTTCAGCCGGGCGTCGATGCGGGCTTCTTCCAGCGCTACCAGGCGCCGCGCGCCCTCGGCCATCTCCGCCTCGTCTTCCGGCGAGTCCTGTTCGGCCGCGGCCAGCGTGGCCCTGGCGGATTCGGCGCCGAGAGTGAGCGCGGGCAGCGACTCCGTCGCGGCGGCGGCGGCGGCGGCGGCGTGTGCGACGCGCGTCGCCCGCTCCTCCGCAGCGGCTTGCAGTCGAACCCGGTCGTCGCCTAACGAGGCCAGCTGCCGGCGAAGATCCGCGACCCGATCGCGCCAGCGTGCCCGATCCACCTCGGCGTGGTGCGCCGCGGCGCGTCCCTCGCCGATCGCCTCCAGCCCGGCCTCGAGATTTCGCGAGAGCACTGCGGCCTGCTCCTCCGCCGCGCTCGCCATGCGCTCCAGCTCGGCCAGCTTGCCCGCTTCCGCGACCTCGGCCGCGCGAGCCGATTCCAGCAACCGTGCGGTCTCCTCCGAACGTGACGCGCCGGCCGAACGCGCCCTCAGGTCGGCGAGGCCCGACTCGGCTTCCTTGAGCCGTGCCGCCGCATCCGCGGCGCGCGCTGCCTGAGGCTCGACACTCTCGAGGCGTTCGCGAAGCTCTCGGCGCCGCACGTCGATGGCGACCCGAGGGTCGGTTCCCGCCCGCACCAGGCCGGGCTCACGGTACACGCCGTCGAGAGTGACGTCTTCACCCACCACGACCTGACCGAGCAGCCTGCGCGCGATGTCCTCATAGCCGTCCGTGCAGCGGACGTGCGCAAACAGAGAGCCCGCTCGTGGCGCGGCTACCGGAATGGGAAACAAGACGGTCTGCTGCCGGTCTGTGGTTGCGATGTCCGCGGATGAGCCGTCGCGCGCGACGAGCGCGTCCACGAGCGGGCCCAGCACCGCCGAGAACGCGGCCTCGTAGCCGGCCTCGGGCGTCACCACGTCGCACAGCCTCTGAAGCCCGGGCGCGGGCTCGGGCCGCAGGGCATCGAGACCTTCGAGCTCCGAGCGCAGGCGCGCCACCATGACTATCGCGGACTCGGCTTCCGCCGATTCCTTGTTCGCTCGCTCGAGCAGCGCCTCAGCGTCCGGAATCAGCCTCGCCACCGCCAGCATCGAGTCGAGGCGGGCGGCTTGCTCCTCGAGGAACTCGCGGCGCGTGCGCAGCGCCGCGACGCTCGAAGAGGACGCAGCCGCCGAGCGGCGCGCTTGTTCCGCGCCCCGCCGCGCCCGCTGGACCTCGGCGGGATCGGGCGCATCGGGAAGCGCCGGCGCCTCCGGAACGCTCTCCAGAGCCCGGCGCGCTTGCTCCAACTCGGCCGTTAGCTGGCCGCGGAGCGCGCCGGCCGCCGCCGCCAGCGAATGGTTGTCCGCTTCCTCGCGGCGCGCGGCTTCCTCCAGCGCGACCGCATTGTTTGCCCGCTCTTCGGTGAGCCGGAGCGCGTGCTCGGCCTCGGCCACCTCGAGCCGCAGCCGGCCCAGGTTGCGCTGCCGGGCGAGGCGGCGATCCTGCGCGGCCTGGACTTCAGTCCGCCAGGTCTGAAACTCCGATTCCGCGGACTGCGCCAGCTCGCGAGCCTCCACAAGGCGCCGCTCCAGGCTTTGCACCTGGGAGGTGGCCCGGCGATGAGCGTCTCTGGCCTCCCGCCACTCCTCCCACACGATGCTTCCGCGCAGCAGCTCCAGGCGCGCAGCCGCCTCCGACGCCTCCCGCGCGGCCGCAGCCTGCCCGCGGAGGACCTCGAGACGAGGCTCGATCTCAGTCCTCAGGTCTTCCAGCCGCAACAGGTTGGCGGCAAGCTCACCCAGGCGCTGCGCCGCCTCCTGGCGACGTGCTTTCACGCCGCGCACCTGCGCCGCCTCTTCGAGAAGCTGCCGGCGCTCGGCGGGCGAGCATACGACGATCGATTCGATGTCGTGCTGGTCGATGATCGCGTACGAGTCCACCGTGAGCCCGGTCGAGGACAGAAGGTGGATGAGATCGCGGCGCCTGATGCGAGTCCCGTTCAGAAAGTAGTCGCTCTCGCCATCGCGTTCTACGCGCCGCTTGATCGCGACCTCGTGGTAGTCGACCGGCAGCCGGCCGGCGGTGTTGTCGAAGACCAGGGTGACCTCCGCGAATGCGGCGCGGGAGCGCCTTTCGCCTCCGACGTAGATGACCTCTTCCATCTTCTTGCCGCGCAGCTCGCGAGCCTGCCCGGAGCCGAGGACCCACTTGATCGAGTCGACGATGTTGGTCTTGCCGGAGCCGTTCGGGCCGACGATCGCCGTCACGCCGCCTTCGAACCGGATCTCGGTCGCCCGCGCGAACGTCTTGAAGCCGAGCAGGCTCAGCGAGCGGAGGAACAATTCCCGGCCATTGTGGCAGATGTGGGGGTCAATTCCGGCCCGGGTACAAGATGTGGAAACGGGCTATTCGAGGGGCTCGCCGAACTGGCGGCTCCGGGGTGCGCTGTGGACAACCTCCGGTTCCGGCTCACGCTCGGCGTCCGGGTGGTGCTCGGGAAGGGGGATGACCTCGGCCACGGCTGGGGCCGGGGCCCCGGCTTCGGCCGCAGGCGCCGTTCGGGGCGTTCGGGGCGCCCGTCGCGCGCGGGGCCGGGGTGTCTTGGCGGGCGGCTTGGCCGGTGCGGATGCCGCGGCGGTGCCGAGGAGGCTAAGACCACGGACGTGTACTCGCGGTGGGCGCCGACCCTGGCGCCCTCGCTGTCATAAAACGGCGTTGTGCCAAAGCGCTCCTGCGCCACCTGCTGCAGCCTGCCCTTGAAGTTCTCGTCTCTGACGGGCGATTCGAGCGCGCGGTAGCGATTCAAGTAGTAGTGGTAGGCGGCGTCGTAGCCGGCGTCGAGGAAGACCGCTCCGAGCACCGCTTCGAAGGCGTTGGCGAGCAGCGACTTCAAGCTCCGCCCCCCGCCTTTTGCAATTCCCTTGCCGAGGTAGAGATAGCTTCCCAGGTCGAGCTGCTCTGCCAGCTGGGCGAGCGTGTTGGTGTTGACCATCGCCGAGCGGGTCTGCGTGAGCTCTCCCTCCGCCGCACCCGGGTGGTGCTTGTAGAGATACTCCGCGGTGATCAGCTGCAGCACTGCGTCGCCGAGGTATTCGAGGCGCTCGTTGTCGCGCGGCGACACATGCGGACTCTCGTTGGCGAAAGAGCTGTGAGTGACGGCTTCGAGAAGCAGACCAGGATCGCGAAAGTGGACGCCGATCTTCTGCTGGAGCTGCTGTAGGGACGGGGCCGGAGGCGTGGCCTGGCTCTGTGCTATGAGGCGGCCTTCTCCTGGATGTACTCCCAAGCCTGGCCGACGGTCGTGATCTTCTCCGCGTCCTCGTCGGGAATCTCGAGCCCGGTGTTCTCCTCGAACGCGTAGATCAGCTCGACGAGGTCGAGCGAGTCGGCGTTGAGGTCTTCCTGGAACGAAGCGTCCATCGTCACCTGCTCGGGCTCGCACCCAAGCCGCTCGACGACGATGTTCTTGAAATCCTCGAAGCTCAGTTTTTGAGTTTCCATGTCGGGATTAACTCTAACACCGGCCCGTGGCCCGGGCTCCACGCGGCCCGGGCCCTTGTAATCGGCTAGAGCCTCTAGCGGGTCGTTCCGGCCCCCTGGGTCTGCGGGGCGGGAGCCATGCCGAGCTGGGTCATGAGCTGCACCTGGTCGAAGGTCAGGCTGTTCCTCTTGACGAGGCCGCGATCGACTTCGACGATCTGGACGAACTCACCCCTCACCTTTCGGCCGGTTGCCGGCACGTCGCCCATCGGCGTCTTGAGCGTGCCGTCATGCGTCCCTGTGAAAATCCCTTCCACGATCACGGTGCCGCCGTGGGTGAAGATGTTCTTCGCCTCGACCCGCGCGTCCGGAAACGCCCGCACGAAGTTCTGGTTGTACTCCTTGATCGCTTGAGGGCCTTTCAGCTTCACATCTCCCGGAGCGGTGCCCTCGATGTCAGGAGCCGCGTCGCGCGCCAATGCCTCGAGGTCGTGCGCGTTGAACGCTTTCATGCTCCGCTCGACCACCGCCTTCGCCTCGATCTGCGTCGACGCGGCGACCTCATACAGCTCCCGCTTCAGGTCGCCCGTGGCGGTCTGGTACTTCTTGAGCGACGCAGCAACCTTCTCGGCCTTGGGCGCGAAAGACTTCGCGGCCGCTTCGTCCTCATAGATGCCGATCGAGATCGCGTCTCCCGTGTCGCGATTGAGAAGCAACATCGCGGAGCGCGCACCCTTGTGGGTGGCCAGCGCCGGAATCGCGGACTCCTTGTATTCCTTGATCGCTTTGTCGAGATCGCTCTTCTTGAACTTGGACTTGATGACGCCAGCGTGCATGTTTCACCTCCGTGAGAAAAGATCCAACAGCCGTTGCGCTGTTCGATCTGCAAGGTGGTCCTCGCACGGGACCAGAACGGTGCGGCATATGTACCCCAGTTGCAGCTGCATCACCGCTTCGGGTGTTCCCACCGCGACCGCTGTCGCGGTCGGGGCGAGCTCTTTCATCATTCCCGTGAGGGCTCTTTTCGGGCCTACCTCCACGAACGTGTGGCATTCCATGTCGACCAGCGTGCCGACGCAGGCGGCCCATCGGACCGGGGAGCGAAGCTGCATCTCCATCACCTGCGGGATGCGATCGCCTCCTTGATGTGGGCGGCCCGTCAGGTTGGCCATCACGGGGACGCGGGGCGCACGCCATTCGATGCGGTCGAGGGCGGCGCGCAGCTTTTCGGCCGCCGGGGCCATGAGCGGCGTGTGGAAGGCGGCGCTGACGTTCAGCGGTATGACGCGCTTGGCGCCGGCGGCCTGGAGGCGCTTGGTGGCCGCATCGAGGCCGGCCATGGTGCCGGCGATGACGGTCTGCGTGGGGGTGTTGTAGTTGGCCGGCCAGGCGTCGTTCATCCCGGCCAGGGCGACCTCCACGGCCTGCGCGTCGAGGCCGAGCACCGCGGCCATCGAGCTGGTGCCCGCGGGCGCGGCCTCCGCCATCGCCTTGCCGCGCTCTACTACGGCTTTGATCACCTGGTGCGCGCTGACCGCCCCCGACGCCGCCAGCGCGGTGTACTCACCCACCGAGTGGCCGGCCGTCGCCACCGGGTCGATGCCGTGACGGCGCAGCAGCACGGTCAGACCGATGCCCACGAAACAGAGCGCGGGCTGCGCGTTCTGGGTGAGCCGCAGCTCGTCATCGTCCGCCGTGGTCAGGAGCCTGCGCAGGTCGACGCCGGAGGACGAGGAGCACCTGTCGCAGAGGTCGCCGATCTCGGGATCGGTGAGAAGGTCGGCTCCCATGCCAGGCTGCTGCGAACCCTGGCCGGGATAGAGGAAGGCGGCTTTGGCGCCTATGCGGTCTTTATAACCTCGCGGCCTTTGTAGTAGCCGCAGTTGGTGCAGATCGCGTGAGGGCGGCGCGGCTTCTTGCAGTTCGGGCACGGCTGCAGCATCACGAGCGCCAGCGCCAGGTGCGAGCGGCGCCGTCCCTTCTTGGACTTGGATAGCTTGACCTTCGGTAGAGCCATGAGCCTGTGAAGTTTACGGGAACCGGGGTTAGAGGCGCCTCTCCGCTTCAGGAGCCGGTGGCCTGGTCCGCGTTCTCCTCGGGCGGGGGCTGGTTGGTCTGCAGCGCCTCGACCCCGCGTCGCACCGTCTGAAGCGTGCGCCCAAGATGAGCTTCCAGCTGCTTGAGCTGCTCCATCGCGTAGCCCTCGGCCTCGCGGACGATCTGGTCGGACTTGGCCTGGGCGTCCTTGATCACCTGGGCGGAATGCCGCTCGGCACGGCGCAGGATCTCGTGCTCGGACGAGGTCTCCTCGGCGCGCTCGTTGGCCCGCGACATGATGCGCGCCGCCTCCGCATGCGCCTCGCTGATGATGCGCTGCTGCTCCGACACCGTCCAGTTGGCCTGCTTGATCTCGTCGGGCAGATTGAATCGAACCTGGTCGATCAGCTCCATCATCTCGTCCTCGTTGACCATCACCTGGGTGGACAGCGGGACATGGCGCGCGTTCTGAATCAGGTAATCGAGACGGTCAAGCAGCTCGTCGACCTTTATCTGTATTTCTCCTTGAGCGCTCTCGCAACCGGGGGCGGAACGAGGTCGGCCACGTTCCCGCCGTAGCTGGCGATGTCTTTCAAGATACTTGACGAGACGTAGATGTGCGCGAAGCTCGACATCAGAAAGACGGTGTGGATGTCCGGCGCCAGCTTGCGATTCATGAGGGCCTGCTGAAGCTCCGCATCGAAGTCTGAGTACGCCCGCAGCCCTTTGACAAGCGTCGTCGCGCCTCGCGAGCGCGCGAACTCGACGGTGAGACCCGTGAAGCTCGCCACCTCGACTCGCTCGCGTCCTTTCAGCGATGCGCTGATCAGCTGCATGCGCTCCTCCACCGTGAAGAGCGGCTGGCGCTTCTCGGGGTTGCCGGCGACCGCGACGATGAGCTTGTCGAAGATGCCAAGCGCGCGGTCGACGACGTCCAGGTGTCCATTGGTCAAAGGGTCGAAGCTTCCCGGATAGACGGCTGTTTTCGTTTTCGGCCGGACCGCGCTCACGTTTTCAGGTTCTCGATGGCAGGCGCGACCAGCACCGTCACGATCGTGTCGCCATAACGACGCTCGCGATCGAGCTTGAGGCGAGCCAGGCTCGGCAGCTGGTGCCGGCGCGAATGCTCGGCGACGACGACCGCATCATCGAGGCCGCGGTCGAGCACCCGGAGTGCGCGATCGAGCACGATGTCGTCGTAAGGAGGATCGAGAAAGACAAGGCCGGCGCGCTTGATCTGGTCGGGCGAAGCCTCCAGCCAGCGCACCACGTCGCCGCGGACGACGTGCGCGCGCTCTTTGAGGCCGAGTACGTCCAAGTTCTGGCGCAGGATAGCAAGACCACGGGCCTGGTGGTCCACGAAGATCACGCCCGCCGCGCCCCGCGACAGCGCCTCGATTCCGAGGGCTCCCGACCCAGCGAATAGGTCGAGCACGTGCGCTCCATCGATTCCCGGCCCGACCAGGTTGAAGATGGCCTGCTTGACCATGCCCTGCGTGGGCCGGATCCCCTTTGGCGCCTTGAGCTTCCGGCCTCTCGCCTGTCCGCCGCTGACTTGAAGCCCGGGCACGCCGCTACCTGACCCGGATGGAACCGCGGCCGGAGATGCTGCCAATCAGTGCGGGTGGATATGGCTCGGAGTGAAGCGCGTCTTCAAAGCTTGCCGCCCTGTCCGGCGGGACGGCGACCAGGAGGCCGCCGCTGGTCTGCGCGTCGCACAGCATCATCTGGTCGAGCTCGCCGACGCCGTCCCAGTCGACCTGGTCTCTGTAGGCGGCGTGGTTGCGCCGGCTGCCGCTTGGAAAGAGGTCCCTTTCCGCCAGGTCCCTGACCCCGGCCATGAATGGGATGGCGCTGAGCTCGATGTCGGCGCCGCCCTGGAGGTTGACGAGATGGCCGATGAGGCCATAGCCCGTGACGTCGGTGGCGGCGGTTGCGCCGGCGGCGATCATCGCCTCCGAGGCGGCTCGATTGAGCTTCGACATCACAGCCACCGCCTCGCGCTCGAGCGCGGGAGGACAGAGGCCGCGCTTGATCGCGGTCGCGACGAGGCCCGAACCAAGCGGCTTGGTCAGGTAGAGGAGGTCGCCGGCTTGCGCCCCGTCGTTCGCGATCACGCGATCGGGGTGCACCTCGCCGATCACCGTGTAGCCGAATTTCGGCTCGGGGTCATCCACCGAATGGCCTCCGACGATCGCGATCCCGGCCTCAGCCATCTTGGAAGCTCCGCCCGCCACGATCTTCTCCAGCAGGCCGGTGCTGAGCTTCTCGCGCGGGAACGCGGTGATGCCCAGCGCGAAGAGCGGCCGCGCGCCCATCGCGTAAATGTCGCTGAGAGCGTTCGCCGCTGCGATCGCGCCGAACTCCGACGGGTCGTCGACGATCGGTGTGAAGAAATCGACGGTCGCGACAAGGGCGCGGTCGGGCGCGATTCGATAGACCGCCGCGTCATCGCGGCCGGCCGTTGCGACCAGCACGTTGGGGTCGACGATCGGGGGCAGCGCCCCCAGTACCTGCCCTAGCTCCACCGGGCTGAGCTTGCAGGCTCAACCGGCCCCGTGGCTGTACTCCGTCAACCGAAGCGGCGAGATGGGATCCATGAGTGTGCTAAGTATCGGCTGTGGCAATGCAGCGCCCCACCCGGCCTCCCCACATGGTGGGGAGGTGAATTTTCAGTGAGTCTCGTTTTCGCGGCGATCGCTCCTCACGGTGGGCTTGCGATTGCTGAGGCTTGCACGCCTGACGAGCGGCTGCTGGCGACGTCGACGCGGGCCGGGATGGAGGAGCTCGGGCGCCTCTTCGCGGCCGCCAGGCCTGAGGCCGTGATCGTCGCGACCCCTCACAACGTTCATATCGCCAACGCACTCGGGGTGGTCGTCTCCGGTCGAGTCGCCGGCCGCCTGGCAGGCGCACCGCCGTCTGTCGCACTGGACGTGCCGGCGGCGAGGGACCTGGCCTGGCTGGTGCTGGAATCGCTCGCCTCGGCCGGCGTGCCGGCCGTCGGCGTCAGCTTCGGCTCCAACGACCCGGAGACGGCGGTGGCCCCGATGGACTGGGGGGTGCTCATCCCACTCTGGTTCATGGGCGGCCGGCACGACCCGCCCGTCCCGCTCGTGGTCGTGACGCCGGCTCGCGACCTGCCGGCAGCTGCTCATGTCGCCGCCGGCGCCGCGATTGCGGATGCGGCAACGCGGTCCGGGCGGCGCGTGGCCTTCATCGCCAGCGCCGACCACGGCCACGCCCATCTCGAGGGCGGGCCGTACGGCTACCACGCCAGCGCGCGCAAGTACGACACGCTGATCTGCGAGCTGGTCCGGAGCGGAAAGCTCGACCGCCTCAGCGAGATACCGTCGGAGCTGGTCGAAGAGGCCAAGGCGGACAGCTGGTGGCAGATGCTCATGCTGCACGGCGCCACCGAAGGCTGGAACGGGCGGCTCATCTCGTACGAGGCGCCGACCTATTTCGGGATGCTGACGGCCGCGTACGAACCGATCAGCTGATCGAGGTCAGCTCGAGGCGGCGGGCCACCGCGGCTTTGAGCAGGGGATTCTGGTCGTAGCCAGGATCTGATTCCAGCAAGCTCTCGGCCTCCTGCCTCACCTCGCTGAGCAGCTCGGGCTGTCGCAGCGCCTGCATCGCCACGTCCGTCATGCCGTGCTGGCGCGGTCCCATCAACTCTCCCATGCCTCGAATTTGCATGTCCTCCTCGGCGAGCTTGAAACCGTCTCGAATCCGAGTCAGGAGACTCAGACGGTTCAAGGCCGGCTCGGACGGATCGTCGGTGAGGAGCAGGCAGTGGCTTTGCCCCGCACCGCGGCCGACTCGGCCGCGAAACTGGTGCAGCTGCGCGAGGCCAAACCGATCCGCGCCCTCGATCATCATCACGGTCGCATTCGGCACGTCGACTCCCACCTCAACCACGGCCGTAGCGACGAGCACCTGGACCTCTCCCGCAACGAAAGCGCGCATGACCTCGTCCTTCTCCTTGAGGCGGCCGTGCACCAGGCCCATGCGCAGGTCCGGGAACACGTCCTTCTTCAGGCGCTCGAATTCGGCCGTCGCGGACCGGGCGACGACCAGCTCTGACTCCTCGATGAGCGGGCAGATCACAAATGCCTGGCGCCCCGAGCGCACCTGCTCGCGGACGAGGTCGTAGGCACGCCCGCGCTGCTCAGGCTCGACCACCTCGGTCTCGACGGGGGTGCGGCCTGGCGGCTGCTCGTCGATCACGGAGACCGACATCTCGCCGTAAAGCGCAAGCGCAAGCGTGCGCGGGATCGGCGTCGCCGTCATGGCGAGGAAGTGCGGGCGTCCGCGCCCTTTGGCGCGAAGCAGCTCGCGCTGCCGGGTGCCAAAGCGGTGCTGCTCGTCGACCACAGCAAGGCCGAGGTCGGTGAACTCGACGTCCTCTTCGATCAAGGCATGCGTTCCGACCACCAGCGCGCAGTGGCCTGAGGCCGCCGCGGCCCGAACACGCCGGCGCTCGGCCGCGCTCTGCGTGCTCACCAGCAGCTCGACAGTGAGCCCGGGGAAACTCTCCTCGAGATAAGCGCGGAAGCTTCGAAGGTGCTGCCGCGCAAGGATCTCGGTCGGGGCCATGACCACCGACTGCAGGCCTGCGGCGTGCGCCATCGCGACACAGGCCGCCGCGACCGCCGTCTTGCCAGATCCGACGTCACCGTTGAGAAGGCGGTTCATGGGCATCGCCTTCTCCATGTCCTGGAACGCTTCCCATGTCGAGCGGCGCTGCGCACGGGTAAGCTCGAAGGCCAGGCCGTTCTTGAAGGCGTCGATCACCTCTTGCCGGTAGGGAATCGGTGTCGCCGGTTCCGCCGCGATGCTCGCGCGCATCAACGCGAAGGCAGCCTGGAGCTCGAACAGCTCCGCGAACGCCATGCGCCGGCGCGCTTCCCGCCACTCGTCGAACGTGTCCGGCCGGTGCCCCAGGCGCACGGCTTCCGCGACGGGAACCAGGTGGTGGCGCTCGCGCACCCGCTCGGGAAGCAGGTCCTCGAGCTGGCTTGCGAGCGGCAGGGTGGATTCGATCCAGCCTGCGATCTTCTTCGAGCTCAGCCCGTCGACGAGGTGGTACTTCGGCATCAGCCCCCCGACTCGCGAGGGTTCACTTTCTTCGTTCTGATCTAGCCGCTCGTGATGCGGGTTCTGCATCTCGAGCATCCCGTAGCCGTCTTTGACCAGGCCGGCCACCGCGACGCGGTCGCCCTTGTGCAGCTGCTTGGCGACGAACGGCTGGTTGAACCATGCGACGCGAAGTCGCGCGCCGCTGTCGTCGCGGATGGTTGCTTCTGTGAGCTTCATCCGCTTGTATTTCGTGATCTTGGGCGCGATCGACATCACCGTACCCACCACGGTCGACTGCACTCCGACGATGAGCGAGGCGATCGGGATCGGCTCGCCATACGTCTCCCAACCGAACGGAAGGGTGAGCAGGAGGTCGCGAATCGTCTCGATACCGAGCTTGTGGAGGCGATTGACGTCCGGCGCTTTGATCTTGGGCAGCGTGGTGACCGGAGCGTCGAGGGCCCGCCGGAGGCCAAGTATGCTCAAAGAGTGATCGCCATCATCTCGCCTCAGAACATCCTCAACTTCACTTTCACCGACCTCAACATCAAGTTCAATAGTCTTAGCAGCGCCGCAGCTTGAGAGCTGGACTCTTCGCAGAAGACTCGATCACGCGGCGCGTGAACCGCGAGAACATCCTCCTCCTGGGAGGAGGGCGTGCGCTGCTGATGCAGCTGGCCCATCCCAAGGTCGCCGCTGGAGTCGATGAGCATTCCGACTTCCGCGCGCACCCGATCCGCCGTCTGCGCCGGACCATCCGGATGACGATGGCGATCGTGTTCGGCGACCGCGACACCGCGCTGGCCGCGGCTCGCGGCGTCAACCAGGTGCACGCCAAAGTCCAGGGCGCCGGCTATCGGGCGCTGGACCCCGACCTCTTGCTGTGGGTCTACGCCACGTTGGCCGACACGGCGCTCGTGACTTACGAGACGTTCGTGAAGCGCCTGCTGCCCCGCGAACGCGAGGAGTTCCACCAGGAGTTCAAGCTTCTCGGCGAGCTGTTGGGCATTCCCCCCGATCGCTTCCCGGACACCGTGCGCGATTTCGACCGCTACCTGGAACAGATGGTGTCGGACGGGCCGGTAAGGGTCGATGCGCGGGCCCGTGACCTCGCGGAGCAGGTACTGCGGCCGCCGACGCGCGTGCTGCCCGGCCCGGTGATGATCCCCTTGAACGTGATCACAACCGGGCTCCTGACGCCGCCGCTGCGCGAGCAGTACGGCCTGCCCTGGGGGCCCGGCCAGCGGCGGGTGTACCGGCTCGCCGTCAGCGTGCTGCCTCGGGTGATCGCGCTCACGCCGCCGCTGCTTCGCGTGTGGCCGCGGCCCGGGCGCAGCGTCGTGCTCACCGCCGGCGGGCGGGCGACGACTACTTCTTGATGTAGACCAGGCCGAGCGCTTTAGGGCCCACGTGGGTGCCAAGCACGCAGCCGATCTGTCCGACCGGCACCTCCATACCCGGCAACCGGCGACGCAGGTCGTCGGCGATCTGCTCCGCCTCGTCCGGCGCCTGCGCGTGCACGACGCCGACGTGCTCCGCGGCAAGATCCTTCTCGAAGAACTCGACCATCCGCGGGATGGCGCGAGACCGCGTACGCACGCGGTCGATCGACTTGATCTCGCCGTCGACCATGAGCAGGAGCGGCTTGAGGTCGAGCATGGTGCCGATCATCGCCTGCGCACGGCTCACCCTTCCGCCCATCTCGACGTAGCGCAGCGTGTCGAGCAAGGCGAGCACGCGACACTTCGAAATTCGCTTCTCGACGGCGGCCCTGGCCTCGCCCAGCGTTGCGCATTCCGCCGCCACGCGGCAGAGGAATGCCATCGGCATCGACACCGTCTCGCTGTCGATGACGTCAACCCGAAAGCCCTCGACCGTTTGTGCCCCGACCCGCGCGGCCTCGGCTGTGGCCGAAAGCGATCGTGCGATATGGATCGAGATGCATCCGTCATGGTCTTTCGCGAGCCGCGTGTACATCTCGGCAAAATCGCCGGGCGAAGGCGCAGAGGTCGTGGGCAGCTTGGTGGATGCGGCGAGCCTGGCGAAGAACTCCTCGTTGTTCATGTCGACCCCGTCCCGGAACGTCTCCTCCCCGAACAGGACCTTGAGCGGGACGACCTCGATGTCGTAGCGCTCGCGCCAGCCGTCGGGCACGTCGGAGGTCGAGTCGGTGACGACCGCGAATGAACGCTTCAAGCTTTTCGCTAATTTATTCGACGCTGAGGATGAACGGGTAATGCTGCTGCCCGCCCTGCTGGACCTCGACCTCGAGGCCGGGGTGGGTGGAGCGAATGTCCGATTCGAGCTTGTGGAGCTCGTCGTCGCTGGCGCCTTCGCCGCGGTAGACCGTGACGAGCTCGTACGAATCGGCGCCGAGCTTGCTCAACGCCTTGTTGACGACCTCGCTGTAGTCGGTGCCGGCGAACTCGAGCTTGTCGTTGATCAAGCCGATGACGTCGCCCTTCTTCACCTTCAGGCCGTTGGACCGCGTGTCGCGCACCGCGTGGGTGACCTCGATGGTCTGCACGCGTTCCGCCTCGGCTTTCATCGCGGCCAGGTTGTCCGCGCCGGACCGGTCGCCCCGAAATGCCACGACCGCGGCCACTCCCTGTGGGACGCTGTGCGTCTCGATGACTTGAACGTTTTTCTTGGTGAGCCCCGGCACCTGCTTCGCGGCGAGGATCACATTCTTGTTATTGGGCATCAAGATGACCTCGTCGTAGGGCACCGACTCGATGGCGGTCAGCATGTCCTGGGTGCTCGGATTCATCGTCTGGCCGCCTTCGACGATGGCGTCGACGCCCAGCCCGCGGAAGATGTCGACGAGGCCGCGACCGGCCACCACCGCGACCACCCCGACGCCGTTAGGACGCGGCGCCGCGGACGCCTGGTTCTCGCCTTCGAGGATCCGCTTGTGCTGCGTGGACATGTCGCCCACGTTGAGCTTGAGCAGCTTGCCGTAGCCGCCGGCGAGAGTGATCACGCGGGTCGGGTCGTCGGTGTGGACGTGAACCTTCACCAGCTCCGGCTCCCCGACCACTAGGACGGAGTTGCCGAGCGACTCGATCTGGTTCTTGATCCGCTCCAGGTCGAGGTTGGCGCCTTCGATGAGGAACTCCGTGCAGTAGCCCCAACCCTCCTCAGGCAGCGCGACGGCCACCTGTGAGGCCGCAGGCGTGGCCGGCCGGGCCGCGACGATCGTCGCCGGCGAAGACTCGGACTCCTCGACCGTTTTCAGCATGCCCTCGAGGATGATCTGCAGGCCGAAACCGCCGGCGTCGACCACACCCGCGTCTCGGAGGATCTGCAGCTGGCTCGGAGTTCTCAACACTGCCGTCCTTGCGCCGTCGGCCGCGGCGGCGATGACCCTCGGCACGCTTGCATCGGGGCCGCTGGCGGCCGCCGCGGCCGACCGTCCCGCCTCGCGCGCCACGGTCAGGATCGTGCCTTCGGTCGGCTTGTTGACCGCGCGGTAGGCCGCGTTGGCGGCTTCTTCGAACGCGGTTGCGAGCTCGGCGGGAGTCAGCGAGCTTTTGCCTTCCACCGCGCGGGCGAAGCCCCGGAAGATCTGCGACAGGATCACGCCTGAGTTGCCGCGCGCGCCCATGAGGCTGCCGTGAGACGCGAGCTTGGCGATCTTGCTCACCTCGGCGGCGTTCGACTCCTTGATGTCTTCGACCGCGGACTGAAGCGTCAGCAGCATGTTGGTGCCCGTGTCACCGTCAGGGACGGGAAACACGTTGAGCCGGTTGACCTCCTCGTGGTTGGCCGAGAGCCAGCTGAGGCTGCCCAGGAGGGCCCGTTTGAAGAGGGGTCCGTCCACCCCGGGGAGCTTGTTGTCCGCCACGTCTAGTGGCGCTCTTCGCGAACGCCCTGGACGTTCACGTTGACCTGCGCGACAGGCACGTTGACCGACCGTTCCACCTCGAATTTGACCGTCTCCTGCAGGTTGTGGGCAACCTCCGAGATGCGAATCCCGTACTGGACGATGACCCACAGCTCGATGCCGAGACCGCCCTCGACCTCGACCACCTCGACGCCCTTGTCGGCATTTTCCCGGCGCAGCAGCTCGGCGACGCCGTCACGCAGCCCGCGGGCGGCCATGCCCGTGATGCCGTAGCAGCCCATGGCGGCGTGCGCGGCGATGGCGCCTACGGCGGACGGGAAGACCTCGATCCGGCCCCACTGGCGGGCCTGGATGAGCGCGGTCGTGGTCTTGGAGGCCATGGAAAGCCCATGGTACAATTCGGATCACCCGCGACGGTCGCGCGGGTCTTTTTGTCTCTGTTGTCTGGACTCCCAATCGGAAGGTGCCTCATGGCCAAGCGCTGCGCGATCTGCGGCAAGGAGCCGCAATACGGACACCACGTCAGTCACGCCAAGAACCGGGTCAACCGGAGGTTCATGCCCAACCTGCAGATGGGCCGCGTGACGGTGGCCGGAAAGAGCATGCGCGCCCGCGTCTGCACGCGCTGTCTGCGGACGTACGCCGGCTAGTCTAAGTCGATCCCATGCACCTCGCCGAGGTGCTTCAGGTCCTTGCGGAGCGCCATCCATACCCGCTCCTGTACCTCGACGCCCGGGGTGACCTCTGACGGATCGTTGATCTCCGCCGCGAGGTCCGGCCGCTCGACCATCTCGGCAAAGAGCAGAGTCCAGGCCCGCGGCACCACCTCGTAGATCGCGTAGCCGCCACCTCCGAGCGCGAGCCATCGCCCCTCGCACAGCTCGTGGGCGAGCTCGTGAAAAATCCGGCCGACATGCGGCCAGATCCGTGTGGTCGCCACGAGGTGCGCCAGGGGATCGAGATAGTGCGTGTCGCAGCCGTCCTGCGTCACCAGCACGGTTGGCTTGAAGCGGCGCAGCACCGCCGGCACGACCTTGTCAAACCCATCGAGCCACGGCTCGTCCCAGGTGAAAGGGGCGAACGGGAGGTTGGCGGCCGTGCCGCGCCCTGGCCCGACGCCGCAGTCGTTGGGAAAGCCGGTGCCGGGAAACAGGTAGCGGCCGCTTTCGTGAAGGCTGATGGTGAGCACGTCCGGATCGGCCTGGAAGATGTGCTCCACGCCATCGCCGTGGTGGACGTCGACGTCGACGTACGCGACGCGATGTCCCTGGTCCTTCAGCCACTGGCACGCGATCGCCGGATCGTTGTACGTGCAGAAACCTGAGGCGCGCTCGCGATGGGCGTGGTGCAGCCCGCCGGCTGGGCTGAACGCGTGCAGCGCGGCGCCGCTTTCGATCGCCTGGGCGGCGACCAGTGTGGCCCCGGCCACGAGCGCGGCCCCTTCGTGCAGCTCGTCGGAGATCGGGTTGTCCGCCGACCCGAAGCCCGCGTCGTCGATGTATTCCGGCGGTACGTCGGCGCGCCGGCTCGGGTCGCTAAGCCTGCGCACCAGGTCGATGTAGCGACGCGAGTGCACAAGCTCCAGCTCCTGGAGCGTCGCGCGGCGCGGAGGCAGCAGATGGGCATGCTCGATCAGGCCGGTCGAGCGGATGAGGTCCATGGCCAGTTTTACGCGAATCGGCTGCAGCGGATGCTGATCCGAGAGGTGGTGCTTCATGAGCTCGTCTCCGTAGACGAGTGCGACCGGTCCAGGCACGGCCACTTACCCTAACAACCTGTTGAAAGCGGAAGACCTGTACGAGTCGGTGCCCAACTTCTCTGAAGGCCGGAGGGCCGACGTCATCGCGTCGATCGCTGAGGCCGGCGGCGCGCACGTCCTCGACGTTGACGCGGACGCCGACCATCACCGAGCCGTCATCACCCTCGCCGCTCAGCGGGCTCGGCTCGTCGACGGTTTGCTGGGGGCGGTGGGCGCGGCCGTGGAGCGGATCGATGTGCGCGTTCACTCTGGCGTACATCCGCGCATCGGCGCCGCCGACGTGGTCCCGATCGTGCCGCTCGGGGAGACCACCCTTGCTTCCGCTCTCGAGGTCGCGCGAGAGGTCGGCGAGCGCATCTGGGCGGAGCTGCGCGTGCCGGTTTACTGGTACGGGGAGCAACGGTCGCTGGCCGACATCAGGGCCGGGCGCGCGAGCCCGGACCTGGGGGGCCCCGAGCACCACCCCACCGCGGGCGCGGTCTCGGTGGGCGCGCGCCTGACGCTGGTCGCGTTCAACGTCCTGCTGCCGGGAATGTCCCTGGTCGATGCCGGGACGCTGGCGCGCTCGCTGCGCGAGTCAAGGGCCGGTATGCGCGGCGTGCAGGCGCTCGCCTTTGAGCTCCCAGGTGGCCGGATCCAGCTGTCGATGAACCTGTTTCGCGTGGACGAGACGCCTCCCGCGGCGGTCGTCGCCGAGCTCGAGCGGCGGGGAGTCCTGGTGGGTGAGCGGGAGCTGGTCGGGCTGGTTCCGGCGATCGCCGCCCGAGAGGTCGGAGGGGGGCGGCTGCTCGAGGGGCGGCTGGCTTCAGCCGCGGCCCGGATGGGCGCGTTGCGATTGAGGGAGCGCCATGACGAGGAGGGCCTCGCGCTCGCCCATCGGCTCGATCGCGAGGCGGACGCGCTCGCCGCGCTGGGCGCCGGGCCGGTTGAGCTGTTGGCCGGCGGTGAGCGAACGGCGGCATTGGCGCCGGTGCTGCGCGTGGCCGGCGTCCTGGACGGGGAGCTCGAGGCGATGCTCGGGGCCGCGGGGCGAGGGCTTCGGGCGGCGATCAGCGCGGAGGCGGCGGCGGCTTATCCCGCCAGGATCGCGGCGCTCGATCGGAGGCTGGGCGGCGGCTAACCGGAACCGGAGACCGCGTTCGTATCCATGGTCACGGTGCAGGCGCCGCCGCTGACCTCCACGCGATACATGTCCGACTCGTCGCCTGTCGACTGTTGAAGGTCGCCGATCCCGTGGTTCTGGCGGCCATCGAAGTTGAGGCTCACCGCGCCGCCCGAAACACTCACCGACGCCGCCGTGCCGGCTGGCCGGTGGAGGTTGACCGTCAGGGCACCGCCGTTGATCTTGATCGGCACGACGCCCGATGGGGTGCCGAGGGTGATGTCCTCACGGCTCGCGCCGGTATTGATGTCCATCGACGTGAGAGGAAGAGAGGCGAGCTTGAAGGTCTCCGTGGACGCGCCGCCGCTGGAGGAGATCGTCCACCGAATGCTGGAGTTGATCTGCAGGTCCAGGGTGAAGCGGCGCGTCTGGAACACACCGAATCCGCTGTTCCCCTGGGAGATCGTGAGGGTGCCGTCCGAGCGGTCGAGATTGACCTCGGGCTTGGTCCCCGAGTAATTGATCGTGGCGTGGTAGAGATCACCTTCGAGTGAGCTGGCGCCGGTGACCGTGATGTTGGCGGCGCCTGCGTCAATCTCCAGCGCCGCGTGGTTCAGGCTTCCGATTGCGGCATGCGAGTAGAGCTTGCCGGTTGCGCCGGGGTTGGGCGCAAGCGCGACGTAGGCGATCGTGCCGCCGGCGGCGAGCAGCACGATGAGGACCGCGGCCACGTCTCCCGCCTGGCCCGGCAGCCCGCGGCGTGCGATGAGCTCGAGCCCGATCACGATCAGGATCAGCGGCCACAGGTCGCCCAGCAGGTTCAAGCGGTCGGTCGAGATGACGCCCGAGTTGACCAGCAGGGCGACCAGGCCGATCAGGATCAGGACCGCGGGCCAGAAGTAGCTCCGGTAACGCCGGACGCTGTTCATGTACGTGCGCGCCTGACGATCAGCCAGACACCAAGCGCGATGAGCACAAGGGGCCAGACGATCTCAGGCTTCAGCCACTCCAGCAAACCCAGGTTGTTGAGCAGGAAGTAGACACCCAGGACTACCAGCACGGCCGGCCAGAAATACTCCCTCCGCCAGTACCTCACCTGCCGGATTTTAGGGGCTCCGGGTTAAATGGGGGCGACCACCTCGAACAGGTCCGGGCGTTCTTTGCGCGCGGCCTCGACGAGCTCCGGTCCCGCGACAGTGGCCTGCACCGGGTGCGCCACCATGAGGTAGGCGTGCGCGACGCGGCGGAGGTCGTCGGCGGTGACCTCGAGCAAGCGCTGCTTGAAACGCTCCCTCGCCTCGCGCGTGAAGCCTGTGAGCCGGTTCGTCGCCTCGCGCCGGCCCTTGATGTCGGGCGACTCGAGCGGATCGACGTCACCACAGGCCCCGAGAATGGCCTCTTTCAGGGCCTCCGCGTCGATCTCACCATCGGTCACCCATTTCACCGCCTGGCCGTACACCTCGTAGGTGCGCACGATGTTGGGGTCGCGATAAGAACCGAAATAAAAGGTTCCGCTGCCGATCCCGGCCTGCGCGAAGCCGCCATAAGCTCCGCCTTTCTCGCGAAGCTCTCGATGCAGGAACGTATCGCGCACGTAGTTGGCGAGCACGAGCAGCGCCGGGGCATCGGGGTTCGTGTAGCGAACCGTTTTGAAGATGCGCACGTTGAAAGCGACCGGCACGGGGGCCGTCAGCGCTTCCGGCGCAGCCTCGAAGGGTTTCGGTTTTTCGGCCGGGCCGGTGGGCGAGCCGGCCGGGAGAGCGTCCACGATTCCGGCCAGCAGCGGCTGGAGCGTCTCGATCATCTGGTCTTCGCAGGTCACGACGAAGCGGATGGCGCCGGCGCGGAACAGGCGCGTCCTGAGGGCGTCGAGCTTCTTGATCAAGTCGCCGAGGTCCTTCTCGTCGATCTTGTTCAACCGGCGCATCACGTGCAGCATCCCGATGCCCTGCAGGCGATCGTTGATTGCGCCTTCCGAGGTGAGCTTGGAATGGGCGCGCAGAATGGCGAACTGGAAGCCGAGCCCGGCGATGGAGCTTTCGAGCCGGGTCGCCATCTCGGCGATGACCTCCTTGAGGCGCTTCGGTTCGAGCTCGAGGCGCGCGGTGAGGTCGATGAGAAGGTCGATGAACGGCTTCGCGTTGCGGTCCAGGGCGCGCCCGGACAGCACGAAAGACTGGAGGTAGTCCTCCTGTGCGGCGAGCGATTGGACCTGGGGCGCAGCGCCCACCCCGCCGGTCACCGCGGCGATGCGCTCGGCGATCTGCACGTAATCCTGGCCGGCCGCTCCGCTCTGCGTGAGCACCCGGCTGAACAGCGGCAGCAGCTCCTTCTCCTCGAGGCTCAGCGCCGCGAAATCGGAGCGGATGTCGAGGTACGTGATCCCGTTGGTGGGCTGCGGGAAGAACTCGATGGCGGCCTCTTTGACCCTCGCGTCGCGGCTGGGCACGTCCTCGAACTTCATCGGGATGTCGCTCAGCTCCAGGGTCGGGAGCGCCGACAGGTCTTGCTTGGCTTCTTGCTCGGCCTTGAGCCTCAGGCTTTCTTCGACGATGCGCTGCTTCTCCTGTTCGCTGAGCAAGGCCTCGATCGCGGCCAGCCGGTCGAGCTCGTTGCGGCGCTTGCGCTCGTCGAGCCCTGGGTCGGGCTCGATCGTCAACAGCGCCCGATGCATGTTGTCGAGGAGAGCGGCGCGGATCAGGTTTTCGAAGAAGCGGGCCTCTTGGCGCGCCTTCTGGAGGTGCTCGAGGTCCGCGTCGAAGTTCAACGCGTCGTAGGGATCGCCGCCGTAGTAGAAAGGCGCAAGGCATGTGAAGAGAAGCTTCAGCGCGTACGGGAAACCTGCGTTAGAGCGCTCGCGCTTTTCGAACTCGAGCCGGTGGATGGCGGCGTCGACATGGGCCTGGTCGACGCCTTCGCCGGCGAGTTTTTCCAGGGTGTCGAGGACGACCTTCTGCACCTTCTCTGCGTCTTCGGAGGCGACGTCTTTCAGGCCGGCTCCGAAAACGCTTTCGCGGTAATCGTCCTGGAAACCACTGCCGTCAGCCATCGTTGTGCCAAGCCCCGAGTCGATCAGCGCTTTGCGCAGCGGCGATCCCGCGTTGCTCATCAGAACTTCGGCCAGCACCTTCATCGCGAGCTGCTGGAACGAGTTGCCGGTGGGCACGGTAACCCAGGCGACGAGCGCCTGGGACTTACGCTTGATGTCGTCGCTTGACGTCACCGCGTACGGCTCGACCGCCTTGGTCGGCCGGGTGAAACGCTTGACGTCAGGAATGGTGGTGTCGGGCTCGATGCGCTGGAACCGCGAGAGGACGTTGCGTTCGATGATCTCGAGCGTCTGCTCCAGAGGCAGGTTGCCGTACGTGTAGAAGTACGCGTTGCTCGGGTGGTAGTGCGTCGCGTGGAACTGTCGCAACTGGTCCCAGGTGAGATTCGGGATGTCCTCGGGATCTCCACCCGAGATGTATGAGTAGGTGAGCCCTGGAAACAGTGTGCGGCCAATTGCGCGCTGCACTGCGGCTTGTGGCGTGGCCAGCGCGCCCTTCATCTCGTTGAACACGACGCCCTTGTATCTGAGGCCGCTCTTCGGGTCGGCAGGATCCTCGAACTCGAACCGGATTCCCTCCTGCTTGAAGGAGTCCTCAGACAGTCGAGGGAAGAAAGTGGCGTCGAGGTAGATGTCGAGCAGGTTCATGAAGTCCTTGGCGTTGCGCGTGCTGAACGGGTACATCGTCCAGTCGGCGCTCGTCATCGCGTTCATGAAGGTGGCGAGCGAGCGGCGCGTCATGCTGAAGAACGGATCGCGGACCGGGTAACGCTGTGATCCGGCGAGCACCACATGCTCGAGGATGTGCGCGACGCCGGTCGAGTCCTTCGGCACTGTCGGGAAGAAGACGGCGAACGCGTTGTTGTCGTCTGTGCACTCGATGTGGATGTGCCGGGCGCCGGTGCGGTCGTGCTCGAGCTCCAGGTAGGTGCCGTCGAACCGATCGAGACGCTCGCGGCGACGGATGGTGTAGCCGCCAATCGTTTCGACCGTGGGTTCAGCTGTCTTTGCCATGAACGGTTGAGTCTAGGATGTGTTTGCCGATGGCGTTGTTCAGTGACTCCGAGCTCGAGTTCCTGCGCTCACAGCGAATCGGGCGCTTCGCCACCGTGGGGCCGACCGGGTGGCCGCACGCTGTGCCGGTGATGTACGCCGTCGACGACTCAGGCTCTCTCGAGTTCGATGTGGACGGCGTGAAGCTGCGGAATCTGACCGCCGAGCCTCGTTGCGCGATGGTCGTGGACGCGATGGGGCCGAGACGCGGGGTGGCGATCCAGGGGCTCGCTCGCATCATCGCGCCCGAGCGGGCGCGGCTGGAACCGGTGCGGAAGTTCAGCTGGGGTCTTTGAGAGCCCGAGCAGCTTTTCTCGGATTGGCCGTGGCTTTGGTGCAGGTCGGGTGCGGCGCCGGTTCGTCGTCTTCTCCTTCCCCGTTGTCCTCGCCCGTGTCGCTGGCCTCCCCATCCCCTGCCCTGTCTGCCGACTGGCTCGAGTACCACCGCAACGGCGCCCGCACAGGTGTTGGGCCTGCTGTTCCGGCGCTGGGGAGTCCGGCGGTGGCCTGGACGGCTCCACTCGACGGGGCGGTTTACGCGTCTCCCCTGATCGTGGCGGGCCACGTCCTGGCGGCGACTGAGAACAACACGGTGTACGCGCTGGATCTGTTCAGCGGGTCGGTGGTCTGGAAGATTCATCTCGGCGCGCCTGTGGACGCGGCTTCACTGCCGTGCGGAGACATCGGGCCGGTCACCGGGATCACTGGCACGCCGGCCGCAGACCCCGTTTCGGGGCGTCTTTATGTCGTGGCATTCCTTAGCGGCCGCCATCACATGCTGTTCACGCTGAGCCTGGCTGACGGGTCGGTGGTGTCGCAACAGGACATCGACCCGGTCGGGTCGTTGCCCGCCGTGCAGCAGGAGCGCGGTGCGCTGGCGCTTGGTGCGGATTACGTATACGTGCCTCTGGGTGGGCTTTATGGGGACTGCGGGCAGTACCACGGGTATGTCGTGGGGGTGCCGCTGGCGGGCGGGGCGGCGGTTTCGTATCGCGTCCCGAGCGCGCGTGAGGCGGGGATCTGGAGCCCGGCGGGGGTGACTCTCGGCCCGGACGGTTCTGTCTACGCGGTCAGCGGAAACGGCGCGTCGCGGTCGCTCTTCGATTACAGCAATTCGGTGATCCAGCTGTCGCCCGACCTGCGCACGGTGCGCTCGTATTTCGCGCCGCCGAACTGGGCGTCGTTGAATGCGTCTGATACCGATCTGGGATCAGTGGGAGCGATTGTTTTGCCTTCCCTGGGTGTTGTGGTCGCGATTGGAAAGGAGGGCGTCGCTTACGTACTTCGGGAGGGGAGCCTGGGCGGGGTCGGCGGGCAGGTCGCTTCTCGGTCGGTGTGCTCGGGGGCGTGGGGCGGGACCGCGTGGTCGCGTGCGACGGTTTTCGTGCCGTGCGCGGACGGGTTGTACGCGCTGTCGGTGAGCGCGGGCGGCTTCGAGGTCGCGTGGCACGCCCCTCATCCGATTCTCGGGTCGCCGATCATCGCCGCGGGCGCGGTGTGGGCGATTGAGCCTGGGTCTGGAGTCCTGTACGCGCTGGATCCTGCGTCGGGCGCGGTTGTGTATTCGGTGAGCCTTGGCTCGGCACAGCACTTCAGTACCCCCGCCGCGACTGAGGGGTTTGTGGTTGCCCCGGCGGGCAACAGCGTGGTCGCCATCTCGACCACCGGCTAGCTCAAAAATTGGTGCGCCCTGCGGGCCCTCCCACTCCCTAGCGGGTCCCTCCCCCAACCCGCGCTCCGAACCGCGCGTCAGAGTAAAGCCGGCTGCGCGGCTAAACAACCCAGGCTGTTAAGACGTGCCTAGCCCTGAATGCTCCGCAGCAGGTTGGCCATCTCGATGGCCGCCTCGGCCGCATCGGCGCCCTTGTTGTTCTTAGGACCCGAGCGGGCAAATGCCTGGTCTCTGTCATCGGTGGTCAGCACGCCGAAGGTGATCGGCACGCCGGTGTCGAGCTGGACCTGCATCACTCCAGCCGCCGCTTGGCCGGCCACCAGCTCGAAGTGGTAGGTCTCCCCACGAATGACGCACCCTAGGCAGACGATCGCGTCGTGTCCGCCCTTTTCCGCCAGCGCCAACGCAGTGACCGGAAGCTCGAGCGAGCCCGGAACCCAATAGACATCGGGATCTTCGACGCCGTGCTCCTCGAGAGCCGTGAGCGCACCACGCAAGAGGCGCTTTGACACATCTTCGTTGAACCGCGCCACGACCACAGCGATGTTCAGCTCGGGGCTTGGCGCCCTTCTCCCCCACTACAGAAGATGTCCGAGCTTGTCTTTCTTCGTTTTCAGATATCGCTCGTTGTGCGGGTTTGACCTGACGCGAATCGGGACGCGTTCGACAACTTCCAACCCAAACCCTTCGAGCCCATAGATCTTCTTGGGGTTGTTGGTGAGAAGCCTGATCTTGCGAACGCCAAGGTCGTAAAGGATCTGGCTCCCGATGCCGTAGTCACGCTTGTCCGCTGGATGGCCGAGCGCCTCGTTCGCCTCGACTGTGTCAAGTCCGCGATCCTGCAGGTTATATGCGTGCAGCTTGTCGAGCAGCCCGATCCCCCGACCTTCCTGGTGGCGGATGTACAGGATGACGCCCACCCCATCGGTGGCAATCATCTCCATGGCCGCGTGAAGCTGCGCGCCGCAATCGCAGCGCAAGCTGCCGAAGATGTCGCCGGTCAGGCACTCGGAATGGGCGCGGAGGAGCACTGGCGTCTGTGAATCGATTTCGCCCAGAACCAGCGCGAGGTGGTTCTCTCGCCGCAGGACGTCTTCGTAGGCGTATAGCTTCCACATCCGCGGATCCTTGTCGCCGATCGGAATCGTGGCCTCAACGCGCCTCGCGATCAGCTTCTCGTTCCGCCGCCGGTACGCAATGATCTGCTCGACCGTGATGAGCTTTATCTCATGCTCGTCCGCAAAGCGCTCGAGCTCGGGCATGCGGGCCATGGTGCCGTCGCGCTTCATGAGCTCCGTGATCACGCCGGCCGGGTAGAGCCCGGCCAGGATCGCCAGGTCGACGGCAGCTTCGGTCTGGCCTGCACGGGTCAGCACTCCGCCTTCAGCGGCGCGGAGCGGAAACGTATGGCCGGGCATCGAGAAATCCGAGGCCCTCGCCGACGGGTCGAGAACCTTTCGAATCGTGGCGGCGCGGTCATGCGCCGACGCCCCTGTCGTCGTGGTGTCCTTGGCGTCGATGCTCACGCTGAACGCCGTGCCCAGCCGGCTCGTGTTGCGCTCGACCATTGGGGCGATGCCAAGCTCGTCGAGGCGGCCCGCGACGACGGGCATGCACACGAGTCCAGAGCCGTGGCGCGTCATGAAGCTGATGTGCTCGGGCGTGACAAGCTGTGCGGCGACGACGAGGTCGCCCTCGTTCTCGCGGTCTTCGTCGTCTACGACGATGACGAACTTGCCCGCTTGGAAAGCAGCGATCGCTTCCGGTACGGTGGCCAGGCCCATTTGCCTGACGAATGTTACCGGTGGAGGTTTCGGGCCACGTAGCGCGCCACGACGTCGGCTTCGAGGTTGACGATCGAGCCTCGTTTGTAGCCACCCGCGATCGTCACTTCGAGCGTGTGCGGGATCAGCGCGACCCTGAACGTACCGGCAGGTTTGTCTACCGCGGCGACCGTCAGGCTCACGCCATCCAGGGCGATGGACCCCTTGGCAGCGACGAACTTTGAAACGGCCGCTGGCAGCTCGACGGTGACCTCCCGTCCCGACGATGCGCGCTCCACCGTCCTGACCGTCGCGGTGGCGTCGACGTGACCCTGAACGAGATGACCGTCGAGCAGTGACGTCGCGCTGAGAGGTAGTTCGAGATTGACCTCCGCACCTACGCCGAGTGCACCGAGGTTCGTGCGGCGGAGCGTCTCCGGCACGACGTCCGCGAAGAACACGGGTCCGCTCTTCTTCACCACGGTCAAGCAGCACCCGTTCACGGCGACGCTGCCCCCGATCTTCAGCCGGCGGGCAACCCAGGCGTGGTCGATTCCGAGGCGATTGGCGTCCGCCACGACCACCCTCGCTACCGCGCTAACTATCCCTGTGAACATCCACATATCCCGTGATGGCGAGGTCGTCGCCTAACCGGACAAAGTCCAGTTCGTTCAGGTGAATCGCGGCCGCGAGTTTTTCGACGCCATCGCCGCCCAGCGGTCCGGGAGCCTCGCGTCCGCCGATGAGACTGGGCGCCACGTACGCGTAGACCTTGTCCACCAGGCCTCCGGCAAAGAACGAAGCGTGGACCTCTGCGCCGCCCTCGACCAGCAAGCTCAAAGTGCCGCGCTTTCCCAGCTCGTCCAACAGAGCGGGCAGGCTGACGCGGCCGTCGGCGGCCGCCGGCAGACGGAGCACCTCCGCGGCGCCGACGCGACCCGCTCTTGTCGTTGCGATCAGCGTGTTCGCTCCTACGACCTTCGCCGACTGGCGGATTCGGAGCTGCGAATCGAGGACCACGCGAAGCGGCTGGCGCGAGTCGTCATCGACTCGAGCGGTCAGCTCTGGATCGTCGGCGATGACCGTATTCACGCCCACCAGGATCGCGTCATGCGCGTGACGGAGGCGATGGGCATCGGCTCGCGCCTCCTCGCCCGTGATCCATCTCGACTCGCCGGATCGGGTGGCGATCTTGCC
>WNFD01001689.1_pt1 | contig 29399 bp, 30 predicted proteins | sample 5400491 | NCBI WGS metagenome assembly WNFD01 (sample SAMN13153343, study PRJNA577476) | soil metagenome | isolation source: 120 cm saprolite under Douglas fir tree site 2 hole 2 replicate 2 | place: USA:California | collected 2015-04-18
GCTCCGAGTACGGCACCGGCAGCTCCCGCGACTGGGCGGCGAAGGGCACTGCCCTGCTGGGCGTGAAGGCGGTGGTGGCGAAGAGCTTCGAGCGCATCCACCGCTCCAACCTGGTCATGATGGGCGTCCTCCCCTGCCAATTCGCGGAGGCCACCGACGCGGGGACTCTGAAGCTCGACGGCACCGAGACGTTCGATCTGCTCGGCATCGCCGAGCCCCAGCCCCGCGGGAAGGCCCGCCTGGTCATCCACCGCAAGTCCGGCCAGACGGACGAGGTGCCGGTCACGGTGCGGATCGATACGCCGATCGAGGTCGAGTACTACCGGCACGGTGGGATCCTGCCCTACGTGCTGCGCCAGCTCCTCGGATTGGCCGCCTAGAAAGACGAAGGCCGGCGCGGGGGCATTCCTGCCTCCGCGCCGGCCCGTTTGAGCCGTTCTTGCGAGCGCCCTACTGCGACGCCTGCGCCGCCGTCACCGAGACGCCGCCGGCCTTGCCGTAGGTGGCGGTGCTCGTCTGGAGGCAGCGCTTGCCGATCTTGTTGCTCGACGACCGGAACTGCACGCAGACGCCGGTGGTGCTGGGCGTCGTCGATCCGAACGGCGACAGCGCCATGGACGGATGAGCGCTGTACGGAACGCCGTCGTCCACGACCACGTCCGCCGAGTAGTCGTCCGCCAGCGGAACGTTGACCAGCGCAGTCGGGTTGACGGTGAAGTCGCCCGCGGTGCAGTTCACCGCGGTCGAGCTGCAGGTCTTCTGCGAGAACGTGGTGGTCTCGCTGCTCGGCCAGAGCAAGCCGATCTGCGTCGACCCGGTGTTGTTCGCCGGATCGAACGAGCGCGTGATGCAGAGCTGCCGCCCGGTCGTGGCGTCGATGTCGAAGTAGTTGCCCTGGGCGTCCAGCGTCACACTCGGATACTCCACCGAGCTCAGGCTGCGGCCGCCGCTCTTGTCGGAGTAGCTGACCTTCAGCGGCTGGCTGAGGCTCAGCGCCGAAGGGATTGTCCCGATGAAGGAGCGGCTCTGGGTGACGTTGGTGACCGTGGTGACCTGGTGCGTATCAGGCGAAGCCGAGGTCGCCAGGTTGTAGACGTCGACCGTGTTCGAGCTGACGGTGGTCGTCTCGGTGGCACTCGCGTCGTAGATGGGGATGATCGGGTTGAAGACGTCGATCTGGCGCGACAGCGCGTTGTTCGAGTCGTCGTAGTCGCCCGGCCGGACGTTCTGGGCGCGGACCGTCACCGTGTGCCTGCCCGCGACCGGGAAGGTGGGCGCGAACCGGCAGGTCGTGGAGCCGCTGGCGTCGAGCCACATGTCGGGCGCGATGTCGGCCTGCACGTCGTCGATGAACAGGACGCAGTCGGCGTGCGCGCCGACGTCGCCCATGTGCTCGACCACGTTGGCCGTGATGCTCACGGTGGTCCTGATGATCGCGGAGGACGGCGCGTTGATCTGCGTTACGACGAGATCGGGACGGTAGCGGACCACGTCGAGCCACTTCGCCTCGACTTCGTCGCGCCGGGAGGAGCCGCGGGCCTTCGCCTTGATGCGCAGGTTCAGGCCGTGCGGCAGGCCGGGATAGGTGCGGGTGAAGTAGCCGCCGTCGCGCAGGTGCTCGTACTCCTTGCGGAAGCGGAACTCCTTCGCGCCCTTGTCATCCTTCCCATCCTTGTCGTCGTCGTCCCCGTCGTTGCGGGACGGATCCACGGCGCGGACCTGCACGTGGGAGATGTTCCCGGCCGGAGTCGCGCCGACGTCGAACGCCGCGGTGCTGATCTCGAGCTGGGTGTTCCCGTCCTTGCCGAGCAGCGCGCGCGAGCGCAGCGTCAGATCGCTGGCCGAGCCCTTCGCCGGCTTCGCGCCGCGGTCGCTGGCGTGGTCCGATTCCTCCCCGTCGTGATCAGCGCGGTGGTGGTGGAAGACTGGACGGCCGGCGAGCGCCCCACCCGCGGGGGCGAGTAGCGCGGCGGCCGCGAAGATGGATAGACCCTTGCGCAGGCGTTCCATGGCTCCCTCACTTTTCCAGTGAACCCGGATAGTGAAGCGGGGAACGCTCCGGCGCGCAATGACACACGCGGGGTGGTTATCGACGGTTGTGCGGCCTCTGGGGGCCAGCTGCGCTGCTGGAGAGCGGCACCGGGAAAGGTGGGCGCCGCACTTCACTGAACGTGAACAGGGGAGTCGAGGGGACCGTCCGTCCATACGTCGTACGCGGGACGCGCCCACCCTTGCCTACCTGTGGACCGTGGCGCTAAGACGAGCCTCGGGATGGCGGGGGATCCTCGCAGGCCGTCCGTGCGCGTGCCGGGGCGGCCGCCGCCCGCGGTCCCGCGCGCGCCTGCCCGTACCATCCCCGATTCGGGGCAGCTCCTCTCGACCGTTCCCGGGGGCGCGCGCCACTCCTCCGAGGACGCGCCCGAGACGCTCCCTCCCGAGCAGCGCGCCGACGAGAACCTCACCCCCGAGACGCCGGGCCGCTACCAGGTGCGGCGCGAGTTCGGCCGCGGCGGCATGTCGGTGGTCTACCTCGCCCACGACTCGCACATCGGGCGCGAGGTGGCGCTCAAGCAGCTCTTGCCCGAGGCGATGGAGCAGATGGCCGAGGCCTCGGGCGGGGACACCTCGGCGCCCTGGGCGCGGTTCGTGCGGGAGGCGCGCATCACCGGGATGCTCGAGCACCCGAGCATCGTCCCCGTCTACGAGATCGGCCGCCGCGACGACGGCACGCTCTACTACACGCAGAAGCTCATCCGGGGCCGCACCCTGACCGAGGAGCTGAAGCACTGCGCGACCCCGCAGGAACGGCTCCGCGTCCTGCCCCACTTCGTCAACCTGTGCCAGGCCATCGCCTACGCACACCGGCGCGGGGTAATCCACCGCGACATCAAGCCGGACAACGTGATGGTGGGCGAGTTCGGCGAGACGGTGGTGCTGGACTGGGGCCTGGCCAAGCCGAAGGGGCACGCCGACCACGCGCTCCTCCGCAAGATGCAGGAAGAGGAGGTCCAGGAGACGCAGGAAGGCATGGTGCTGGGCACGCCCGCGTACATGAGCCCGGAGCAGGCCTGCGGCGCCATCTCGGACGTCGACGAGAAGAGCGACGTCTGGAGCCTCGGCGCGGTGCTCTACCAGGTCCTCACCGGCCGCCCGCCGTTCGTCGGCAAGACGGCCATGGACGTGATCCTCAAGGTGAACTCCGAGCCCGTGGTGCCGGTGCGGGAGCTCAACAAGGAGGCTCCTCGGGAGCTTGCGGCCGTCTGCGAGAAGGCGCTCAAGAAGAAGAAGCAGGAGCGCTACGCGGACGCCAGGGCGGTGGCGGCGGAGGTGGTGGCCTGGCAGACCGGCGCGCGCGTCTCGGCTTACGCGTACTCGTCGATCGAGCTGCTCCGGCGGCTCGTCGCGCGCAACAAGAAGCTCACGGCCGTGGTCGCCCTGGCCGCGGTGCTGGTCACCGCCGCGGCCGTGGTCGCCACGCTCAAGTACCGCGAGGCGACGCGCGAGCTGGCGCGCACCTTCCGCGAGCGCTCGGCGCGGGCGGAAGGCGACCTGCGCTGGGACCGCGCGATGGTGCTCGCCGCGGCGGCGCGGCGCGAGCTGGACCTGCCCGAGGTGGACTTCCGCATCGCGCAGGGACCGCCGCGCGAGGTGTGGCCCTCCTTCGCGCTCCCGCAGAACGGGCTCGTCTACGCGGTGGCTTTCTCCCACGACGGCAGGATGCTGGCCGCCGCCCGCCGTCCACCGTCATCTCGATGAGCTGGAACGGCACCACGCTCGCGTCCGCCGGCCAGGACGGGACGGTGCGCCTGTACTCGGGCGACTCCGGCGAGCAGGTCGCGAAGCTCGAGGTCGGCCCTCCGCAGCACGCGGTGGCGTTCTCTCCCGACGGCGAGCGGCTGGCGGCCGGCGGCAGCGACGGCAGGCTGCGCCTCTGGGAAGTCCCGGCGCAGGCGCGAGGCGTCGAGATCGGATCGCACGACGGCGAGATCAACGCGGTGTCCTTCTCGCCGGACGGCCGGCACGTCGCGACGGCATCGGGCGACGGCACCGTCGGCCTCTGGGACGCGCACACCCGCAGCGCGCTCGGCAAGCTGCGCGGCCACACCGACGCGGTGACCGGCGCGGCGTTCACCACCGACGGCTCCCGTCTGGTCTCGGCGAGCCGCGACGGCACCGTCGGGTTCTGGGACACGGCGTCCGGACAACTGCTGGCGCGCGCGGATCCGGAGCTGGGTCCCCTGATGGCCCTGGCCTTGTCCGGCGACGGCCGCACCTTCGCGATCCGCTCGCTGCGCGGGCCCGTCGCGCTCGGCGACGTGCAGACGCGTTCGCTGGTGGTGCGGCTCCCCGACCGCCACCCCTTTGCCGCGGTGGCGTTCTCGCCGGACGGCAAGCTGCTCACCGCCTCGGGTCTCGACGGCTCGCTGCGCGTCTGGAACGTCGCGACGGGCAGCCAGAGCTACGAGCTGCCCACGGTGGCGCCGTTCTTCACCGGGGCCTCCGTCGCCTTCTCGCCGGACCGGCGGACGCTGGTGGCGGGGTCGACCAACGGCCCGATCGGGCTCTGGGACGTGCAGACCCGCCAGCTCGTCTCGGTGCTGCCGGGCCACGCGTCCTCGGTGACCGCGCTGGCCTTCAGCCCGGACGGGAAGCTGTTCGCCTCCGGCGCCTTCGACGGTGGCGTGCTGGTCTGGAGCGCGGAGGAGGGGCGCATCCGGGCGCGGCTCGACGGGCACGAGTCCACCATCGCGGGCCTTGGATTCGCGCGCGACGGGCGCGCGCTCGCCTCCGCCAGCACCGACCGGACCGTCCGCGTCTGGGACCTGGCCCACGGCGGCGCGCCCATCGTCATCGATGCCGGGTTCCCGGTGGCCGCGCTCGCGGTCTCCGTGGACGGGAAGGTCCTGGCCACCGCTGGCGAGGACCAGCCGATCCGCATGTGGGACCGGGGCACCGGCAAGCTGCTGCGCGAGCTGGGCGAGAAATCGCAGAGCGCGCTGGCCCTGGCCTTCTCGCCGGACGGCAAGCTGCTCGTCTCCGGGTACAAGAACGGCACGGCCGGCCTGTGGACCGCCGACGGGCAGAAGCGGGGCCTGTTGCGCGGGCACCAGGATCGCGTCTGGTCGGCCGCATTCTCGCCGGACGGCGCGACGATCGCCACCGCCAGCCTCGACGGCACCGTCCGTCTCTGGGACACCGCGACGCGGCTGCCGGTGGCCACCCTGCCCCGCGCCCTCACGCACGCGGTCGCCTTCTCGCGCGACGGGAAGCTCCTCGCCAGCGCGGGCGCCGACCCCGCGGTGCAGCTGCTCGAGCTGGCGGACCGGCGCAAGCTGCGCCCCGCCCGGTCCGACCTGGAGCTCCTGCAGAAGAAGTACGGACTTCGCCTCGTCGGGGTCGACCTGGTCGAGTTAGAACCGCGCTGAGATGCAGTCCAGGCAGCTCCTCCGCTTCTCGCGCCAGCTCCTCGGCCGCGCCCTGCGCCTGCGCTGCCCGCGCTGCGGCGAGGGGAAGATCTTCCGCCGCCTCCTCACCTACAGCGAGCACACGAGCTGCCCGCGCTGCGGCCTGCGCTACGACCCGCGCGGAGAGTCGCTCGCCTTCATGTACGTCAGCACGGCGTTCCTCACCGGCGTGATGGTCATCGTGATGCTGTTCATGCACCCCGAGAGCATCGCCAGCGGACGGATGGTGGTGATCCCCATCGCGCTCGCCCTGTACGTCTCGACCCTCCCGGTGCGCAAGGCGCTGGCGATCGCGCTGAACTACCTCAACCACCCCGCGCCGTAGCGCTATTGCAGCTCGGCGCAGGCCGGCGAGTCCTGGAGATCCGTGCCGCGCAGCGACCCCACGAACTTCTCCAGGGCGGCGCGCGACGCCTCGTCCGCTGCGGCGCGGAGCACCGCGTAGTATCCCTTGCCGCCGCAGGCCGGAGCGAGCGTCACCCGCAGCACCGCCTGCGTGCCCTGCACGTCCCAGGCGCGCTCCTGCGCGGCGCCGCCCAGGAGCGTCGTCCGCTGGGCGCCGCGCAGCTTGAGCGACGAGCCGCCCACCTGATTCGCGAACGCCGCCGCGGCGGTCTGGAAGAATCCGTCGACGATCTCAGACGTGACCGGCTCCGGCACGAAGACCAGCGAAGCGCGCGCCTCGGGCTGGGGCTTGCGCAGGACGATCTCGGCGGGCGGCTGCTCCAGGTCGGCCTCGAACCCCGGCGGCACGTCGGCCGTAAGGCCAAGCCGCGGGCTGACGAACCGTCCGTCGACGACGCGCGCTTGCTCTTCCTGCTGGCCTTCGGGAAGCTCGCCCAGGGGCGGCGCCGCGGCCGGCGGCTTCGCATCGAACCGGGTCGCCGCCGTGGCGGCGGCGCTGAGCATGGCCTGCGGGAACCCTCGCGCCAGCGCCACCTTGGCGCCGTCCACGCGGGCCTCCGCCGCGGCGGAGATGGCGTAAGGCTTCCCTCGGTTGGCGTCGGCCGCTTCCTGCCAGCAGGGCGACTGCATTCCGAGCAGGGTGCCGAACTGGCGCGCGCCGTCCCCGGACCAGGCCGTGCTCCAGACCAGGGAAACCCCGTCGACCGGACCGCGCACCACCGTGTACGCGTCTCCCGCCCAGTGCTGCGCGAAATCGCGCGCCACCTGCTCGTCCACGCAGACCTGCAGCGCGAGGCGCGTGCCCAGCTCTCCCATCCGGCCGCTGGTGAGGGCCTGCATCCCCGGCGGCGCCGCCGGATACGGCACGCGCGCGGGCTGCTCGCCCGAAAGATACGCCTCGGGGTGCAGCACCTGGTGGCTCGTCAGCGGCGGGCGCTGGAACATCTTGTCGACCAGCGCGAACCCGCCGCGCCGGTGCACCTCCGCGACCAGCGACAGCCCGGCGACGTACGGCAGGGCCAGCTCCTCGCGCACGACCGCCGGAGCGTGCAGCAGCTCGGGCGAGTACCCTCCCGACCGGGCGAGCTGCTCCGCCGACATGCCGCGCGACGCCGCGGCCGCGGTGCCCAGCGCGAGCTTCACCGGCCGCCCCGCGCGGTGCGCCCCCACCGCGATCATGGTGGCCATGGCGTCGCCTTCATAGAGCGCCATGCGCGCCAGCCGGGCGTCGTCGTCCGGCAGCTTCTCCATGTCCGGGAACCCGAAATGCTGGTCCTGCAGCGCGTGCTCGACCTCGTGCGCGAGCACCAGCTCGAACGCGTCGCCCGACCCGCCGACCGACCCCGGCGGCTTCTCGCGCACGGTGAGCGCCTTGTTGGACGGGTCGTAGAACCCGGCCACCTGCTCGTCGAGGACGCCGAGCAGGATCTTCGCCGGGTCGGCTTCCGGCGGCGCGAGCCCGAACGCCGCCCACCGGGCGCGCTCCGCCGCCACCGCCGCCTTGGTCAGCTCCTTCTGCGCCTTGGCGCGCAGCGCCTTTCGACGTCCTCCACCACTTCGCGAATGGTCCGGACCAGCGGGGACGCCTCGTCCGCCCCGCTGATCTGCGTGGGAGGCCGCACGAAGCGCGGACCAGGCTTGGGCTTCGGCGGACTGGAAGTCGCGGCCGAGGCGGAGCTCGAGCTCGTCGTCGCTGTCGGTTTCGCCGTCGTTGTCGGTTTCGCTGTCGCTGTCGGTGTCGCAGTCGTTGTCGGTGTCGCAGTCGTTGTCGCAGTCGGTGTCGGTGTCGCAGCCTCCATCCCCAGCCCCGCTCGCAACAGCCGCGGCACCTTCTTCCTCGCCTCCCTTTGCAAGTCCGCCAGCGTGAACCCGACCAGCCTCTCCATCCCCATCCTCGCCCCGTCCTCCGTCCTCACCAGCGTCAGCATGACCGCCAGCGCCCCCTCGAGGCGCACCGCCTTCCCGGTGACCGCATGCGTCGCGCCCAGGTCCGCCGCCGCCGCGACGCTCGCCGGCGCACCCTGCACGACGCCGACGTCCAGCCCACGCGCCTCGGCGCGCACGGCTTCCTCGAGCGCCACCGCGTCGGCCCGGCCCAGCACTCCCTCGATCGGCGCCACCGCGACCTTGTGCTCCCCGGCGAGCGCGGGCAGCGTCGCGAGGCACAGCAGCGCCAGCCATCTCATGCTCATCACTGTACCGGAGCCCCGGGAGCGCCTCGACAAAAACGCCTCCTAGCGCAGCGGCTTGCAGCCTTTCACCGTGATCCTCTTCGCCAGGCCATCGATCGAGTACACGAACCGCCAGGGGCCCACGTCGAGGACCAGATCGCTTTGCGCCACGGACGTCCAGAAAGGGCTGGCCGGGGGGACCGCTTCGCAGGCTGCGCCGATCTCCTTCAAGGCGAGTCGGAGCTCGTGGACCGTGGCAGCCGGCACCTCGGGCATCTGCTCCGCGAGGACGACCGTGTACGATCGCTTGTTTCCGGCCATTGGCTCGCGAAGAAAAGCGGGTCCGAGGGACAGGAGCTGCTCAGGCGAGTCTCGATCGAGAGCGGATGTAGCTTTCAAGGGACCGAGCTGACTACATCCGCCCAGGGAGCAGCTCATCACCGCGGGATCACGGCATTCCTGCGAATCCGCCTGGCCGACGCCTAGCCGGTCATGTTGTGGAGGAGCGCCCGTGCATCGTCGCGCTCCTTCGTGACCAGTTCGACGTCACGCTGCAGGTTGCGGATCGTGGCAAGGAGTCGGGGGACGCAGAACGAAGCGAAGACGCCGTACCCGTGGTTGTCCTCGGTCAACGCCTTGTGCTGCTCCACGACTCCTTCCAACTCGTTCAGCTCGGCCTCGCCGAGGGGCTCGCTCTCTCTGCCTCTCATACTTCCGCCTCCAAGCTCGCGTTGGGACACGGCGCGCCCAGCTACCCTTCTGAAAGCTCGTGAGAACGTGAAACGTCAAGTCGGGCCGGCACGCAAATGCGCACAGGGTCGCCGGCACGCTCGGCGGAAGTGGAGCTCCTCGGCGCTACCCGGTCAGGTTGTGCAGCAATGCACGCCAGCCCGATCCTGTGAAGCACCACATCGGGCGGCAATTCGGGCCCGCACGTAAACGGCTTTTCACGGGCCCGGGATGACCAGCACAGGCCGCTGCACCTGTGGGGCAGCACTCTAGCTCGTCCGGACCGCCACCGCGGGCTTGTACACGAGGCCGATCACGATGCTCACCAGCGTCCACGTGCAGCGGGCGCCCAGCCTCACGTTTGGCATCGGGGGGCGCCAGCACGGGCGCCCGCTGCACTCACTCGCGTGTTGGCGTGCGCTGAAGGATGGTTCGCTTTTCAAGGCGCGTCGAGCGCGGGCACTTCGCGTGCAGCTGGCCGCGCGCGCCGTCTCAACTGCCGAGCGCAGCTTTCAGCGAGCCGGTCTGCGTTGGCGGCGCGGTCCTGCGGAATTGCAGACGCGACCCGCAGCTGCACCGACCGATCCTTTGCCAGCTCGACGCATCCGATCGAGTTTCGGGCTGGGTGTCGACTCCCGACCAAGGCTGCCATTCGACAGCGCCGCCACAGTGGGCGCAAATCTCACATGGCGTTTTGATCTGCATGTTTAAAGGATCGATTGGAGGTCGCGGATCTTGAGCGGCGCGAGTGAGCGAGGGTGGGCGCGACGGCAACTTGCGCCCACCAAGCTAATGCCTCCACGATCTACGCGTGGAGCGAGGTCCACGGTGCGACGATTGCGAGCAGGAACTCAAGTGGTCGTCATGGCAATTCGCCACGCTGAAGTCCGGTGGTCCACGCCGAGAGGTTCGCAACGGGCGTTGCGGCTGCGAGGGCAAGAACTACCTGCAGACTCGACCGCGGCGAAGCGCTGACCCTCCTGAAACCAAGACAGGCTCGTAGCTTTCATCCCGCCGTCGCGGTGGGATGAACTCTCGGCGAGCACGGCCGCTACCCGGACGGGTTGTGCAGCAACGCACGCGCGTCGTCGCGCTCTTTCGTGACCTGCTCGATCTCTTGGTGCAGGTGCCGGATGGTGGCGAGAAGGCGAGGGACGCAAAATGACGTGAAGACGCCGTACCTGTGGTCGATCCCTCGCAATCCCTTGTGCTGTTCCAGCACTCCTTCCAGCTCTCGCAGCTCGACCTCACTCAGAGGCTCGTTGTCGATCCCGATCATGCCCTCCCCTGTCCGTGCTCGCGGGCCCGGCACGGCGCCAGCCCCCGATCCCTGTGAGGCACGAAGTCTCGCGGCGATTCGGGCCGGCATGTAACTTTTCTTGGCAGGGCAATGACATCCGAGGGGGTGGAGCCGACAGCCGGACTTGAACCGGCGACCTGCGGTTTACGAAAGTGGACCCGCTGTCTGGGGTGCCTGTCTTTCCGAGGGGATACGGGTCGCAGCGGCCCTCTCCGGCCCTCGGAAGTGGGAACCCAGTGGGAACGGCGCGGACGGGGCTCCGGCTGCTCGGCCGCCGCCGACCACGACCGCCACAGGCAAGCCCGCTGGAGCGTCGCGCACGACCCAGGACGCGCGCGGCAAGCTGAGTCCGGGCCCGCAGGCCGTGCGGCGACGTTGCCGAGGTGCGAGCCTGGCCCAAGAACGCGCGTCTACGCCGACCTGCGCAACGCCCGGTCCACCGCTGACTTCGACTGCCTGAGCTGCTCGGCCACGTCGAGCATGCTGAGGCCATCTTGGCGCAACGCGAGCGCTCGCTTGCGCGGTTCGACAAGGCGTCTCTATCGCCAGGGGACGACCTCCAACCCCCTGCCCGCGACCGCGATTACGCTCGGGCGGGGTGGGTCCCCACGCGACCGTGCCTTCGCGCGCTTCTGCTCCTCGTCGGCCTTCTTCAGGAACTCGTCGGGGTCCGTGTTCGCGTCCGTGGTGGTCACGATCCCGCAGGACACCGAAAGCGGGAGGTCCCCCGGCATCTTCTCTCTGTGCAACTGCGCCGCAGCCGCGCTTATCACGTTGAAGGCGAGGTCCGTCGTGGTGTTCGGAAAGATGAGCACCAGCTCGTCGCCGCCCGCGCGGTAGCCTTCGCCCATGCGCTCCGTGAGGCTCGCCACCACCGACATGAACGTGCGGAGTGCTTCGTCCCCGGCGGCGTGGTCGATCGTGTCGTTGATGGCCTTGAAACCATTCGCGTCGAGGTAGATCACCGAGAGCGGCGAGGACGAGTTGGCCGATGTGAGCGCAATGGTGAGGTCCGAAAGGACGTGGCGCTGGCCGAGCAGGATGCCGAAGGGTTCGCGGTCGCGGCCGGTCTGGAGGGCCTGCCGCAACTCGGAGAGGTGGACGAGCCCCTTGTGCGTGAGTCGTAGACTCACCCGTTGACCGCTCACGAGAGCGATGTGGGAACTCCATCGATCATACTCGATGGCGTGCTTGAGAGTGCGAAGAGCCTGATCGAAGTCCTGCTGATGGTTCTGCGATTGCAGGCCGACTCCGTTGACGTAGCCCTCGTCTATCAGGTGCGCGATCATGCCACGCTCGCGCTGGTCGAGATGGAAGGTGTCCTCGATGTCGTGGGCACCCTTTCGCTCGATTTTGGCGAGGAACTGGAGTTCGCGCAGTCGTGCGTCCGTCGGGATCGTAGCCATGCGCGGCGTTGTACTCCGATGGCCTCCGGGTGGGTACCCGGCGTCATGCCGGATGCGTCGAGCGGTGTCGCACCCTGCACTATCCTATTTGCGCGGAAGGAGGTTCGTGCCCTGCTCGCGCGCGTGGGGTCACTTCGCCGGCTTCTTGGCTGCGGCGGTCAAGCCGCGCCGGCGCCGGTCCCCGTGCTCGCAGCCAAATCAAAGCTCCGCGCGGAGCGTGGACCGGGTACGAACGGGCCGACCTGCAAGCCGGGGCCTGCGATAGAGTGGCGACCCCATGGTCGCGCAGGAGACCATATGACGCAGCTTCGCGTGAACGTCTTTAAGAACGGCCGATCGGCATTTCTCTCGCTCCTTCGCGAGCACAACGTCAAGTATCTCGAGGAGCCGCCTCAGCCCGGCATGGTCAGGGCCGCCAGCGAGGTCATCTATACATCATCGCAGCAATGCATGTCGCGGGCAGCGTTGCGCCGCTCTTGGTCGAGTGGCTGCGAGGTCGAGCGACTAGAAAAGTGGAAAAGTGATGCTGAAGGCAGGCACGAAGTCTGTGTACATCGAGGGCTACTCCGTCGCGTTTCGCTGCACCTTGCAACCGGCAGCCGCGTGGCGCCCCCCGGACTGACCGGGGAGCATCGCGCCAGGCGCCGCAGGAACGCAAGAGCGCTCGCCTGGAGGGGCGTCCCAGCTTGGCACCGGCCATGCTGGCGCATTGCCCTCGGGCGACGGCGGCGCTACCGTCCTGCTCGCCCTCGGGGAGGAAGCTATGCGGTGGATGGTGCTGCTGCTGCTCGCTGGATGTGCGTACCCGCCGCCTGGGCCGCCTGAACCGACGCCGCAGGAACTATTCAACGAAAGATGGACCGGGCAATCGCAGGACGACGTGACCGTTCAATACGGGCAGCCGACTGACATACTCCCGCTCACCAACGGCAATCACGTTTACGGCTACCACTCCGAAATGCCTTACTCCACCGCCTCGGGACGCGGAGCGTACGGGGTCTACGGGGGCGGCAGTGCGTCCAGTGCCGTCAGCACCACGCTCACGTGCGATAGGCGCTTCGAGATCGACAAGACCACTCTCAAGGTCATACGCGCCGTCCTCTCTGGAAGCCGATGCGACCCCAACAAGTAGCTGCTGCGCTCCTGCTCTGCGCCGCGTGCGGGGGGACGGGTGGCCAGCAGCGCGCCGGGGCGAAGCCCTTGCCGGGGAGTTACGATCCGGTAGACAGTGCGCCAGGCGGCGGTCTTGAAATTCAGCAGTCGCCCGAGCGCAGATCCAATGGGCTGGCTCGATAGTACCCTATCGGGCCTCCCCCTGCTGGACGGGCGCCGCCGGAGGGCGGCAGCGGCCTGGAATCCGCGCAGGTTTCCGAGACGGCAGCGGAGGGCCGCAGGCCCCACGCTGGCGCACGGCTGCGACGGCCCTGCTCTACGTCGCCCTGGTCGCGCTCGCGCACGCGGCCGTCTCCTGGTTGCGCAGGCAGCCCGGGATAGGCAACCTGGGGGAGCGATGCCGATCCCGTTCGACTTGGAGAAGACCTTCAAGACCGCCGCCGCGGTGTCAAAGCGGGAGCGCCTCAAGGCGGAGAAGCGGCGCAGCGCCGAAGTCGAAGCGGACCACGCGGAAGCCCGACAAGAGCGCGAGGAGCGAGCTGCAGCGCGTCCTGCAGCGCGCGCGATCTGGCGATGGGTGATGTCCGCGGAGGTGCAGCGCGTGCGCGAGCTGGCCCTCGATGCCGGCCTGAGCGAGCTGCAACTTCTCGGACCCGTTTGGCAAGACGGCTCGATCGCGCCCGGGTTGCGCACCGGCGCCTCGATCGTCTCGCTCTGCACCACGGGCAAGGGCCTGCGCCTCACGCACCGCGGCCACCCGATGGGCGGCTACCAGCGCGATCTTCACTCGGCGGCGAAGGTCGCGGAGGTGCTCGCGCCTGCGATCGTCCGCCGGCTCGCGTCCGAGATTGAGCGCGGACTCGTCTGGCGCCGGCTCCGCGGCCTGGACGTCGGCGCGATCAGGCGCCGCTTGGCAGACGAGCGTCATTGCCCATGGTCGGTGTGCACCCAGCGCGCTGCGCCGTAGAGGTTCGCCTACAATCCCAGGCGTGATCAACGTTAGAGACATCCTGTTGAGAGCGTCGTTCTGGTTGAAGCACCATTTAGAATCGCGTGCCCGCCGGGTCGAACTTCGCACATTGTCCAGTGATCCGCGCTTCACCCGACATGGCGTGGATCACCCTGATCTCCGAATATTGCCCTGTGGTTCTATTGATCCGAATGGTGTCTGATCGCTCTTTACTCTGGTTGTCTAGAGTTATTTCCGCCTCCGAGAAAATCCCTGTGTTGCCCACGGGACGGAAGTCACTCGGGTCTAGCAATCGGCCCGGAGGGGAGTCGTCAATAACAAATACTCGATCTTCTCGACTTTCAGCAGGGCGAGCAACTCCTACGAAGTTATATTTCATTGTCTGTGTGCAACGAATCCATGTCGGGCGCTTCACCATCTCTTGGGTGCCCTTGTGGAAGGCGAAAGCTACGCACCACCCGATAACCTTGGGACTCATGAAATCGAAGGTGGTGCATTGAAGCTCGAGGCGAGAATCCCCGATCTCCCATTGAGCTTGAATGATCACAGCGTCATTTTTACGCCCATCTTTACCTGGCCACGAAAAGTCATTCGCGACAGTCGGTGGACCTAGGCCCGAAAGGAGACGAGTGTAGAAGCTACGCGCTTTGCTACCATCAAGGTCCTCAACGGCCTTAAAGCGGATGCCTTTACGGAACGGTACCTCGCTCTCCTTTTCGAGCAATTCCACGTCTAACTGATGACCGCCGAATCGCATGCTTCCCGCGCGATATGGGCGGCTCTCCACGATTCGATCCTTCGCCGGATCGTATTCCCTCACCTCTTTTAATGCTGCGAAGGCGGGGTGCCTTTCGACCTCCGCCCAAGAGATACTGCGCCAAAAAGCCGGCGCGTCGAAGGGGGCTTCTGCTAACGAAGCGAGTGGCACGCCCGGCGCCGCCAAGAGAAACATCAAGGTGCCTAGCATCACAGGCTCTCCTTCCGGGGCTGACTGGAAGTCGCGCCCTGCGCTTCGACCATCCCCCTGCTATGAGGGCAGGTCAAGGTCGCTCAAATGCCCTGTGCGCCGTCGTCGCTTGCGAAGGATCGCATGGGTGCGCGGTTTTCACTGTCCAGGTCGCCTCGCCCGCGGGGTCAGAACCGACCGCAGAACGCCCTGGCGGTCTACATCGTCGCCCGTTGGCTTGCGGAGTGCGTCATCCATGGCTTCGCCATTGGGGTTCGGGTCCAAGCCACAGTGATCCGGACCGCGTGACTCCGGTGTAGCCACGGTCAACTGGCACCCGGAGGGCACCCGGATAGTTCAGGTTCACCGCAATGCGCGAGGCGCCGCGCGGCGCTCGGACGCCGCCTGCTCGCCGCACCGCGGGGAGCATCCATCTCCTATGTCAGCCGTGAAGTGGTAGCGTCCCGGTCATGGGGGAGGCGCCGGTGAAAATCGAGGCAGCGTGGCTCAAGGAGCTGCGCGAGACCCTCGCGTTTCGCCCTGTCTGGTCATTCGTGCTGTTGGCGGCAGCGGTACCGCTCCTGCTGCCGCGGACCGTGATGGACTGGCTCGGGTTGACCCATCTACGCGATCAGGTGCGCGACCGTACCTGGGTGGCGCGGCGATCGTTGCGCTCATCGGCTTGGTGGCAGGTTAGATTCGCGCTCCCCGTACTTACCTCCCTCCTTCGCACGGGGTCAGCGGAGGGGCGCCCTGCGGCTACTCGTTGACTTCTTCAACGGAAAAGAACTGCGCCACCGGTATCGAGGCCTTGCAGTGGGGACAATCAACGCTGGTTGCTGGCCGAAGCGCGGTGAGGAACCTGAACATCTGGATGTACAACGAGTTCCGCGCCTCCTTAGAAAGCGTGGTGACCCGTCGCGACTCGAGCAGCGAGTACCGGAAAGGGAGCGTGTATCGAAGATCGACGTAGCTCTCGGTCTCGATCCCGACGTCTGGATTCGCAGGCATGTAAAAGAATGCGCGGCGTCCTCCCTCCCGGACGATCTGGCGAGCTGCCTCTTCCATGTCGTCCAACGGGAATACCGGCGACACCGTGGTGAACCACTTTGCGCGAGGCCTGCCTTTCTCCTCGAATTTGTCGAGTTGACAGTCGTGCCACAGCACGATGGCCCGGGCGCGGAGCGTAGTGACGTGCAGAAGCTCCGGAAGCATCTTCCGGTAGGCTCCCGGATTCATATTCTCGGGTGGCCCGTAGCGAGCTTTGCCCTCTGCATTCTTCGGCTGATCCGGGCGGCAGATGGTGATCGGCACCTCCACCTCGCCCCACGGAAGATCGCGGAGAATGTCGCCTTGGCTGAGCTTTGGGTGGAGGTTTTCGTAGAACGAAGGAGTGCCGGCCACGAGTTCCTTCTCTACATGCCGTGATCCGGATCAGTCATCGACGCTTCTTCCTCGTCCCGCTGCATCAGTCGCTCGACGATGTTCGTGTCGCGGACCAGCCGGAGGGCGATGGTGGACCGCGTGGCCTCTCGAACACGCTCATCGCGCGCCGCCGAGGAGTAGTGTCTCTCTGTAGAGTCATACGCTTTCCGCCCTGCAGGTCCCCAGACGAAGAACGATGCGGCGAGGCATGCGGTGACCGTCGAGAGGACGACGCGGAAGCAGCGGGTAGCGGTAGTTGCGCGGATACCCTGAGCACCAGTCCTCGCAACGACCGTCTGCGACGAAACGAACATGTCCCGGGGCGCCTCGATTTCGTTGAACATTTTCTTCACCCTATCGGCTTCACCATTTCGTTGTCGACGTCCGGGCGCTCTTTCTTAAGCGTTTCCGCCTCCTCTCGCACTCTTGAGAGGAAGTAGTGCATGAGACCCGGCGACATTACGACCCGCACCTGGCCATGAAGTTCACCAGATGGCCGTGCTCCCTGAAGGAGAGCGCGCATGGCGATGGCGTCGAGGTGGTAAAAGTCAACCGCGCAGTCGTCCTCGAACACGGCCATCATCGCCGCGTTGAAACGGAACCACGCATTCTTCGTGAGCGGTGTGACAGCAGGCTTCTCCGTGATCGGTGCGAATCTTCCGTATCCCATCCTCCCGGCACTGTTCTGCACCGTCAGGTAGAAAGCCTCCCGACCGGGATCCGCCGACGTCAGGATGCTCTTGTAGATCTGGTTGTAGAAGGGTCGGAAGGGACACGACAGCTCGACGAGCGCAGCGAGTTGCTTGCCTTGAGTCAGAGCTGCCGTCTCGAGTTTGCCGAATACGATCGTAACGCCGTCTGCGTCGGGTGCGAGATGGACGTAGTTCGCGAAGAAAGTCTTCTCGGGGACGACATTCGGCGCGATCTGGAGGTTGACGATCACCTCACCGGCGGCGCCGCGCCGCACATCCAGAGTGAGACCCGTGCGCGCACCACCATCGGGCCGCAAGCCAAACGGCTGCGGAACGAACTGGGCCCGTTCTTTGAGACGCTTCTTCGCCATCAGAGCGCACCCATCAGCCCAGCATGCTCATGCGACCGACCGGCTGGCAGATCGGGCATCCCCCCTCGCTCAAACTATAACAGGGCGAACTTTACCCCAGAAATGTGGAGGATACGACATCCGCGCCTGCCGCAGCGCGCAAGCTTTGCGCGCGGTGATCTCGTACAGTTTCGGCACACCCCCGCGACTCAAATGACCCACCACAACGCACCGCGGAACACACAAATTGGCTCCCCGAACTGGGATCGAACGAGCGACCTAGGCCTCTGCGTTCGCGGACGACACTGGACTGATCCCGCCGCGCGACCACAGTATCGCCGCCTCTGACAGCCGGCTGCCCTGACGGCGTCACAACGGCGCGTCAAGCGTCCGCCTTCCCGACCCACCGGCGGAGCTGGTTTCCTGAGTGATTACAGTGGGAAAGTTGGGGTGGCTGACCGGGCTCGAACCGGCAACACCTGGAGTCACAGCCTGCACCCTGAGAGGCGCCCGGCAGGCGCCTACCCTCGTTTTCTCCCTGAAGAGAGCCGGTCTGCCGCGCATCCGGTGGACCCTCACGGACCCCGATGGTCCCCCGATGCATGAAGGGTGCATGAACGTAGGTGGGTAGCGGCAAGCCCAGGAGCGAGGGTCCAGTCCATCCGCCGCAAGGCCCGCCTCGGGCTTCAGCTCGCGCGCCAGCGTGAGCCGGTGGACGGGGTTCTGGTTGCGCCGCCGCCGGCCACGCCCGCTGGAGCGCAGCGCGCTAGCCAGGGCGCGCGCGCGCCGAGCTGGGTCCGACCCGCCGCCGGCCACGCTTTGACCGCGCGGCCACTCGACCAGCGCCACCTATGCAGCGACCGGCGGCGGCTCTTGCGACGAGCCGTGGTCGGGCGGGGCGAGCGCTGGCCTCGTGATGGCGATGAGGTTCGCTTGCCCCCAAATGCGGAACGCCCAGAACGACATCTTGCGAGCGTGCACCCGCTTGTAGAGCAGACCAGGGGCGAGGCTGTCGTTCGGCGCCGCCGCCGCGGCGAGCACAGGCGCCCACGACTGCGCATTGAGCCGCTCGTCGTTCATCATGACGCTCTTGATCTCGAACTCGCCGGCCGGCTGCTTCGTCTCGTTCCAGTGGAATCCGCGGACGAACTTCTCTGCGATTGCCGTCCTGGCGACGGCGCTGATCGATCTGACCGGCGACGCGCGGACGAGAAGCCCGGCCGGCGTGCGGATCATCGCCTGCGGCGCGCCCGGTGTTCGGTGCCACCCAGATCATTGTCCTCGCGATCTCCCTCGCCTTCGCGGCGCGGCTCCGGGCGTCGCGCGTGTTTCGGACCGTCTTCGTGAGCTGCCACGCCCGCGTGAGGCGATCGCCGACTCCCGCGACCTCGGGCAGCGTTCGGTTGACCGTCAAGATCAACTCGTGCCCGAACGCTTCCTCGGCGCATTTCCAGCGCGTGTTGCACGGTGGGCAGCACTTGACGGTCAACCACCGCGTCGTCGTCGGAGTCGTGTCTGGATACCAGCTTCGCGGGAAGACGTGATCATCCTGCGTGCCCTCGGCGTCGCGGCAGTAGATGCAGATCGGGACCGCCATCCTGACCCAAGAGCGCAATCGATTGGCGACGGAGTGTCAGACCCGCGGCGTAACGTCGGGCTCACGGCCCAATTCCGGGTCGGTGAGGAAGACTCGAATGGCAACGACCTACAGGGTCGAGTGCATCAACAAGACGGACCGGCAGAACCACTACGAGAGGATCAAGAACATCGGCGGCAGCTCGCCCTTCCGCTGGAAGAAGTCGGAGGACGTCGCGATCCGCGAGATCGAGACCGGCGTTTCTGAGTTCTACGTCGACGAGGGCGGCAGGCGAACGGCCGTGCGGGTCGCGCAGCACCGCCCGACGGGCAAGAAGTACCTGACCACCCACCCCGACGACACGACGAAGAACAACCTGCTGTCGCTCCCCGAGTGCCCGTAACCGAATCAACGGTGGGGTCGGTCGTCCTTTAACGCCGGCCTCGCCGATGCTTCCGGACGTAGAATGCGGACCGTGGCGATGGATCAGAAGCGGCGCATGTCCGACCGAGAGGTGATCACGTCGTTCGTCGCGTTCCTCGCGGCGAACGGACACCGTGGGTTGGAGATCGACGGCTGGCCAGAGGATCACAAGGACGGTGAGATCGACGCCGTTGCTCGCGACTTCGCGATCGAGCACACGAGCATCGACACACTGGCCCATCAACGACGGGACTCCGCGTGGTACGAGCAGGTCGTTGGGGACCTCGACAAGGAAGTCAGGCCACGTGCCGGCAAGGCGCTCTACGTCACTCTTCGGTACGACGCAGTGCAGGTCGGGCAGGACTGGCATTCGATCCGCGAGGCGCTAAAACGTTGGCTCCAGGCCGAGGGACAGCTCCTCGCCAACGGACGACACGAGATCCGCATCGACGGGGTGCCGTTTCCGGTTGACGTCTTCCAGTACGACGCGCCTCCGCGCGTCGCGCCAACTCTGTTCTTCGGGAGATACACTCCCGAGGACGCGACGCTTCCGCAGCGTCTCCGGGAGCTGTGTGATCGGAAGATTGGAAAGCTCGCGCGGTGGAAGGACCGCGGCAAGGCCATCGTCCTGTTGGTCGAAAACGACGACATCGCGTTGATGAATCACATCAAGTTCGCGGAGGCAGTTCGCGATGCTTACCCGGATGAAAGGCCCGCTGGTGTTGATCAACTCTGGTACGTGAGCACGGCAATCCAGCCGGCGCTCCAATTTCTCGACTTATCGCGAATATGGGAGACCGAGCTAGGCGTTCCGATCATGTGGCCGCCGGAGCCATGACCGTCGCGTCGTCTTCTAGCTCACGTGACTGACGGGGCCGGAAGCACCTTCCCGACCCCGCCGTCCAGCTACTACTTCAGTTTCGGGCACTCCTTGCACAGCGGCTTGCCACCCGTTCCTTGCTCGCGGTGCTGCGGCTTGATCCTCCTTCCGTCAGGGCAGTCATCGCGGTTGTGATGCACGTTCCGGTGCTGCGGCGGGTACTCCGGCGAGTTCGTGTGGTAGGGGTTTACGATTCCCATCTTGGCATCTCCTTCGGTCCTTCAATTTGGGCCGTGGCTTGACTGTACGCACCGGGTCCGACATCGCAGCCAAAGAGCCGGCGACGCCGAGCTGTTGCCGCGTCGAAACCGAGAGCGACTCTACTTCATCACCTCTGGGTAGAGCTGGCTCTCGAACCAAGCATTCAGCGCCTTGAGAGCCTCGGGCGAGTACCTGATCTGGGCTGTGTCTTGCGGGACGACCGTCGTGATGTGCCGCCGCTCGTTGAACTCCCACCGCACCACCGTCGTGTAGCGAGTGCCCAAGACTCCCCCGCGCCACTCGCTTGCAATCACCACGAAAATGCCCGTCGGCATCGCGCGCGCTTCCACGGCCTTGAGTACCGCCGACTTGCCGGTCGGGTGGAGGTTGTGAAGGATCGCGGCCGCGAGTTGGTCACCCATCCCGCGCAATCGCTCAGCCGCTGCATTTGCGCGAGCCCCCAGGTCCGCGGAGACCTGTGCCACCTCGGCTTTCACAGAGCACTGCTCGGCCTCGCTGGCCTTCCACTCGGCCGCCGTCGCAGGGCGCGCGCTGATGTCGAAGGTCAGATCGCCACGGACTTTTTCGAGCCGCGTGTTGTTGACCCCGACCGCGAGCCGGCCGCCGAAGGGCGCGATGAAGTTTGCGCAGGGTGCCACTAAGTAGCCTTTCATCAGGCGGCGACCGCCGATCCGCACGAGCGCAGCGCCTGAGGGTCCCGACTTGAAGGGCTCGTCGGGATAGTTCGTCGATGAGTCGCCGACGTACCCGGTGGGCGTCACCGGCTGCGGGCGTCGCGCAAGGCTGTATGCGCCGCGCGCTTGCACCTCCACGACCTCGCCCGCAGATACTTGGAAGTCGTCGCCCACCGCGACGAGCCCCTGGCTGACATCGAATGCCTGGGTCTTCTTGCGCGGCTTGCCCTCGGCTGGAGCGACGATCACCTCGATGTTCTCGACCCCGCCGTCCTTCGCCACCAAGGGGCGGCCATCCTTCGCTCTGGCCAGCAGTTTGTCTGGCGTGAGGCGCAGGGTCCCGATGACCTCCTTGGACTCCTCTTCCGCGCCGCCGTCATCATCGACCACATCGAGCACGACGCCGGACCTTGGGATCGCTGCCGTGGGCAGCAGCACGCGGAACTTGAAGCGGTGCGACCGCGTCTTTTGAACGGTGTAGCTGCGGAAGGCCATGCGATCCGAAACGAGCCTGACGTAGATGTTCGGGTCGGATTCGACGTGTGTCTGCGTCGCCGTGCCCGTGTCCACCATGCTGGTGCAGAGGCTCTTGATTACGGGGCCAGCGGCGATTCCAGGTCCGGCAGTCGCGACGCCAGCAGCCACCGTCGTCACTGAACCGAGAAGCGCGCACGGATCACTTTGACTCGGCTTGCCCGGTATCGCCCAGGTCGTCTGGGTTCCGGGCCGGAACGGCGTCACGCGGACGAGCCCGACCTCTACTGAGATGAGTTCGGGAACGGATGCAGCGAGCAACGCGAGGGCGGCGAGCAGCATAGTAATCCCCCTCCGAGATGATCGGGCGCGCGCCAGTGTACCCGCCGAGTACTCTCCGATCGCAAGGGGCTGAAAAACTGGCCACTGAAGCCAGGAAACGGGCCGGTGCTTGTGCAGTCACGAGTGGTGTCATACTGCCGAGCGTGCGGCCTCGCCTGCGCGCTCTGCTCGCTTTCGTGGTGTTCGTCATCGCGACGATCGTCGCAGTCAGCTACGTCTTCCAGAAGCGAGCCGCCATCTACTCGCTCCTTACGAACCGCGCTGGCTCTTCGCCACATCTGACGGCTGCGGACCTGAGCGGTAGCGAGATCGACATGCTGGCGTTCGGCTGCGGCGTCGAGCGCTGGGACATCAAGACGCTCTCCGACGACGACGCCGGCAAGGCAATCGAGGCCGAACCCCGGCAGGCCACGATTCGCCAACTATTGGCGCTACCGCCTCCGCGCTGGTGGCGAGAGGCACCACGGTTCCCCGAAGAGGTGCAGCACGTCGTCGACGGCGAGATCCTGGCCTATAAGCTAGAGCCCGATCAGGACATCCACGTGATCATCGGCAGCGACCACGTAACGATGGTCGCCGAGTTCCCTAGCCCTAGCTGCGTGCCGCGCGTCGCAGCACGGGCGCTGCTCAACGCCGCCCGCAATCAGTTGCTGCGCATCTTGCCCACGCCGCCGGACTCTACGCCTGAGCAGCCGCCCGAGCCGATCCCGGTGCGCATCCGCGGCGTCCTCTTCTTCGACAAGAGCCACGGTCAGATCGGCGGCACGTGGAACGGCGTCGAGCTACACCCTGTTCTGGAGATCACGTCGCGGTAGGGGCGCATCGCTCAGACCCGGCGTCCAAGGCTCGACGGCGAACCTGAACCGCCCACGGCAGCCACGGGCGCGGCACTCGAAGATCCCGCGATCGCCGACTCGCTCGGGCCTGACGAACCAGACTGGTCGACTGCAGATGCAGCGGCCGGTGTCGGGCAGCGGAGGCAGATCGGGCACGGCGGCGATCGTAGCAGACGCGACGGTGTAGTTCGGGCCCTTTCCGGGCACTAAGAAAGACTAAGCGGCTTCCGCCCACTGGTAGTCCGGAGAATCGCATGGCCAGGCATGAAGAACCGAAGCGAAGCGGAAGTACGCCAGCGGGATTGTCTGAGCCGTTCGATCGAGCAAGGCGCGCTCATGCGGCCGCGATCTACCTTCGAGTCAGTACCGACCAGCAAACCACCGACAACCAAGAACCCGACTGCGTCCGACTGGCTGAACATCAAGGGTGGAACGTCGTTGAGGTCTACAGGGAGCAGCAATCAGCGGTGAAGAAGCGCCCGATCTTCAGGCGGATGATGGCGGATGCGCGGAGCGGCGGATTCCGCTTTCTCATCGTCTGGCGCTTGGACAGGTTTGGCCGATCCATGCAGGGCAACATCAACGATGTGCTTGAGTTGGAGAGCGTCGGCGTCAGCGTCGTCAGTGTGAAGGAGCCTTGGCTCGCCGTAGACGGCTCGGCACGGAACCTCCTGCTCGCGATCTTCTCGTGGCTCGCCGAGGAGGAACGCCGCGTGCTCATTGAGAGGATACGAGCAGGGATAGCGCGGTCTCGAGCGGAGGGGAAACCCTGCGGCAGAAGGCCGCCGGTATCACGGGAGAAGGTTCTCGCTGCGGTTGGCAGCGTTCGCGGGGGTGTGCCGATTCGGGTGGCAGCGCGCGAGCAGGGCATCGGGCATGTCCCTGTGAGAAAGGTCCTTGCGTTTGCGGCAGCGGATGCCGTTCGCGCGGGAGGCGGCGTTCGCACCATAAGCCGGAAATTCCAGATCCGGGTGGACACGATTCGGGGCGTAATCGCAGGCACATCGTACTTGTGCAAAGGTCCTTCTGTATCTCGTGCGGCGAACGAAGGAGGTACTCACGAGGTGTACCTTCCGTTCGCGCAGGCCCGCGCGATTGCGCATGAGCTCCGCCTTCGCCATAGGCGGCAATGGATTTCCTGGTCCCGAGGTGATTCGTACAGGCTCGACATTCCGCTGCGCCCCTGGGAGTTCTATCGAGACGAGTGGCAGAATTGGCCGGACTGGCTCGGATACGAGCCCGAGACGCGGCTTCCGTTTACAGAAGCGAGAGCCTTTGCACGCAGCCTCGGCTTTCATTCGCCCAATGAGTGGCGGCAGTGGTGCAGAGAGGGCAAGCGTCCGCGCACTGTGCCCCCAGATCCTTGGCGCGCCTATCCAACCGAGTACCGCGGATTCGCTGACTGGCTAGGGTACCCGCCCCGAAATTGCCGTGGCATTAAGATGCTGTTTGCGGACGCGCGCGAGTACGTTCGCAGCCTCGGACTTGGCTCCGCAAAGGATTGGTACGTTTGGGCGGCTAGTGAAAAGCGGCTTCGAAGCATGCCCAGCAACCCTGAGGAAGCGTATCCTACTGAGTGGGCGGGCTGGCGCGACTGGCTGGGTCACGAACGCATAATCATGCTGCCATTCAGCGTTGCACGCAGACAGGCACGTCGCCTTGGATTGCGGACTTCTAGGGAATGGATCGCGTGGACGAGGAGTGGGAAGCGACCGCGTAACATACCTTGCAAGCCGGAAAACACGTATGAGTCCTGCTGGCGAGGCTTCCCCGACTGGCTCGGATATAAGCCCGTCAAGTGGCTACAGTTCTATCGAGCGCGTCGGCAGGTGCATGAACTTGGGCTGCGTTCCTGCGCCGAATGGTTCCGATGGGCTACCAGCGACCGGCGACCCAAGAACGTTCCTTCGAGTCCACCAAAGGTATACCGGCCTTACTGGAGAGGTTGGCGCGACTGGTTAGGTGTAACCGCCGGCGTCGCTTTGGTCGCGCGAGAGCAACCGCGGGTACGCCATCGCGGACTTCCCCCCTCCATGTGAAGGAGCGCGCGGCGGTTGCCCCGGACTGCCTCGGGCGATACGGCGGCTCGTGGAGGGCGGCGCGCCCCCAATTGGCGACGGGCAATTGATTGCAATGCCCAAGAGATGAATGCACTTAGCGCGAAGACGTTGGTCCCTCTTGATGCCTTCTCGAAGGCGCGCGCAATCTTGCTTCCCGCGTGGTGGCCGCAGAGGCCGACTTTCTGGCCCCCGGCAGTATCCGTCACTGGAGCCCGGGCGGCTTTGATCCTGGTGTCTCGCGGCAAGGCTTGGAGGGGGCCATGAAGACTGCCGTAGTTGCTCTGGTGTCCGGAGCGCTTCTGCTCTCGTGCGGAGGCGGAGGCTCGAAGCAGAGCTGCAGCAACAGCTGTTCGCAAGCAGGCGCAACGCAGTGCTCAGGCACCCAGGTTCAGACCTGCACAGCCGACGCGAACGGCTGCTTGAGTCTGTCGGCCGCTGCTTCTTGCGGCTCGGGCAAGTACTGCAGCAGCGCTGCATGCGTCGCCTGCGTCAATACCTGCTCGCAGGCCGGTGCGACGCAGTGCTCGGGCAACAAGGTACGGACCTGCACGGCCGACGCGAATGGTTGCCTCGCCCTCTCGGCGGCCACCTCTTGTGCCTCCGGCCAAAGTTGCTTCGCCAGCACGAACAGCTGCCAAACAGATCCGTGCAATGGTGTTCCGGGCACGGGCATCTGCGCCGATTCTCAAACGGTCGAGTTCTGTGCCAGCGCGACCGGGCAAGGCTCGCCCAGCGTCTACAGCTACACGTGCCCGCTGGGCGAGGCATGCAGCATCGAAAACGGAGTTGCTCGGTGCAAGGTCACAGGCTCTTGCACACCCGGCGCGACATTGTGTCTCGACTCCACCCATCTGCAGACCTGCAATGGCGGCACTCCGACGACGACAACGTGCCCAAACTCTTGCCTGACGACGGCGCTGGGCAGCTTTTGTACGTCGTCGCTGGCAACGACGAGCGTGAGCTTTACGATGAAGTACACGGTGCGCGGGCCGAACGCGAACTACACGGACTGGAGTACCACAAGCCAGGACGTGACGATCAGCAACCTGCTGGTGCTGTCCTTCAGCGGTTCGAGCCTGATCGATGCCCGGACCACGGATGCAACCGGCAATGTAGCGATTCTGGTGCCGTCGTCTCCGCAGACCGGCGACCAGATTGTGTTTGCCGCTGCTGCCTCTGATGGAGTTGGTGGCCTCGCCTTCATCGTCGCCGATCCCGGGTTTGCCAACGCGGGCACGCAGCAAATCGATACGGTCGGAACTCCGAGATTTTGGACTTGGTCAATCGCCACGACGAACGTGACCAACGGCGCCACGCTGACGATTACGGAAAACCTAGGCTCCGGCGCCTTGCGAATCTTCGATTATCTGAGATTCGTCTATTATCACTCGCGCAACCTTGAAGGTAATCATGTAGGCTTGTCCCTGATTGTCTGGGTCGGCTATGGGACGTCGTGGTCTTGCGGGTCCTGTTTCGCCCCGATTTCGACCACTGTCAGCACCCTGCAATTCAACTCACAGATCTGGCTGGACGCCAACACCAACGACCAGCGATGGTGGTCCGACGCCGTGACGGCCCACGAACTGGGCCACTGGGTCATGGCCAGCTACGGGACTCCGCCCGGCGAGGGCGGTACGCACATTGTCAGCGTGCCTTCCCTTCCGGGCCTCGATTGGTCGGAAGGTTGGGCTACCTGGCACAGCTCGTTTACTCGGAACAGCAGCGTTTATTACGACAAGCAACTCGGTTCGATGTTCTACTTCGACATTGCAGCCGATCAATACAGCTCTCATGCGTGGCAGCTACCGATTGCGGCGAATGGGCTGCTTCAGTTGATGGACGAGAACGAGGTGTCCTCGATGCTGTGGTCGATTGCCACGAACGCGTCGGTTGGCGGGCAGACGCTGTTCACGGCGCTGAGTGGCGCCCACATGAACACGTCTCCGTGGGGAAGAGGCTACACCAGGCACACGTGGCAGCTGGATAATACGGGGACTCCGATCAACGTTGTGGACACCGGTCGACCGGCTCCGTGCCTGGCTGATTTCCTGGATGCGCTTGACTGCGCGGGCGTATCGCGCTCCGTCATCGACGCTGCCACCGTCCCCGCGACTCAATACCCGTATCCCAGCGCATCGCCCATTTGCCCCTAGAGGAATTCCCATGAAGCCAACCCTTATTCTGATCTGCAGTCTGGCGGTGACCGCCTGCAGCGCGAGCACCGGCAATGACAGGCCAACCACACCGCTGGACGCGAAGCACGACGCCATCAACGAAGATGCTGCGCTGGCACCTCTGCATGTGCGGTGGCAGCTACTCTCGGATGAGGGCGGGCGGTTACGAATCTCTGCGGTTGTTGCCCACCTTGCCGTCCTGCGCGTGCCCATCGACGTGCGGGTTGAAGTACCGGCAGGACTTCAGCCGGTATCGGGGCCGACGGCGTTCCAACTCGAGGCCAATCTGAAGCCGGGCGAGACCGTGACCACCTTGGAGTTCGCTTATTCCAGAATCCCGCAAGGAGATCTAAAGCTGATCGCTCACGCTAGCGGCTCAGGGATGGGCATCCATGCGACGGATGTGTATCGTTTTGGGCGCTCCGCCCCGCAGCCACCACGCCCCCAGCCGAGCGGTCCGAATATCAAGGCCGGTAACGTGGACCTGGGCCCCGCGATCCAGATTGACAAGAAGTAGCTTCCACAGAGTACGTCCACACGATGGCGCGCGCGAACGACGCGCAGCCTACGGTTAGTGCTCGATGCTCTCGAAAAGGAAGCTGTCATGCGCGTCCTGACGTGGAACATGGGATTCTGGCAGCGTCGGGTCGAGCACGACCGCGCCCTCCAGTACCTCTTCGCGGAGTTACAACCCGACGTAGCGCTGTTGCAGGAAGTGCGGCGACCCCTACCAGACGATGCACGATTCGTCTTCGTTCCAGCCCACTCGGACTGGGGAACAGCCGTGTACCTTCGGAGTGCGCTTGACCCTCACCCGTTTTGCTTGTCTGTGGACGTGCCAGCACGGCCCGGTCGAGCCGCAGGAGCGTCGATTCGAGTCCCCTCGGGTAAAGAGATCGCATTCGTCAGCGTCCATGTGCCCATCGTGCTTGGCAGGGTGATCCCATCGGCACGATGCATCTTCGGTGGTCTTTCCACAGACCTAAGTGGACGCTCATTCTTCGTCGGAGGAGATCTAAACACTGCTCGAAGCGCCGAGGGCTACTGGCCTGGGTACGGACACGACGACTTCTGGCAGTGGCTCGATGCAAGCGAGTTCATGGAGTGCCATCAGTTGCTCAAGCTGGAGGAGCAGCCGACGTTCATGCACCCGAGGATGCGGCAACCCATTCAGGACGACCACCTATTCGTCAGCCATGACTTGGCAGCCTTCGTTCGAAGCTGCGGTGTGATCGACGACGATGCGTTGCACGGGTTGAGTGATCACCTGCCCATCATCGCGGAAGTCGATCTCTCATGTGGCGAAGCACGAAGGGAGCCTACGAAACTGGGCTGACTCACGCCGAGGGCCGCTTGATGCGGATCTCATCGACAGAACCGAGATCCACGTCAAGCTTGGTGCCAACGTCGAAATGGTTCAGGAACAATTTTCGCAGCTTCACGCCTCCCATCGCGGGCTGTGCCATTCTGGTTGGCCGAGCGGTTGACCTTTGCCTCGACCCTTTGCTCCTTCCCGTCAAGACAGCACCACATCGACGGGTCCCTCCGTTTGACGGACGTATCTGTCGTAATCCACCGTCACATTAAAGAAGCCCTGTTCGAGATACGTCTTGTGGAGCGTGAGCAGAAATACTGGCATCGGTTCCTCCTTGGCGATGCGCCGTACTCATGTAGAACGGCATCGTGCGTTCTCCGCAACGCCTTGATGATGCTTCGTCTTGGTTTCTTCAAGACGTTCGTCGTGATTGCCGGGCCTTTGCTTCTCGATCCAAGCCGGCAAGAGTTGCCATGTACAGCACTAACCCCACTGCTCAGCTGAGCTGATCATGGTTGCGTCTCGGATCCGGATTTGATCTAACCTCGGCATGGCAGAGGCCCATCCTATCGAATTGAGGCAGAGGCTGGTCGAAGCGCACGAGCGAGGAGAGGGCGGATACATCCTGCTCGCTCGGCGCTTCTGTATTGGCGAGGCGACCGCGAAGCGCTGGGTTTGGCAGTTCCGGCGCGAGGGCCACGTGAAGCCTCGCAAGAAGGGTGGCGGCACACCCTCCAGTGTCTCGCGCGAGGAATTGGAGGCGATTCTCGCCCGCCGCCCCGACGGGAACGCCGGAGAAATTACCGCCGAGTACAACCGGCAGAGGCGTGGCAAGCAGCGGCGCCACGTATCGAGCATCAAGCGGGCGCTGTATCGGGCTGGATATGTCGTGAAAAAAAACGTCTTCGTTCCCTGGAGCAGCTCCGTCCCGACGTCGTTGCGAAGCGAAAAGCCTTCTGGCGCCTGATCCGCCGCGTGCCGCCGTGCCGGCTGGTTTTCCTCGACGAGTCGGGGCTCAACGTCTCGATGACCCGGAGCCACGCCTGGGTGAAGAAGGGGTGCGAATACGTCGAGCGCACGCCCATGAATTGGGGCAAGAACCTCACGCTCCTCGGTGCGATGCGGCTGACCGGCTGGGTTCTCCTCTCCACGATGTTCGCCAGCACGAACAAGGAGCGCTTCGTCGATTGGCTCGCCAAGAAGTTGCTCTCAAAGCTCAAGCGGGGCGACGTCCTGCTGCTCGACAATCTCTCGGCGCATCACGACGAGCGGGTCGTCACTCTCTGCGCGGCCCGCCGCGTCCGCGTCATCTACCTCCCGCCGTACTCGCATGACTTCAATCCGATCGAGCCTGGCTGGGGCCTGCAGAAGCAGCAGGTCCGCCGGCACGCTCCGCGAGATGCCGTCGCTCTTCGCCGCGTCGCTCGCCGCGCGCGGTTTCGAATTACACC